>ENA-USUG01006436-USUG01006436.1-human-gut-metagenome-genome-assembly--contig:-NODE-6436-length-12364-cov-10.282738_pt1 | contig 12364 bp, 10 predicted proteins | sample MGYA00250059_ERZ773394 | MGnify/ENA primary metagenome ERZ773394 (study PRJEB29103, sample SAMN06111957) | human gut metagenome | biome: human gut; feature: ankylosing spondylitis patient; material... | reverse complement strand
TACAGCAGTGAAAGTGACGATACAAATGCAGGAAGAGCAGAAATGTTCTTCCTGTTTTTTAACAGAACTTCAGCAGCGCCAGCCCCAGCCTGTCCGAATCGACCACTATCATCGTGTTCGCTCTCGCGATGTCTATTCCGTTTTCTATAATCGTGGAGGAAACCAACACGTCGGTTTTGCCGTCCACAAACGCTTCTACCGTGCGTTCGAGCACGTCCTCGCGCATTTGTCCGTGAGCGTAGGTAACCTTAGCGGACGGCACGAGCGACTGTATACGCGCGGCAAATCTGTCGATGTCGGACACGCGGTTATACACCACGAAAACTTGTCCGCCGCGATTGATTTCTCGGGTGATTGCGTCGACGACAAGCGCTTCGCCGTACTCGGTGACGTAGGTCTGCACGGGAATACGCGCGGACGGCGGCGTGTCCAGCACGCTTATGTCGCGCATGCCGGTGAGCGACATGTGCAACGTTCTGGGGATAGGCGTAGCCGACAGCGTGAGCACGTTGACGCCGCGCTTGACGTCTTTTATCTTCTCCTTGTCACCCACGCCGAAACGCTGTTCCTCGTCGAGAATCAACAGCCCGAGGTCCGCAAAGTCGATGTCCTTTGAAAGCAAACGATGCGTTCCCACCGCGATGTCCGCTTTGCCTGCGCGCAGCTTTTCCGCGGCGGCGGCTTGCTCGGCTTTGGTGTCGAAACGCGTAAGTCTGACAGCAGTCACGCCGAACGGCTCCATTCGCCGCTTGACCGTTTCAAAGTGCTGCTTGGCGAGTATGGTCGTCGGCGACATGAACGCCACCTGCTTGCCCTCGGAAATGACCTTGAACGCCAGCCGCAGCGCGACTTCGGTCTTGCCGTAGCCCACGTCGCCGCACAGCAGTCTGTCCATAATTTTGCCCGACTTTAAGTCGTTTAATCCGTCCTCGATTGCCGCAAGCTGGTCGTCGGTTTCGGTAAAACCGCAGCTCCCCTCGAACTCGTGAAGCAGCGTGTCGTCCGCGCTGTAGCGATAGCCCTTGCCCTCTTTCCTCTCGCCGTAAAGCTCGGCGAGGTTGACCGCGAGCTCGCGGACGGATTTTCTGACTTTTTCCTTGACTTTCGCAAAGTCCGCGCCGCCTATCTTCGACAGCTTTGGTTCCGCGCCGTCGGCGGTATAGCGCGACAGCGAGTCCATGTTTTCCACGGGGACGTACAGCTTGTCGTTCCCGGCGTAGGTCACGAGCAGATAATCGCGGCGCACTCCGCCCACGTCCAGCTTGACAACGCCGTCGAACCTGCCCACGCCGTGCAGCTCGTGCACGACGTAATCGCCCGGTTTCGGCTGGTTGAAAACGTTGCTTTTGCCGCGCTTTATCGTCTTTTTGCGAGTTTGCAGCCTGAGGTTGTCGGTGCCCACCACCACGATTTTGTAGTCGTGGAACGCCGCTCCCGACAGCGTATTTTCCTTTATTATTCTCACACCGCCGCTGCCGTAGCCGTCCGAAACGGGAAGCCGCGCTTCGGCAAGAAAATCTTTTACGGAAGCGAGCAATCCGTCGTCGGGCGCGCACAGATACACCGTGTAGTCGCGGCTAAGCCAATTCTTTACGTCCGCCGCGAGCAGCCGAAAATCGCGATGATAGGCAGGCGTTTCGGTGGTGCGGAACGAGAAAACCGCGTTGGGTTTGAAAATTCTGTTGGCATTGTTGACGTTCTGGAACGCCAGCCTGCGCCCGTCGAATTTGAGGCTCGCGGTGTACGGAATCACGCCGCCACGGGTAAACGGCAGCGTTTCGCCGCGGCTAAGGAGCGCGGCAAAGCGGTTTTGGTGCTCTTCGGCGTGCACGTTCGCGTTGTCGACGATTTGCTTTACCTCGTCGTAGATTACGCCCGAAGCCCTGCAAAAATCGAAAAAGCCCTCAGTTTCCGTCAGCGGCAGCAGGTACCCCAGCGCGACCGATTTGTCGCCTGCGCTCACTCTCGCCGAAATCGTGCCGATAAGCTCGCGCGCTTTCGCCGCGTAATCGGGCTCGAGCCCCGTCGCCGCCGAGTACTCGTCAAGCCGCTCCAGAATTTCCCTGCACTCCTCGTCGCTCGCCATAAACTCGGTTGCAGGCGTCACGTCATAGCTGTCCGCATGCTCCTTAGACAGCTGATTTTCCTCGTCGAAGTAGCGAATACTCTCCGCTTGCGTGTCGAAAAACTCCACGCGGACCGGGCGTTGTTCGCCCACCGACCACACGTCTAAGATGTCGCCGCGCACGGCGAACGTGCCCGAATCGGAAATCTGCGTTTCGCGCTTGTAGCCTGCCCTCACAAGCCGCGAGGCGAGCTCGGTCAAGTCGTAATCCTTGCCTTTTTCTATGGTTACGCACGCCGCGGCAAACCGCTCGCGCCGCGGAAAAGGCTGCATTGCGGCTTCGACGGGGCACACGACGTATCTCGCTCTTCCCGTGGCTATCGCCGCCAGCGTTTTCAGCCGCGTCGTCACGTTCTCGCCCGACAGCGCGTCGCGATAGGACAGCGCGTCGTCGCGAGCCGGCAAAAGGTACACGCCGTCCTCTAGCCGCGACAGGCTGTCGTAAAACGCGCGTGCGAGGTAAAAATCGCCCGTGATTATCGCCGCTGCGGCGTTTTCGCCAGACTCGCGGACGTACTCGCCCGACAGCGCCGTGACGGCTGCTTTTGCAAACGAGCACAGCCCAAATGCCGAGACGGATTTTCCGTCCCGGTATGCTTCGGCTGTTTTTACCGCGGCACCTGAGCCGCTATTAAAAATTTTCGTTACGTCAAGCACTGTGAATTTCGGGTAAAGCTAGGCTTGATACGTGCCGTCAATCAGCCTGATTGTTTCGTCGGCGGCGAGCGAAAACGCGTCGAACAACGTCTGCCGCTCGGCTTTCGGAACGTCCGAGAGCACATAATCGGCAATGGGCACATGCTCGGGAACGGGACCTATGCCTATTCTCACGCGCGGAAACTCCTGCGTGGCTATCTTCTCGATGATGTTGCGCATGCCGTTGTGAGTGCCGCCGCTGCCCTTGAGTCTTACGCGCACGCTGCCCTTGGGAATGTCCACGTCGTCGAACATGACTATAAGGTCATGAGGCTCCGCCTTATACTTTGCGAGCAGCTGCTTTACCGCCACTCCCGACAGGTTCATGTAGGTGAGCGGCTTAGCTATCACCAGCTTTTCGCCGCCGCGGTAGCCCACCGCTATCAGCGAGTCGCACTCGCGCCTGTCGAATTTCAGATTAAGCTTATCGGCAAGACACTCGGCGGCAAGGAAGCCCATGTTATGAAACGTGTAGGCGTACCTGTCGCCGAAATTGCCTAAGCCAACTACTATCTTCATTATTTCTTGCTTGCGTCGTTGAACTCGTTGAGGCGTTTAAGCATCTCGTCCGCGCTTACGCCGTGAGCTGCCGCAGCCTGCACTACGGTTTCGCCGCGAGCGATTGCGCAGCCTACGCAATGCATGCCGAACTCCATGAATACCGGCGCGATGTCGGGATTTATCTGAAGCACCTCGTAAATGGTCATATCCTTGGTTATCTCGTTCATAATTACCTCCGTGCCCGTAATTTTTGCTTCGGGCTGTTTTTTATTACGGCTTAATTATAGTTGTCCGCCGCCGCTTTGTCAACTTTTTTGCGGTTAGCACGGGCTAAATCGCCGCGATTTTACGATAGCCGCGTGATTTTTGCGGCTCGGGCTCATAATCGGACGAGCCGCCGCATAATCGTATACGGATAAATCCTTTAATTACGGGAGGAGAAATGTATAAACTAAGCGATATTATAGGAAAGACGGTAATAGGCACTTTCGAGGCGAAAAACGTCGGCACGCTGATGAACGCGCTTTTCGACCGCGGACTGAATAAAATCCGCTGGTTCGAGGCGCTTTCCGACGACGAAACCGACGCCGAGCGTACCTACTTCGAGCCCTCGGCGGTGTCGGCGATGGCGGACGACGCGATTATGCTGAAAAACTGCGGCAAGCTGACGGGCAGGTTTTCGCTCGCGCCCGTGTTCGTGTCCGCGCCCGTCAATCTTCCGGTGTACTCGCCGTTCGGCAAGGCTCTCGGCCGCGTGACCGACATCACGCTCGACGGCTTTTCAGTGACGGAAATCAACGTGGGCGAGCTCGCGTTTTCGCCCGACGCCGTGTTGTCGAGCTCGGACGACGTGATGATTGTCAACGACACGGGCGAAAAAATTCGGCTGGTGCCGCCCAAAACCAGAATCCCCGACCCCGTCGAGGCGGCAGGCATAAAGGCGGTGATTTCTTCCGCTCAGGGTTTTGCCGCCGCTCCGAAAGCTACCGCCATGCCCGAGGTTGTTCCCTCTCGGTCTGCAATCGACGGCGAGGCGGAGCCAAGTGACGAAACCCCCGGCGGAGAAAACGCCCCCGATATTCCCGAAAAACCGATTTTGCCCGGCAAAATCCCCTACTCCAACGTTTCCGTCACGAAGTCGCCGCTCACGAGCGACGCCAAAAGAGCCGGTTATGCGTTCTTAATCGGCAAGCTCGTCACCAAGACCCTGACCGCCGACGACGGCGGCGTAGTCGTGGAAGCGGGCAGCCGCGTGACCGAGGACGACCTCAGCCGCACCGAGCAGGCAGGCAAGCTTGTCCAGCTCGCGCTGCACACAAAATAATTTAGGTTCCGCAATAATAGAAACGCCTCGCCTTGGGCTTAGTTCCGCTTGCGAGACGTTTTGTTTTTGGTTTAATTATCGGCTTGGTTGTCGCATTTTATTCGCGTATGTCGCCGTAGTCCGACACAAGTTTCTCCGCCGCGCGGTTTATCGTGCCGGCGCCCGTGTACAGCGCGAGGTCGCCGCTTGTGAGCACGCCGGCGACGTAGCGGTTTATTTCGTCGTAGCTTGCAAAATACCTCGCCGCGTTATGCTTTTTGATTTCGCCGAAAAGCGCGAGCACCGCGCTGTCGTCGCCCTTTTCGCGCGAGGCGAACACGGGAGCGAGCACCACCTCGTCGGCTGCCGTAAACGCCGTGGCAAATTCGCCGCTCAGGTCGCGCGTTCGGGAATATGTGTGCGGCTCGAAAATTACCAAAAGCCTGCCCTTGTGCGGCGGCACTGCGGCGAGAGCGGCGCGTATTTCCGTGGGGTGATGCGCGTAATCGGTATAGACTTCCGCTCCGAACGCGCTTCCCACTCGCTCCATGCGGCGTTTTACGCCCGTAAAGCGATGAAGCCCTGCGGCAATTTCGCTCATCGGCTCGCCCTCGGACAGTGCGACTGCCGCGGCGGCGAGCGCGTCGAGCACGTTGTGCATACCCCTGACTCGCAGTCTTATTTTGCCGAGTTTCAGTCCTGAAGCCGCGACGAAAAACGACGGATAGCCGTCCTCGTCAATCGTAATATCCGTCGCGCGGAAGCAGCAGCCCTCGCCGAAACCGAAGCTCGCGCGGTTACCTTTTACCGCCGCCTCCAGTTCCTCGTCGTCGCCGTTATAGAGCGTGAAACGGCAGTTCTCCGAAAACGCAGAGAACGCGGCGAGAACGTCCGCCTTGCTTTTGTAGCAGTCGGTGTGGTCGAGCTCGGCGTTGAGTATCACTCCGACGTCGGGGCGAAGCTCCAAAAAGCTTCGGCGGTACTCGCACGCCTCGGTGATAAAGAAGTCGCGCTCCTCGCGCACAGGCTTATCCTTGATTTCTCCGCCGACGTGCACCGTGGGGAATCGCCGCGACATCGCCGCCGCCAGCATGCCCGTGACCGTGGTCTTGCCGTGAGTACCCGACATCGCTATCACGCGCCCGTAACCGGAGGCTATCGCGGCAAGGTACTCCGCACGCCCGACAACGGGTATTCCCGTTCGCCGCGCTTCGGTAAGCTCGGGGTTGTCGGGCTTAACCGCAGCCGAATACACCGCAACGTCCGCGCCGCGCACGAACGCCGCGCTGTGCCCAATCGTCGCCTCGTCCGAGCCGGTGGTAACGTGTCCTTCCCTTTCCGTGAGCTCGCGCAACCTGCGCATGCTGACACCCTCGCAACCTATAAAATGCACTCTCATTCTATATAAGTATGCCGCGACTGCTCCAGGCGTGAACGCTCCGTAAAAGCGGCAAGGGGCTTAAACGGGAAAAGCGGAGCGATTTATGATTTTTCGGCTCGCGCGCCGACCGCGCACGCTTTACTGTCTTTTACCTATCGCGTGCCGACCACGCACGCTTTACTGTCTTTTGCCTAGCACCAGACTCTGAAGATAATATTAAATACTCGGCACGTAACGTTCAATCCGTCCAATAAGGCTGCACGTCCGTCAGAACACCTATTCGCAGTATGAAAACGGAGTGCGCGAAATACCGATTGAGCTTTTGAAGAAGCTTGCCGTGGCCTACGAAACCTCGATAGACTACATTGTGGGGCTTACCGACGAGGAAGCGCCGTACCCGAAAACGAAATAAAAAAGCGACCGATTGTCATTGTGATATGCACCTCAAATGTTAAATGCTCTTGGGGAATTTGCGGGTAGGTAGGTTTTAACTGCCTACCCGTTTTTTGCCCCCTGTGCTTTTTATGACACGTCGTACTGCGGGAGACGGATCGCCCCTACAAACTTGTAGATGATTTTCACTTCCTGCATTTTTCTGCCCGCGTACCATTCCGTTTCGGATATAATGATTTTCTCCACGAAACTGTTGAGAATTTCGGGCGTCAGTTCCCGTATCTCGGAATAGGTCTTTACCATTTTAAGGAACTTGGACAGTTTTTCTTCGTCCTGCTCGGAATAGGTCAGGCTCCGCTTTAAGTCCTGCATTTGCCTTTTTAATTCTTGCCCTTCGTCCTCGTAGGATTTCACAAGAAAATCAAACCTCTCGTCTGTAATTCTGCCGTTTACGTTATCTTCGTAAAGTTTACGGATAATCCTGCCGATTTCGTCTTGTCGGTCGCTAAGCCGTTGCAACTCGGCTTTCGCTCTCGCCTGAAACTTTTCCGTTTCTTTTTTCGATCCCGACAGGTATTCGTCCACAAACTCCTTTTCGTGTAAAATAACGTATTCGCAAACCTTGTGCAAATCGCATTGTACAACCCGTTCGAGGTCGGATACCAAAATCCGATGACTGCTGCACAACCCTTTTTTCTTCTTGCGATAGGTAGCGCAGGTGAAATTATCCATATTCCTATGCTTTGCCACCCGTTGAATAGTAAGTCTGTTTCCGCAGTCGGCGCAATAGAGTAATCCCGAAAACATATTCGGCTCGTTGAATTTCGTGTATGCCCGTTTGGTCTTTCGCATTTGCTGTACCGTTTCAAAGGTCTTTCCGTCTATGATCGGCTCTTGAGTATTCTCGCAGATAACCCATTGGTCTTTGGGTAAACGTACCTGTTTTTTGTTCTTGAAAGACTTTTTGGTCGTCTGAAAGTTTACCGTATGACCTGCATAGGCTATCTGATCGAGAATGCCTTTCACGCTTGCAACGCTCCATATTTCGGGAAATTCGCTTAATCGGTGGATTTTTCTGCCGCGATGAAGATTGTATAACTGCGGCGTTTCAACTTTTTCTTCCGTCAACTTTCTTGCGATTTCCGGCATACGCATTCCGTCCACGAACATCTGAAAAATCCGTTTTACCGTTTCGGCGGCTTCTTCATCGACAATCCATTTTTCCTTGTCGTTCGGATCTTTGATATACCCGAACGGGGGATTGGAAGAAAGGTGTTTGCCCGAATTGCCCTTTGCCTTGAATACGGCGCGAATTTTCTTGCTTGTGTCCTTTGCGTACCACTCGTTGAACACGTTCTTGAACGGCGTTAAGTCGTTTTCCGTCTGTACGTTGCTGTCAACGCCGTCGTTCACGGCGATAAACCGCACGTTGCAGTTCCCGAAATAAATCTCCGTGTAATATCCGACCATGATGTAATCTCTGCCGAATCGGGACATATCCTTGACGATAACCGTCCCGATTTTTCCTTCTTCCACGTCCGACATCATTCTCTGAAAATCGGGGCGGTTGAAATTCGTTCCCGAATAGCCATCGTCCACATAAAACTCGGTGTTCGTAAAGCCGTGTTCTTTGGCGTATTTTGCAAGCATTTCCTTTTGATGAACGATACTGTTGCTGTCGCCGACAAGTTCATCGTCTTTGGAAAGGCGACAGTAGAGAGCGGTAACATCACCTCCGTAATTGTAATTTCTGTTTTTTATCGCTATTTGTCCTAACATCTTATTTACCTCCGTTAAAAGGCAAACAGCGAGTTCGTTCTGTTTGTTCCCTTATTATCCCGTCTCTTCGGCGGGATATAAGTCTTTTCATAATATCCAGCGGCGTATCCGTCGCATTTTTCATTTCTTCGGCTACGACGACGTACGTCTTGTCGCCGATAACGTGGTATTCTACCCGTTCGTATGGCAGGGCATTGTTTTTCGCTTCGTTTTCCGTAATTTTAATCTCCTTATCATTGATTTCAATTACGCAAAACGGCAGGAAATAAGTTACGGCTATTGATTTAACGTGCCGTTTTCTTTCTTTTTCTTCAAAGCCTCGTATCCTTCTTTGATGAGGCGGACTTTGGTAATATCGTTTTCTTCGAGAAACTCGTTTATTTCATTAAAAAGCGCTCTCGGTATCATCGTGCCGAAGTTCCCGCTTGCCTGTTTTCTCTTTTCTTTATTCTTCTCTTCATACTTCCTGCGCGTTTTACGTACAGGCGTATCTTCCTTTCTTTCCATTACGCTTAACCTCCGAAATATTATTCTCGTATTGATACATATTTTATCCTGTTTCAGATAAAAAGTCAAGCTCTGGTGGGTAATAGAGGGAAGATAGCCCTTAAATTTTACTTATAATTGTTGTTTTTGTTGTGTTTTTCGTATTCTCTACGTTCTTCTTCGATTTCGCGTTCAATCTGTTGTAGCCGTGGGATCCGCATCGTTACGTCAGGCGTGAACATAGATAGAACGGAGTCAAAGAAAGTGCCGATAGTTTTCGGCTTGCCTTGGCTTATGCGCTTGTATTCCGTGGGATTGGTTCTTGCAAGAGTTTTCCCGACGCGAGCATAATGCGAATCGCTGTCTTTTTCCCGTTGCAGAGTTTCCGCTTTCTTTGCATATTCGAGCGTTTCACCCATAGAGCGGTCAAGCCGTTTGGTTAAATCTTTATTCTCCGCCGTTAAAGCAACGACTTGTTCTTGCAGTTTACCACGTTTTCGGGAAATATCTCCGCTTTTCGCCTCGGCAAGAGCGTCCGCATAGACTTGATTCTCCTCCCGTATCGCTTCGGCTTGTTCGATTATCTTTTTCGCCTTGAACTCTGCCGTGGACAGGTGCTTTGCCTGACTGCCTTCCTTGCCACGTTGTAAACCGTACTTCTTTCCGACAGCGTTATAAAAGTCCGTTTGCAACTGTTGTAGCTTTGGTTTGTCGAATAGGTCTTTACTGCACAATCTTCCGTCCGGCGTAATAGGGACAAGATTGAGGTGCATATGCGGTGTGGTTTCGTCCATGTGGATTACCGCCGATATTACGTTTTCCGTTCCGTATCTTTCTTCAAAGAACTTGGTACAGTCCGAAAAGAAGTTGTATTGCGATAATTTCGATAGTTCGTCAAAGAAGGCTTTATCTGCGCCCACAACGAAAGAGTTCATCACGACTGCGTCTTTGCGCGGAGTGAGTTTCAACTCGGTTATTCGCTTATTGATGAATTCGGTGTACGTCCCATCGGGGGTGTGCATATGATAATTGTATTTTGTCTTTGAACTGTCTATCTGCGGATTGTCCGACTTATAATTCTCGTCCCGTTCATTTTCCCGTTCGATAGGGGCAACGTCGTTCTTATGGCATTTTTCCATGTGACATACTAAATATGATATTGTAGTTTCCTCCTTTCATTTTGATTTAGTGGTGTTGGGCAAAGTGTGTAGTAGAGAGTGTCTGCCAATGTGATTTTTTAGTGGACACTCAGCCTCGCAGAGCCCACTCTTTGCAGCGCAAAGTATAGTGGGCTACACTTTGCCCAAACTGTTGCATTTTTGCTTCCTGTTTGCTTCCAAAGTTGCGCCCGTCTATGGCGGACGGTATTGCTCATAGTTTTTCATATAACCTCCTGATTTTTGGCGTGAAAAAGGTCGCTGACATTTCTTCATCACCGACCTGAGAGTGCGCTATGGCATAAGCCGCAACGCAGTATTAAATTGTCTGTTTGTCTTACATAATCTCGCCTCCTTGTTTTTGTCTAAGAATAAAAAAATCCGCACGAATTCTAATCGACCGTTAAACGGTAATCTTCTTCGTGCGGATTAGTTCCGCTTATTAAATTGTAGGTTGTACTTAAAAAATTGTACAACAATAAAACCCACACCTCAAACCTCATTTTTACGGTTGAAATGCCTGTCGCAGAAATTGCTCGTTCACAAACGCAACTCTATGGTAAAGCGACAGTAATTCTCCGCTACGATTCTATGCCGTAGCGATATTCACTTCCACGTCAGGGAAGGAATAATGGGTAAACTCTCTATAATTTATATATACCCACAATAGCAATAATTCAAACATACGTTCGTAATTGTATTCTTATTTTAGCATATCTTTTTCGACTTGTCAAGCCTCAAATGTCCACGATTATGGACATTTGACTGTTTTTTGTCTATAAAACTATATTTATCTCGTCGTACCGGTCGATTTCACTGTGACTGTTTTCAACCGTTTCTTTCAGTTGCCGTTGCTTCTGCTCATATGCCTCGGACATCAAAGCAAACCGTTCTTCCGTTATCATGGCTTTGAATATACAATTTGCAATAGGTAATCAATTAACTTTTTACATACTTAAAAAGGATTATTCCCTTAATTACCAACAGCAAAAATACCACTGTTGTAGCATACGCTTCTCTTGTTATAGCCAGAAAACATACCGTAAGAATACTTAGTACCATCGATATTACCGTAACAATTTTTTGTCCTTTTTGAATTCTGATTTTTGTTAAAATTATTTTTACGGTTCCAACCAAGATAAGCGCTATATACATAATCCAATATGTCAAGATATTAAACAATGTGGTTTGAGTATATGCAAGCAGATTTACGGCATAAATATATTCGTCGATCGATTTTGGATAAAGAGGCAAAACGACAAGCAAAAATGAAAACAAATCGACAATTCCGAATATCAGGTCGCACATATTCCGAACGTTTGATTGATTTTCTTTTTCTGCAATGGAAAGTAATTTTTCCCCCGATAACAAATCATCAATAGTAACAGAAAAAAAACTTGCTATTTGTTTTAACGAATCTATACTCGGATACCCCCTTCCCGATTCCCATTTTGAAACAGCAGTTCTTGACACATATAGAGCCTCCGCTAATTCTTCTTGCGTAAGCCCTCTGTTTTTTCTCAATTCTTGAAGTTTTTCATTAAATTCCACAGCAAAACCTCCGGATCAGTTTTCTTTTTTCGCGCATAACAAAACAACAGCTTTATAAATTAAAAATAACCCTGCACTCAAAATGATAGAACCGATAATATCTGTAATCCAATGAACTCCTGACAGCAATCGTCCAATTACCATAAAGGCGGAAAAAATAATGCTAACGATATTTATAACTATTTTTACCCACGCATTTTTGATCCTGCGATTACACTGAAAAATAAGCGTTGGCATAACGCTTAAAACAACAAGCGTGGTTGACGACGGGTAAGAAGCTTCCATATGCCCGTTGATAAATACTGGTCTGTAATTTATCGGAATCATTTCAAAAACAAAATATCCCAACATTACTAAAATGTAATAAATTCCTAAAATAATAATGTCATAATCTACTTGTAATAAGCTTCTTCTCTTAATCAGTTGAATAAGTCCGATTGTTGCGAATATCATGCAGATAACCAACGGTACAATACCCAACCAATCAGTAATGATATAGAGAGGCATATTCGTTCCTGTAAGTTTGTGAAACCAACAGTTAAATGTTGCAAGACCTATATCCGTACCATTCAATCCGACTTGTTGAACGTCCACCATCTGTATTAATATTGTCCAGACAGCAAATGCTATTATTAACATAATTCCTATAACTAATGTTCTTTTTCCACTCTTTTTCATTTTTACTCTCCTTACTTTGTCTGCTTTGCCCTTAGGCTAATTTAATTATAATTGAAAGAATGGAAAATATCAAGAACCGATACTTCACATGCTTGACACGATTCGTATCATTTGTTTAAATTGTTTTCTGAAGCATTTAATCTACCGCCCCAATTTATAAAAGCCTCAAAATATAGTTTATTATACCATATTTGCTAAATAATTTCAATACCTTTTAGCGTTGCAATATTATTAAGAAGGCTATGTCACAACAAACAGTTGATAAATAGCCATTTTTATAGGGGAGTATCAGAACTCCCCTACAAACTGTTATT
>ENA-USUG01006426-USUG01006426.1-human-gut-metagenome-genome-assembly--contig:-NODE-6426-length-12380-cov-4.989677_pt1 | contig 12380 bp, 13 predicted proteins | sample MGYA00250059_ERZ773394 | MGnify/ENA primary metagenome ERZ773394 (study PRJEB29103, sample SAMN06111957) | human gut metagenome | biome: human gut; feature: ankylosing spondylitis patient; material... | reverse complement strand
ATGTGGTTGACTAAGGAATATTGTTTAAGCGTGAGTTTGTGATATTGGGTGTGGTATCTTTAACTATGGGAAACTCCGCTCTCCCACTTGGAGACAGCCTGTCGGCTGACGTCTATGGCCTCTGCCACAAATTCCTGCGTCATCCTGCATTCTGTCCGATGCCTTTTCAAAACCTCTCCCAATGATTTGGCACTCTGCACTTTTTCTTTTCTCACCGGTTCTGATTTAATGTATTTTCTTAATGCCCTGATCAGCAAATACACCAAATAGATCAACACGCCACCGATTGCAAGCAGTATAGCCAGATTGATGCTTAAAATGATAATCGTAAAACTTGTAAATTCCATATACCCCGCCTCCTTCTTGCAATCAATATAGCAAAGATATCCCGGTTGCTCCAGCAACTATCGCGCAATTTTGAGGTTATTTCTCTTTCAGTTCCTCCATCAGCATCTCCTGATATCCCGCCATCCTGTATTCTTCGATACTCTCCACCACCGACTTCAGTCTCTCATCAGTGATCCGTTCCATTGTCAAATGCATGCGGATTCCCCGTCAACGTGGCTGCAAATACAGCCAAATACAGCTTATCACTTTGACGGTATGGCAAATGATTATAAATTTCTGCCCCAAACCGTAGCAGCCTGTCCCATTCTATAAGCTCCTGGTTCTCGCTGACTTTGACAATATTCTTCAGAGATTCTTCTACTGTCGCTACCGGTGTTCCTTCATAACTCTTTTGAAAATTTTCCCATATTCGCTCTTTTTCCTGTTGCCTTAAAAGTTTCTGCTCCTGTTTTCCTATCCAATCTCTGCACCTCGCTGCTCTACTTCCTCTTCACGTTCCAGCAATTCTTTCTTATGTCCATTCCACAGATACGGCATAACCGTCACAAATTTTGCATTACCCGGGCGGATCAGCTGATAGATCGCCAGTGCATCCAGTGTATCACAGTCGCCCCACAGAACCTGTGAGTTAATGATAAAGTCAAATCCAAATTCTGTCATCAGACGGAACATATCACGGATATTCTTATTATCTACTCCTGCAAACGCTTCATCCAATGAGATCAGTCTTGGCGCATCTTCTCTGCCACCCTGGTACTTCGCTACAACTGCCGAGAACAACGGCACATACATGGACATCGCCTTTTATAGGACTTCTCCTTTGGATTGAGTAAATTCAGTATATCATAAAGGGATAATTTGTACATCGTAAACGCTCCATTACGGGTACCTTGCCTCGCATCCACCGCTTTGGCATAATAGTCTCATGATTAATACAGTATAAAAAGTTTAGTACTATACTTATTTTACTAACCCGAAGGAGGTTAACCATGAGAACCGAAACCAGTTTAGTTGCTGAGCAGGTTCGCCTGCAACAGTGGGCAGCCCTAATCCAAGATTGCCAAAGCCGTCCCGCCGGTATGAGTGTGGATGCCTGGTGTAGCCAGAATGGAATTAGCAAACCGAATTATTACTATCGCTTACGCCGTGTTCGCAAGGCTATCATGGATTGTATTCCAGATTCAGAATCCGGAAGCAGTACCCCATGTTTTGTGGAACTGCCTGTTTCCTCTGGCAGAGACGAACCTGGTGTTACACCGAAAGTATCAAATCCAACTACAATTCATCCGGAGGTCATCGCAATTCTGCGTGTCACCAATGGAATTTCTATTGAAATCTTTCCAGGCATATCGTCTGAAATGCTGCATACCATCATGGAGACTTTTGCACATGCTCAATGATGGAACCGGCTTTAAAAAAATTTATCTGGCCACCGGCTACACGGATCTTAGGCGCGGAATCGACGGACTGGCAGCGATTGTCCGTTTTCAGTTTGAACTTGATCCGTATGACAGAAATACTCTGTTTCTATTCTGCGGGCGCCGATGTGACCGCATTAAGGCACTTTTGTGGGAAGGCGATGGATTCCTTCTCATGTACAAACGTCTGGACAACGGAGCATTCAACTGGCCACGCTCAAAGGATGAGGCAATCCGTATTACAGAAGATCAATACCAGATGCTCATGCAGGGACTGGAAGTGATTGCCAGACATCCAATCGAGGAAATGCCAGACCCGCCAAAGGGGATGTAGCTTTGTGCAATTCTCCGATTTTCAAAATTCGAAATCGACACCGGAAGTGCTCTTTCCGGAATGATTTCATCTGTTATCCACAGGCAGGTGCGCTGCTTGTGAATGACAGCTCCCATAATTATGAAAACGAGAAGCTGTTGTGGATAACAGTTCTAAAAAGCCACAAAATTTCTTTGATTACATGGCTTCTTAGAATTGTTATCCACCGTCAGAATGACGGCAGATTAACAGTGCCGGATTGGCACAAAACCTTAACTTCTGCTATAATGGAACCCAGAAAAGGAGTTCCGGATTATGGCAATGAAGTTTACAGAAGAACAACTGAATACCATTGATAAGTCGCTTCTGATTACAATGTTTCTTGGTCTGCAGGATCAGGTGGAAGCACTCACCAAAGAAGTAAGCTCACTTGATCAGAAGATGCAGCTTATGCTGGAACAGCTGGTCCTTTCCAAACAGGAACGTTTCGGCAGATCCTCTGAGAAGATGGACGATCACACGCAAATCTGTTTTATGGAAGTCGACGGAGAAATCGTCTTCTTCAATGAAGCGGAAGCAGTCTGTGATCTGGATGCATCCGAACCGGAAGATTTGGAAGTTCCAAAAACACGCGGAAAGAAACAGGAGGGAAAGAAGGACAAAGATTTGTCCAGTCTTACCCACAATCAGATACCTCACTATCTTTCAGAGGAAGAACTAATCGCTGAATTCGGCGTAAATGGATGGAAGCAGCTTCCGGATGCCATTGCCAGACGCTATAAGTTTATTCCGGCAAATGTTGAGGTGGAGGAACATCATATCGGTGTATATGCCAGCAAAGCTGACGGACACATGGTGAAAGCACCGCATCCAAAGGCACTTCTTCACGGAAGCCCGGTTTCCGCTTCTCTTGCGGCAGCCATCATCAACGGAAAATACATAAACGCCGTTCCTCTATACCGTTTGGAAAAAGAATTCGAGCGTTATGGGCTTGCAATCACTCGCCAGAACATGGCGAACTGGATGATTCGTCTTGCCGAGGAATATCTCGGTGTTCTGTATGACCATCTGCACACGCTGCTTTATCAGTATCATGTCATTCAGGCAGATGAGACGCCGGTGCTTGTGCATCGGGATGGAAGACTCGCTGGAAGGCAAAAGCTACATGTGGGTGTACCGCTCCGGATTTATGTATCCGGAAAAGCAGATCATCCTGTATGATTACCAGAAAACGAGAAACGCTTCCCATCCACGAACATTTCTCAAGGATTACTCCGGTATCTGTGTAACCGACGGCTATCAGGTCTACCATACGGTTGAGAAAGAACTGGAGGAATTGACCATTGCAGGATGCTGGGTTCACGCAAGACGCAGGTTTGACGAGGCTTTGAAAACTCTCCCACAGCAGGTGAGAAAAAAATCCATCGCCCACCTGGTCATGAAGCAGATCCAGGCCATATACCGTGAAGAGGGGAAGTTAACAGACCTTTCTTCCGAAGAACGACTGAAGCAGCGCCGGCTTATCATTAAGCCACTGGTGGATGCTCTGTTTGTGTACCTCAAACAGCAGGAGCCGGAGGTTCAGAAAAGCGGAAAAATCCGGGATGCGTTTACTTACATCTTAAATCAGGAACGTTATCTTCGTGTATTTCTAGAAGACGGCGATGTCCCGATGGATAACAATGCAAGCGAACGCGCAATCCGAGGCTTCTGTATCGGAAAGAAAAACTGGCAGGTCATCGACACCATTAATGGTGCAAACAGCTCAGCAATTATCTACAGTATTGCTGAAACAGCCAAAGCGAACAATCTGAAGCCATATGAATACTTTCAGTATCTTCTGGCGGAACTGCCGGAGCACATGGATGACACAGACAGATCGTTCCTGGACGATTTGCTTCCATGGTCAGACAAGCTGCCATCGAATATCTGCAAACCTCAGAAGTAAGAATTACCGGGTCATGAATCATGACCCGAAACTTGTCAAGGTACTTGGGGTGGAGCGTTTACGCTCTTTTTCTGTCTCCTCTTAACTATAAGATTTGTGCAATAAAATGAACTCATAAGTTTGGACATTCAAACTTATGAGTTCGCTTCATTTACTTAGTTTTTCTTACATAAATTTTATAAATCTTATTTTTTGACTTTAAGAACCAATTAGAAACTTTAAAATCACTCACATAGTTCGTTTAACATATTTTTAATCTAAGATCTCCCCATTACTTTCAATCACTTTTTTGTACCAAAAGAATGAATCTTTTTTATATCTTTTATATGAACCATGGCCATAGTCATCAGCATCGACATAAATCAGACCATATCTTTTTTTAAATTCTCCAGTTGATGCAGATACTATATCAATAGCACTCCAGCAAGTATAACCAATAAGGTCCACTCCATCCTTGATAGCCTCTTTCATTGCTTTTATGTGTTTTTTCAAATATTCTATTCTCTCGATATCATGTATAGTTCCATCTTCTTCTTTTTGATCATATGCTCCAATACCATTTTCTACAATTATGAGAGGCTTTTCATATCGATTATAAAATTCATTTAAAAGCCAACGCAATCCATCCGGATCTATTGTCCATCCCCATTGAGTTGCATCTAATAGAGGATTTTTCAAACCAAAATTTGTTTTTTCTCTTGATTTTTTTTGATCAGCTTGAGAACAGTCTGTTCGATAATAACTAAAACTTATAAAGTCAACAATCCCTTCTTTAAAATCTTTTAAATCTTCATCCATGATTGTTAATTTAATGTGATGATCATCCCAATATCTTTCCGCCCAATACGGATACTTTCCTTTACACATTACATCCATACAATAATAGTTCCATATTTCCATATCTCTTTGTGCTTGTGCTATATCTTCTGGTTTACATGAAATGGGATAATACGCAAAGCCACAAACCATACACCCTACGGAAATAGAAGGATCAATTAAATGAGCCAATTTCACAACCTTTGCACTAGCAACCAACTCATGATGTAACGCTTGAAAACGATCATTAACCTCATCTATTGTTGCCTCAGAATCATCCATTATTATACATCCCTTTTTGGGAATGATGCCTGAAGTGACATATTCACCATAAGAAACTGTACCGAAATTTATTTCATTAAATGTTAACCAACGTTTCACTAAACCTTTATATTCTGTTATTATCGTTTTTGCATATTTAACAAATAAATCAATTAATTTACGATTTTTCCACCCGCCATACTTTAATGCAAGATTCCACGGCATATCGTAGTGCGTCATTGTTACTACAGGTTCAATCCCAAAAGATAAGCATTTTTCAAATACATTTCTATAATATTCTAAGCCTTCAAAATTTGGTAAATCATCATCTCCATTTGGATAAATACGCGACCAGTTAATAGATAATCGATATATTTTAAACCCTGCTTCAGCAAATAATTTAATATCTTCTTCATAATGTTCATATTGTTTACACCCATAATGACTTGGATAGAAATATCTGCTAGTATCTATTTCATTAGTTATTAAACGTGGATGGCTTTTATCACCATTAGTGCAATGATCTAGTATGGAATCTCCTTTCCCAGAAACATTCCATGCTCCTTCACATTGCGTTGCAGCTGTAGCACCACCCCATAAAAAATTTACTGGAAATTCTTTTGACTTTTTCATCTATAAATTACTCCTCATTTATCCATTTCAATTATAGTACTTTCTTCTTCTTTGACATTCATTAATAAGGTTATAATTAATCCTGCAGCGAATGCAATTACCATAGTTATAATAGCCATAATAAGATTATTTAACGAACCATTAGGATTAGCAAAAGCTATTATGCTAATAAGACTTGGTGAAGAAAACACATACTCAACAACATTCATCATTCCAGCAAATAATCCTGCGATACTAGAAGCGATAATTGATGCTATAAAAGCTTTTTTCCAACGAATTAAAACACCATAAATAGCAGGCTCAGTAATACCAAAAATTGCTGTAATTCCAGTAGATAATGCCAATGATTTATTTTCTTTATTTTTCAATTTCAAACTAACAGCACATGCTGCTCCTGCAATTGCCAAATTTGCAGACAAAAGACCAGTCATTACAAATCCTTCAAATCCGTTCGCTGCAAAAGAAGCGAAAATCGCTGGATACCAACATCCTCCTGTTCCCGAGAACAAAATCAGAGGAAGTAAAGCAGAAATCACTGCAACGGAAAGACCTCCTAAATTCGTGTTTAACCATAATGTAGCAGTTGCTAATAAATTACCTATCCAAGTGGCAATAGGACCAATAGCTATTAATGTAATTGGCACAGTAATTATCATCGTGATAACAGGAACCATGACAAATTTAATTTCCTTAGGAAGATGTGCATCTAAAGGTCGATAAACAAAAGACATAAATAATACTCCTAGCATTGCTGGAAGTACAGATTGAGCATAATTAACTGTAGTAATTCCTATGCCCAAAAAATTTAATCCTTCAACTCCGCTAATACTATTGGATACTAATACGGCGCCAAGCAAACTACCCAACATTGGAGATATATTCAATTTCTTTGCTGTATTATATCCAACATAAATAGGCAGATAAGTAAAAGCTCCAACATATATAGAATTAAGAACTAAATATGTCCCTGAATTAGGATCAGCACCAAATAAAGTTGTGCAGCAAACTAAAATTGCACTAATCAATCCACCTGCAACGATAATTGGTAATACTGGCATAAATGATCCTGAAATAAAATCAACTATAGTTGTGATATAATGCTTTTTTTCTGTTGAAGATTTTATTTCTTCTTTTTTGTCAGATTGATTAGTAGAGGTATTATTTTGAATACCCGCTATATTAACAAACTCTAAAAAAACAGATTCAACACCTGGACCTATAATAATTTGATAAGACTTATTAATTTTAACTAGGCCAAGTACACCTTTAATACATTTTATATCATTATCACTTCCAACAATCGATAAATCTTTCAATGTTAATCGCAACCTTGTGGCACAATGAGATGCACTCTCTATATTATCTCTACCACCAATCACTTTTAAAATGCTTTTACATAATTCTTCATACATATCCATACTTTTCTCCTGGTCTTTATTATAGATATTAATTATATAGAAGATCTGCTGCAGCTCCTCTTCTATAATTGATTATAGATTATATAGCTATGTAAAAGGGTGCAATATTCGTGCCAATCTAATTTAAACTTTTCATATACGCATCAAAGATTTTCTCGAGACAATATTGGGTAGCAAAAACTGTATACACACTTCGATTATTTGTTTTAGCTGATTTACTAAGATACCATACCTCATCAAAATAATCATAGTATTTTAAGTCATGAACTGTAGTTAACAGTATTGTTTTTGCTTGATTATCCTTTATATACGGTAGAATTACATTTACGAAAAAGCCTGAAACAGAGATTACAAGTAAAAGATCTGTAGATTTTAATGAGTGTAATAACTCACTATTTTCATATTTTTTAGAAATGATTCGTACCATCTTATCATTTAGTATCATAGCTTTTTGAAATTCACTACTTTGCCTACTATAGATATCAGATGTTAAAAATACAATGATAGTAGCTTTTTTTATATCATTTACTATACTAGCTATTTTTTCATCAGTAAAAAAACTATCACATTCATTTACCATTTTTAATATTTGCTCAGAAATTGTATTGTTCTCAGTATTATCATATATTCCTGCTCTATAGAATGAATAAGTATCATGAAAACTTTCAAATTGATTTTTTAAAATTTTAAAATTGTCAAAACCTAATCTTTGAGCAAAGCGCCTTATTGTAGCTCTACTTACAAAGCATTCACCAGCCATATCATATATATTCAAATTTTGAAGATGATTAAAGTTTTGAAGTAAGTATTTTGCTATTACTGCATCTGAGGAATCTTCTTCTCCTTCATTTAAAATTGAAATCAAAGAATTTAGCACCCCATATCTATTTAACTCTTGTGCCATAAAATTTATTCCTCCTTCTTTTTTGTAGCAATTTTGTTTATACTTTTTGTATGAAACTGTTAAAAATAACTCATCGTAAGCGATGAATACCCACACGGGTATCCGAACCAGGGAACCCTAAATTGGCAGGTTCCCACGATTTTCTGGAAGCTCCAGGCTATCATCTATGATTCCGGAACACTTATCCTGTACAAATGTACTCCACGGTAGCAGCTGTTCTATGCCTGCGGGCTCATTTTTGTAGTCCGGCATATACAGAAGCAGGGTGTACAGATACTTGTAAGCATTCAGATTGTTTGCTTTTGCTGTCTCGACAAGACTCATAACGATTGCAGTTGCTTTCGCACCGTCAACAGAGTCGTGAAACAGGAAGTTTTTACGCCCGGTGGCGTAAACCTTTGCCTTTCGCTCAGCGGAATTGTTTGAAATTTCACATCTTCCATCCAGAAGATAATTCATTAACGATTCCTTATGATTCAAGGCATACTTAACCGCTTTCTCCAGCTTGCTTCCTCCAGATGGATCCAGCGTGTCAATCCAGGACCAGAATTCATCCCAGATTGGCGTTTCTTCTTCAAGACGTTTTGCTTTTCTGTCTTCCGGAGATAACTCCTTATACAAACGTTCCTTGAAGAACAGACGATTGCAGAAGGCGACTCCTTTTTCAGCCGGAAGCAGATTTTCATCTTCCTCTGTAGAAATGGGTTCATCCAGTGCCTGCTCCGAGTTGATATCCAGAAGCCGGATTCTTTTTTGCCTTCCTTTTGGAACGGCATCAAAAAATTTACGGCGTGCATGAGCCAGACAGCAGATAAGAATTACATCTTCAATGCATCCGTATGCCGCATAACCATCGCACTGCATCATTCCATGAAAGCCTTTCAGGAATTCAATCGGATAGACGCTTGCCCGGCCTGGCTGATATTCATACAGTGCCACTGGAGGCTTCCCATCGCTTCCACTTTGGTAAATCCACATGTAGGATTTCTGAGTTGCCTTTCGGCCATCCTCATGCAATACCTGACATGGAACTTCGTCTGCGTGAATAAGGTCTCTTCTTAAGAGTTCCTCATGCAGCCGGCTGTAAATTGGCTCCAGATATTCAAGAGCTCCTTTGATAAACCAGCGAGCCTGCGTTTCACGGGGAATGGGAACACCACTCATGCCAAAATCCATCTCCTGCCGATAAAACGGAAGATAAAGTCCCGCTTTCCGGTACATAATCATTGCTACAAGGGATGGTGATGCCGGACTGTGTGGAAACAGAGACGCTGGAGCAGGTGCTGCAACAATCGTTGTTTCATCTTCTTCATGACAGCCGGGACAGCGCATCTTCTGCTGAAGGTAACGGACCCGGAACAGTTTTGCAGGGATTACTCTTAATTCCTCCCTGACAAATGTGTATCCCATAGGTTCCAGCGAGGTACCACAGTCCGGACAAAACTTCTGATCATCCGGCAGTGGACATTTGACTTCACAGACTGGAAGTGAAGCATAAAGTTCTTCTCGGGAAGCCTTTGGCTTGCGAGGTTTTGAACTCTTTTTGGTTTTGGCCGGCGGCTCCTTTGCATCATCCTCTGATATATCTTCAGCCATATCAGACTCCTCGTCTGCTGGCAAAGAGATATTTTTGGAATGCTCGCTTGAAATACCAAAGAATCTCCGGTTTAACTCGGCAATGGTTTCTTCCAGATTTGCAATGGTCTGGCGCAGATCCCGGATGGTATTCTGCATGTCCTCGCCGTTTTTTGTGAGGAGCGCAATCGTATTATTCTGTTGTTCAATGATTGTCAGAAAAGTGTTGATATCACTTTGCCGGTTGCTGCTGTTTGACATGATTTACCACCTGTTTATTTCTACTGTTATTATAAAAATAAATCAGGTTTTTCGCAAACCGGCTGATTTTATGCATGGTCATTTTGACCAATAAAATCCTGTGGATATCTAACCTGAGAACCTGTAATTCAATGGATAATTCCGGATTTTCAGGTTAGATATCCACCGTGGAACAAGAAAACGGAAGGAATCCGTTTCGTATTCCACAGGTAGAACGAAAGTACATCCTCAATAATCAGTACCTGTTCATCTTATCACATTTCTGAGATAATTGCACCATCAACATATCTAAACATGATTTCGTGCAATTCGCTCGATTTGTACGAATCGTGTCACTCTATCCAGGAGGATTATCTTATGAATGCAAAACAAAAACTTCATCAGGTCCGTCTTCAAGAATGGGCTGGCCGCTTTGCGGAACAGAAAACCAGCGGACTGACTGTCCGGCAATGGTGTGAAGTGAATCATTTTTCCTTTCACACCTATAACTACTGGAAGCATCTTCTCAAAGAAGAAGTTGTCGATCAGGTACTTCCTGATATTGTTCCAATTCCTGTCTCTGCAGTCCCTGAGTACCAGTCTTCACTCGAAGCAACAGAAGTTCGCTCAATTCGCTCTAATTGCGCGATTCGAGCGAATCAGTCCTTTGTGAAACTGAACATCAATGGAATCAGCATTGAGATCGATGATTCTGTCTCCGTGGAGTTTCTTTCAAAACTTCTCAAGGCGGTGCGCTATGCTTAAAGATGCTGACCCTGCCTATTTTGCTGGTATCTACATTGTCTGTGGCTACACAGATCTCCGATATGGCATTGATTCACTTGCTGCCATCATCGAACGTAGATATCATATGAATCTTTTCGTTCCTAACACACTGTTCCTTTTCTGCGGAAGGTCTGCCTCGAAGATCAAAGGGCTTCTGTGGGAAGGTGATGGTTTTCTGCTTCTGTATAAGCGTGTGGAATCTGGTCATTTCACATGGCCGCGATCATCTGCTGATCTTAAATCCATGTCTGCTGAACAGTTTCACTGGCTGATGCAGGGCTTTGCAATCGAACCTGTCATCCGTGATGTCACACCACAAAGTTCCAGTTAGACTCTGTTTTTATTTTATTTGTGCAATACAGAGAACTTTTTTCCTGTTTTCAGGACAGTTCTCTTTGGGCTGTGCACAGCTTCCGGAGACCTTCTAACTATGTTTACAAGGTCTCCAAAGCTCTGCACAGCACTTCCTTTTTCTATTTTCATCTTTCTTTTTTCTCCTCGGGAATCCAATCTCTCAGCTTTTCATCTATGGTCATTTTTACCTGTTCCTGTTTTTGCTGAATTGTTCTTTTTCCCCGGATTCTGGTATAATGGTTCCAGTTAGGAGGCATGAATCATGATTCAGTTATCAGATGAACAATTACATAACCTTGGCAAAGAAGCTCTCATTATTATTGTTTCTTCCTTGCAGGATCAGCTTCATTCACTGCAGTCACAGCTGGATCATGCCAATGCACAGCTTTCTGATACGAATCGTCAGATCGAACTTCTCACAGAACAGATCCGCATTATGAACCAACGCCATTTCGGCCGCAAATCAGAAGCAAATCTTTCTGAAATCGATGGTCAGATTTCTCTTTTTGATTCTTTCAATGAGGTAGAATACTTAAACCAGAATTTTGCGAAAGAACCGGAGATTGAAGAAATCGTCATCTCTTCCTATCATCGTTCCAAGACGAAAGGAAAACGGGAAGCAGATCTTGATGGGCTTCCTGCCCGTATTATCGAACACAGACTGTCTGATGAAGAGTTAGCCATCAAGTTTCCCAATGGTTATAAAGAGCTTCCACAGGAAGTCTATAAACGTCTTCATATTATTCCTGAAACGTTTATCGTTGATGAACATCATGTTCATGTCTACGCCTCAAAAGACAATGATGGAACCATTCTGAAAGTTCCAAGACCCAGGGATCTTTTCCGGAACAGTATTGCTACTCCGGCGTTGGTTGCATCCATTATAAATGGCAAATACACGAATGCCCTGCCATTAGAACGACAGGCAAAAACCTATAAGATGAACGGCATCAATCTTGCGACGAATACCATGGCAAACTGGGTGATCAGAAGTACTGATATGTATCTTTCTCTAATTTATGATCGTATGCATGAACTGATCTATGACAGTAAAGTCATCCATGCCGATGAGACTCCTGTAAAGGTCATGCGTATTGACAATGCCAAAATCAAAAAACGGCAAAAAGACTTATATGTGGGTCTATCGGAATCGTCCTTTCAGAGGTACTCATCCTATCGTTCTTTATGACTGGCAGGATTCCCGCCGTTCAGATCATCCACGGGAGTTTCTGAAAACTTTCTCTGGAACTGTAGTGACCGATGGATATCAGGTCTACCATAAGCTTGAAAAAGAACGGGAGGATCTCAAAGTTGCCGGCTGCTGGATCCATGACCGAAGACCTTTTGCAGACTTTATAAAATCTGT
>ENA-USUG01006424-USUG01006424.1-human-gut-metagenome-genome-assembly--contig:-NODE-6424-length-12387-cov-3.619984_pt1 | contig 12387 bp, 10 predicted proteins | sample MGYA00250059_ERZ773394 | MGnify/ENA primary metagenome ERZ773394 (study PRJEB29103, sample SAMN06111957) | human gut metagenome | biome: human gut; feature: ankylosing spondylitis patient; material... | reverse complement strand
CAAAAACCGAGATACCGTTGCCATGACTACCAAAACGGCGATATTTTCAAAATAGACGAAGAAGATTACGCACAAGTCGACGCCAACGGTAAAATTGAGGTGTCGTCCTATAATTTTACGGCGGGCATTTCTCCGGGGACATCGGACATTACGGCGGCTCTGGCCGGAAATCTTGGAATGTATGTGGGCAGCGACGGGCATACCAATGAGAAAATTATTGCCGTTTCCTGTCCGCTGACTTATGATGGTGTATCGATTGGCGCTATGCGCTATGTGACCTCCGCGCGATTGGTCGATCAGCAGATTCTGGTCAACTGTGCTGTAATTTTCGGCGTGGGCATGGCGCTGTTGGTGATGGTTTACTGCATCAATATGGTGTTTATCCGTAAAATTGTGGAGCCTGTGGCGGAAGTGACGGAGGCGGTGCAGCACATTTCCTCCGGCAGTTACGGGCTGCAGATCGAGAATACCTATCACGAGGAAATCGGCGCGCTGGTGGACAGCATCAATGAGATGTCCTCCAAGATTAGTCAGAATGAGAAAATGCAGCGGGAATTCATTTCCTCAGTGTCCCATGAACTGCGCACGCCGCTGACAGCGATCAACGGCTGGGGTGAAACGCTGTTGGGCGATACCAGCAACGATCCCGTTCAGCTGCGCCGGGGCGTGGGCATTATTCTGAAAGAATCCCGCCGACTGACGAATATGGTGGAGGAGCTGCTGCAGTTTTCCCGTATGCAGGACGGCCGCTTCACCTTGGAAGTGGAACCGGTGGATATCCAAGCGGAATTTGAGGATGCGGTATTTACTTACAAGGAGCTGTTTGCTCAGGACGGTATTGAAGTGCGTTACGACGACGGTGGCTTGGAGGAGTTTCCCATCATCGAGGGCGATCCGGAGCGGTTGAAGCAGGTATTCTGCAATCTGCTGGACAATGCGGCCAAGCACGGCGGCAGTGGCGGACAGATTGATACAGCCATTGGGGTTGGGCCGGAAACAGTCGTTTTGACGATTCGGGATTACGGCCCTGGCATTCCAGATGCGGAACTTCCCTACATCAAGCAGAAATTTTACAAAGGAAGCTCCAAGGCCCGGGGCAGCGGCATCGGTTTGGCGGTGGTGGAAGAGATTGTTACCCGTCACGGCGGACGTTTTGAGATCGGCAACGCCGAAGGCGGCGGCTGCATTGTGCAGATTTACTTGCCGCTTAAACAGTCTAATTCATAAAAATAGAACAAAAGTTTGCGATTCTCTTGCAAACAGACGAAGTGCATAGTATACTGAACAGCAGAGCGCAAAGGAGTTATGCCATGGCAAAAGAACAGAAAAAATGGGGATGCTGCGATACGCCCTATAAAACCACTTGCGGTGGTCAGGCACTGATCGAGGGTATCCTGATGCAGGGGCCGGAGAAGCGGGCCATTGTGGTACGAAAACCCGATGAGACGCTGGATCGTAAAATTGAGGAAAATGCAGGCAGGCCGGCCTTTTGGAAAATACCGTTTTTCCGGGGGATTTACACCTTTGTCATGTCGATGTACAACGGTGTAAAAGCGCTGATGTATTCGGCGGAAGTCTCCGGAATGGAGGAAGAAGAAAGCGAACCGCCCGGAAAATTGGAACAATGGCTGAGCAGCCATGTATCGGATGAGAAGCTGATGAATATTATGCTCACTGTGTCCGTCCTTTTAGGCGTGGGGCTGTCGCTGCTGCTGTTCATCTTTTTGCCGAGTTTCCTGGTGGGCATTGTAAACCGGGTGGTGCCCGGCGGCATCGGCCTGTGGACCATGGGAATCCTTGAGGGTGTTCTGAAAGCGGCAATTTTTGTATTATATCTGTTTTTGTGTTCCCGCATGAAGGATATTCAGCGGGTGTTCTGCTACCATGGAGCCGAACACAAGACGATTTTCTGCTACGAAAACGGCTTGGAGCTGACGGTGGAAAATGTGCGCAGGCAGCCGCGGCATCATCCGCGCTGCGGCACGAGTTTCCTGTTTGTGGTCATTATTATTTCCATCATTCTTTCTGTGGCGCTGTTCACGCCGCTGGAAATCAGCAATGTATGGCTGCGTATGGCGCTGCATTTGCTGCTGCTGCCGGTGGTGATGGGCGTGACTTATGAATTCAACCGCTATGTGGGTGCCCATGAGAATGTGTTCTGCCGGATCCTCCGGGCGCCGGGACTTTGGATGCAGAATTTTACCACTTTTGAGCCGGACGACAGCATGATCGAAGTCGGTATCGAAGCATTAAAGGCAGTGCTGCCGGAAGAACATGGCAGCGACCGCTGGTGAAAAGGCGTGCCGCGTACCGGCGTGCTTTGACGGAACCATCAGGCGGCGTTGGCTGCCGGAAAGGAGCAGGCGGGAATATGCCGTCTACTTATAACGATTTATATTTGGATACGCGCCGCGCGCTGAAACGAAACGGAGTGGACAGCGCCGCGCTGGAAGCGCGGGAAATTGTCTGCTGCGCTGCGGACAAAAATAAAGAGGAATTTTACCGGGACAACCGGCTGTACGCTACCCCGGAGATTGAAGCGCGTGTGAGCGCGCTGTTGCAGCGCAGGCTGCAGGGCGAACCGGTGGCCTATCTTGTGGGCGAATGGGAGTTTTTCGGCCTGCCGCTGATTGTTAACGAGCATGTGCTGATTCCCCGCAGTGACACCGAGGTGCTGGCCCAGCAGGCGATCGACTATCTGAAGGATTATCCCGGCGCCCGGGTGCTGGATTTGTGTACCGGCAGCGGCTGCGTAGGGCTGGCGATTGCTTCGCAGCGGACGGACTGCCGCGTGGTGCTGGCGGACTGCTCGGAAGAAGCGCTGCGCGTTGCGCGCACCAATGCAAGGCTCAACCATTTGCAGAGCCGCATCGCAGTGCTGCAGGCGGACGCTCTGGCCCCCCCCGGCGCGAAGTTTGATGCATTTCAATGCATTGTATCCAATCCGCCCTATATTCCCACGGGAGATTTGGCGGGACTGGATCCTTCCGTGCGGGAGTATGAGCCGCATCTGGCGCTGGACGGCGGAGCCGATGGGCTGAAGTTTTACCGCGCCATTGCGGCCCGGTGGAAAGAGGCGTTGCTGCCCGGCGGGCGGTTGCTGTTTGAACTGGGCATCGGCGAAGCGGACGCTGTGATGCGGCTGCTGCGGTCGGAGGGGTTCGGCGATTTGGAACTTTATGAAGATACGCAGGGGATTTCCCGGGTAATTGCGGGAACGCGCTGCACGGAAATCTGAGGGCGCGCTGCGGCAATCGAAAACAGAAAGGATGACACAAATGGCAGGAAAGGCAAAGGCATCAGCGCCGGTGGAGCAGGCGGCGCCCGCATCGGATAAAAAGCGCGCCATTGAAACGGCGATGCAGCAAATTGAAAAAATGTACGGAAAAGGCTCCATCATGCGGCTGGGCGAAAACCTGCACGCCAATGTGGAAGCGGTTCCCACCGGCTCTCTGGCGCTGGATTTGGCGCTGGGGATCGGCGGCGTGCCCAAGGGCCGTATTATTGAGATTTACGGTCCGGAATCCTCGGGCAAAACGACGCTGGCACTGCACATTGTGGCAGAAACCCAGAAAAAAGGCGGCGAAGCGGCCTTTGTGGACGCTGAACACGCGCTGGATCCCACTTATGCCCGTGCTTTGGGCGTGAACATCGACGATATGCTGATTTCTCAGCCGGATACCGGCGAGCAGGCGCTGGAGATCACCGACGCGCTGGTTCGCTCCGGTGCCGTTGACGCGGTGGTTGTGGACTCCGTGGCCGCGCTGGTTCCCAAGCAGGAAATCGAGGGCGAAATGGGCGACACCTTTGTCGGCCTGCAGGCGCGTCTGATGTCTCAGGCGCTGCGGAAGCTGGCAGGCACCATTGCCAAGACCAACTGTGTGGTCATCTTCATCAACCAGCTGCGTATGAAGATCGGCGTGATGTACGGCAACCCGGAGACCACCACCGGCGGCAACGCGCTGAAATTCTATTCCTCCGTCCGTCTGGACGTGCGCCGCATTGAGTCCATCAAAGAGGGCAATAACGTCATCGGCAACAAGACCCGCGTCAAGGTGGTCAAGAACAAGGTCGCGCCCCCCTTCCGGGAAGCCGTGTTTGAGATTCTCTACGGCAAGGGCATTTCCAAGTGGGGTGAGCTGGTGGATCTGGCGGTTCAGCTGGACATCATCCAGAAGAGCGGCAGCTGGTTCTCCATGGGCGACGAGCGCATCGGTCAGGGCGCGAACTCCGTGAAGGATTACCTCATCGCCAACCCCGACATCGCCGAGAAGGTGGAAGCCGAGGTGCGGGAGAACCTGTGGAAGCTGAACAACGGCGCACCCAAAGCCCCCGCCAAGGCTGCCGATAAGGCGGTAGCCGTCAGCGCCGACGATTTCGACGATGAAGGTTGAGTCCCTGAAAACGGCTCCGGACCGGGCAGGGCGCTATTGGGTGACCTTTGACGACGGCAGCAAAATGGGACTGTATCGCCAGACGGTGGAGGATTTCGCACTCTATTCCGGCAAAGATCTGGACGAGCAGGAGGCGGAAGCCCTCCGCACCGCCGCCGGGCAGATGTCTGCCAAAATGCGGGCAGTCCGCATTGTCTCCGCGGCCAGCGTTTCCCGCCGGGACTTGGAAGCCCGGTTGGTGCGAAAAGGGGAAGACCCCCAGCAGGCCAAAGAGGCAGTTGCATGGATGGAAGACATGCATCTGGTAGACGACCGGGCAACGGCGGAGCAGGTGGTCAGTTCCTGCATCTCCAAGGGCTACGGCTTGATGCGCGCCAAGCAGGCGCTTTACGAGAAACGTATCCCAAAAGAATACTGGGACGAGGCACTTGCGGACTACCCAGACCAGACGGAGAAAATCACGGCGTTTCTGAAAAGCCGTCTGGACGCGGACTCCGACGAAAAGCAGGTCAGGCGTGCCGTGGATGCGCTGATCCGCCGGGGTCACAGTTACGGGACCATCCGGCGTGCGCTGGATGCGCTTTCCTTTGACACAGAAGATTTTCAGGAGGAATTCTGAATTATGGCAAATATTGGTTTTATCTCCCTCGGCTGCGCCAAGAATCAGGTGGATTGCGAGCGGATGATGTATCGGGTGCAGGAGGCGGGACATACCGTCAAGTCGGATGTGGTCGGCAGCGACGTGGTGGTCATCAACACCTGCGGCTTTATCGACTCGGCGAAATCCGAAGCCATCGACTACATTTTGCAGACCGCCGCCCTGAAGGCGGAGGGCCTGGTGGGCAAAATTCTGGTCACCGGCTGCCTGTCCCAGCGGTATCAGGGGGACATCCTGAAGGAAATGCCCGAGGTGGACGGCATTCTGGGTACCGGCAGCTACACGGAAATCGTTCCCGCCATCGAAAAGCTTCTGAATGGGGAGCAGGTGGTGGACTTCGGCTCCATCGACGCACCGGAAGTGGAAACGGGACGCATCATGACCACGGCGGGACACTACGCCTTTATCAAAATCGCCGAGGGCTGCGACAACCACTGCGCCTACTGTGTCATTCCCTCCCTTCGGGGCAAATACCGCAGCCGCCAGATGGACGACGTGCTTTACGAAGCCCGGATGCTGGCGGACAGCGGCGTGAAGGAGCTGATCGTGGTCGCGCAGGACACCAGCCGTTACGGCACAGACTTGCCTGGGCACAAGCGGCTCCTGCCGGAGCTTCTGCGGAAGCTCTGCGAGATCGACGGACTGCACTGGATTCGCGTCCACTACGTCTATCCCGACGAAATTGACGACGAATTCATTCAGGTCATGGCCTCCGAGCCGAAGATCGTCAAATATCTGGACATCCCCATCCAGCACTGCAACAGCAAAATTCTGAAGCTGATGAACCGCCGGGGCGACGGGGAGTTCCTGAAAGCCCTGTTCGCAAGGCTGAGAGCCGGGATTCCCGGACTGGTCATCCGCACCAGCCTGATCACCGGCCTGCCCGGTGAGGGGGAGGAAGAATTCGCCGAGCTGTGCGATTTCCTGCGGGAGGAGCGCTTGGAGCGCGTTGGCGCGTTCGCGTTCTCGCCGGAGGAAGGCACCCCCGCCGCGCAGATGGAGCATGTGGACACGGACACCGCCGTCAAGCGGGCGGAGATCGTGGAAATGCTGCAATCGGAGATCATGGACGCCTACAACGCCGAAAAGCTGGGTAAGACCATGGAGGTTCTGGTGGACGGCTACGACGAGGAAAGCGGACAGTTCTACGGCCGCACTTTTGCCGACTCCCCGGACATCGACGGCCGGGTCTGGATTGCGTCCGACGAGCCTGTTCACGAGGGCGATTTTGTCATGGTAAAAATTGACGGCTGCACCGACGGCGATCTGTGCGGCTACGTAGTGGAGGAAGAAGCATGACGCTGGCAAGTAAAATCACGCTGGTGAGGGTGGCAATGATCCCGGCGTTTATGGTGACCATGTACTTATCCGGCGGCGTGCCGGGAATGTGGATGTACGTTTCCCTCGCAATTTTTATTGTTGCCAGCCTGACGGATTCCTTAGACGGCTACATTGCCCGGCATTACAATCAGGTCACAGATTTTGGAAAATTCCTTGACCCCTTGGCTGACAAGCTGCTGGTGATCGCCGCCATGTGTATGTTCTGCCAGTGGGGCGTGTTTCCCGCGTGGGCGCTGATGATCGTGCTGACACGGGAATTTGCCGTAACGGGACTGCGGCTGATCGCCGTCCAGAAGGGGCACGTGATCGCCGCCGGATGGAGCGGCAAAGTCAAGACCGCCAGCACCATGGTGGGGCTTTGCGTCATGATGGCGCTGCCCGGTGTGGCTGTGCTCAACTGGGTCGTTATCGGCGTCATCGTCCTCACCACGGTTTACTCCGGCGTGGAATATTTTATCCAGAACTGGAAATGTCTGTGGAGCTGAAAAGAAAGCGCTGTCATCCCGCTGCGGCGGGATGACAGCGTTTTTGCAAAAAAATATCTATCCATGCAACGTTTTGATTTGCTCAATCGTTTCTTATCTGAGAGGAGGGGAAGGCAAATGCCTACTTTGCTGCGCACCAACAAAGAAATCATGGAAATCTATGACCGTCAGGTAGACACCGTTTACCGTGTCTGCTACGCATACATGAAAAACGCCCCGGAAGCAGAGGATATGACCCAGGAGACCTTCCTGCGGCTGATGTCCAACGGAAAGCCTTTTGCAGACCAACGCCACGAAAAGGCGTGGCTCATTATCACGGCGTCAAATCTCTGCAAGGACACCCTGAAAAAGTGGTGGCGGAAAAATGAAAACATAGACGATTACACATCTCTGCCACAGGAGCGGACGGAGACGGGAAACGACGTGCTGGACGCCATTCTGGCGCTGCCCCAGGACTACAAGGACGTCGTCTATCTGTACTATTACGAGGGATACACCACTGCGGAAATTGCTGCCCATCAGAACTGTCCGGAAAGCACCGTCCGCAGCCGCCTGTCCCGGGCAAGAAAGCAGCTTATGACCATGTTAGGAGGTGCTGACAGATGAAAAGTCAAGTGATTTGTGACGCTTTGAACACGGTCAACCCCACGCCTGCCCAGAGAGCCAGAATGCGCGCGGCTCTGGAAGCCCAGCTTCCCGCCGAAAAGCCCCATCGCCGGGGTGCGCATCAGCAAAAGGCATCGTCTCAGCGCTGGTGGACGATCATTCCCGCCGCCGCGGCGCTGTTTGCGGTGGTGCTGCTGGGTATTTTTGTCCTCGGACGGACGGATAAGACTTCGCCGTCCATGTCCAATGTCCCTACCGAGCCGCTGACGCTGGAAAGCCTGCTATCCTCGGCAAATTACAAGGCTAGCATGGAGATCAAGGACTACGTCCAGAGCTGCAACGCCACAGGCGACGTAGACGAGACCCTTTCCGAGTCGTACCGCGCCTACGGCTGCCGGAACGCGGAAATGGCGCAGAAGGTGGACGAAATCTGTGCAAAATATGGCCTGAACAAGGTTGGAAACGGGATTTCCCCGGATACCACCGAAGAAATGTTCACCGCACTGAATGTCAGAAGCATGGTCAAGGACTCCGGGAACGGGGACGTGACCACCAGCAATCCCAGCTATTCCGCCGACGGCAATTTTGAATTCTGGGGCGCGACCATGGTCAGCGGCGTGGACTACCCCATAGAATACCGGGTGTACCGCGCCATGAAGCAGACCCTCTCCACAGCCTATTGGGAAATCGAGAATACGAGCGATTACCAGTGGTCGAACTATGTCACCACCGCCGGGACGGATGTCCTCATTGCCGTGGGACAGAGCAAATCCCTTGTGCTGACGGATACCGGCGACTCCGTTGTTATGATTGTGGCGATGAACGCCACGGCGGGGGATTCTCAAATGGGAAAGGCGGCGCTGGAAGCCTTTGCCAACACCTTTGACCTGTCCCTCGCCCCGAGAACCCGGAACGCCCCCGTTGAAACCACCGCGCCAACCGAAAGCGGCACCGCGATTCCGGAAGCCTACCAGCCGGTCATCGCCAAATATGTCACCGCCCTGACGGAACACTGGGGCGGGGAGGCGTGCAGCAACGCGGACATCAGCATTCTGGTGAGCTACGCAACCTCTCCCAGCGAGCTGGGCTATGCGCTCCTTGATCTGGACAATGACGGCACGGACGAGCTGGTCATCGCCAACGACGCCGAACGGCAGGTCATTTACGACCTGTATTCTCTGGTGGACGGCAAGCTGGTGCATGTGTTCACCGGCTGGAATCGGAATTCCTATGAGCTGCGGGAAGGCTACCGCATTCTGAACATCGGGTCGAACGGCGCGGCGTCCGCGGACTATGTGTACTGCCACCTGAGCAATGGGCAGCTGGTCACGGACAGCCTTATCCGGTTTGACGCGACGGAAGACCTGGATCACCCCTGGTTCCGGGGAACGGGCGAGAATGATCTTGCGCCGATCACCGACGAAAACTGGTCGGAGGACGAAATTTACAGTGCCGCCGCCAGCCTTCCCATTGCAATTACACCATTCGCAGATGCCAGTGCCGGGAGTTATGACCCGGCACTAGCCGATTATGAGGGATATCTCTCCACGATTGACACAAGTTCCATAAAATACTATGCGCTTCGTGACCTGGACGGTGACGGACAGGACGAATTGCTGCTGTATAATTCAGGAGAAACTTTGATGAAGGTGGCCGCAATTCAAAATGGTACTGCGCAGGAGATTTTGTCCGGCAATGTGCTTGATCTTTGCGAAGGCAATGTTCTGGAAGCATGGGATGGTGGTTCCGGCGCGGAACAGCGGACGTATTACCGGGTGGAAAACCACACAGCAGTTCCGTTTGAGTGCATTATTTATAATATCGATGAAAACCAATGCTACCGGGATAGTAATTACGACTTTTATGAAGAAAATCTGACGCCCATCACTGAGGAAGAGTATAATCGGGTCGTTAACACTTATCCCGGTATGTCCTTCTGGGATTGTAACCCAAAGCCGCTTGAGAAAATGAATTCCGCAGACAGCAGTGCGGCGGAAGATGCCCAGCTGCTGGCCAATTACGGGGGATATCTTTCTTCAATCGACACGTATTGGATAAAATACTACGCGCTTCGTGATCTGGACGGCGACGGGCAGGATGAACTGCTGCTGTTTAACAGGGACAAGACGCTTAGCAATGTGGCCGGCGTTCTAAACGGCACCGCGCGGGAAATTCTGAGCGGAAGTTCGCTTTATCTGTGTGCTGGAAATGTTCTGGAGTACTGGGGCGAGGGTTCCGGCGGAAGCGGCTGTACCTATTATCAGGTGGAAAACAAAGCGGCTGTTCCGATAGAGAGTATTACTTACCGCGGCAATAATGACCAATGGTATCGGGACAGAGATTTTGACTTTATGAAAGAAGACCTGACACCCATTACGAATGAGGAATATCAGCGCATCGTGGACACCTATCCCCGCATGACCATGAGCGATTGCAACGCGAGGGCACTCCCAGAAATATAACCTGACGAAGGCGGGCGTAAGCGCCCGCCTTCGATTTTGACTGGATTTTTCCGTTTTGATGTGATATAATGTCCGCGCATTTCAACATACAAGCGAGGGAAAACCATGAACGATAAGGAAATCGGCGAGATCCGGCGGCATCTGCGGCGGGATCGCAGCAATATCACGGCCATTTACGGCTGCTATGTGAACGACAATAAGGAGGTCATCTCCGAGTTCCGCCAGAGTACCGGCATCATGCCGGAGAACGAGTCCGACAAATATTTTGCCCTTCTGCGCCGCTCCCTTTCCGGCGCCATCGGCAAGAATCTCATTGACATCACCTTCAAGACAAGTCAGGTGGCAGGCTCCCCGGAGCATAAAATGCTCATGGATCTGCGGGAGACCAAGCTGGCGGACGATACGCTTCGCCGGGAATTCTGCCAGAAGATCATCGACACCGTGACCATTGAGGGCAACTACCTGATTCTGCTGTGCTGCGACAGCTACGACGTTCCCTTCAAGAGCAAGGACGGCGATTCTCAGGCGGACAATTCCGACGAGACCTACACATTCATTCTCTGCGCCATCTGCCCCGTCAAGCAGACCAAGGCGAATCTCCACTACGTCCCGGAGGAAAAGCTGTTCCACGACGGCGCGATGAACCAGATGGTCTCCGCCCCCGCGCTGGGATTCCTGTTCCCGGCCTTTGACGACCGGGCGACCAATATTTATAATGCCCTGTACTACACCCACGACATCACGGCGTCTCAGGACGCGCTGATCGAGGCGGTGTTCAACACCCCGGTGCCCCAGCCCGCCGCCGAGCAGAAGAAGTCCTTCGAGGCGCTGCTCACCACGTCGTTGGGGGATGATTGCAGTCTGGACGTGGTGCAGACCGTTCACGACCAGCTGTGCCAGCGCATCGAGCTGCACAAGGAGAGCAAGGTGCCGGAACCCCTGATGATCTCCAAAGAGGACGTGAAGGAGGTGCTGACCTCCTGCGGCGTTTCCCAGGAGCATCTGGCCAAATTCAGCGTGGACTACGACGAGACCTTCGGCTTCGAGGCTGACCTGCACCCCAAGAACATCATTGACAACAAGCATTTTGAGGTGAAGACCCCGGATGTGGTCATCAAGGTAGACCCCGCCCGGAGCGACCTGATCGAGACCCGCGTCATCGGCGGCGTGAAGTACATTCTGATCTCCGCCGACGAGAACGTGGAGGTCAACGGCGTCAATATCAACATTGCCGATTCCGAAAAGGAAACGGCCAACGTCTGATTCATAAAGAATGCCCTGCACCGGAAGGTGCAGGGCAAACCTATGTAATTTACTTTTTGGAATTTTCCACGGCGCCGACAATGATATCGACACACTGGTCAATGCCGAGAATGCCGGAATTCAGGCAGATATGGTAGTTCTGGGACTGACCCCAGGTGCGGCCGGTGTAGTGCTGATAGTTGACGCGGCGGCGCTTATCCTTCTCGTTCAGACGCGCCTCCGGACTCTTGTCAGACTCGCCGTACAGACGGACGATGCGGTCGGCGCGGAAGGCCATATCCGCAAAAATGAAGGTATGCAGCGCGTCGGGACGATCCTTCAGAATGTAGTCCGCGTTCCGCCCGACGATGACGCAGGGGCCTTTCTCCGCCAGCTGAAGAATCACGTTGCACTGGATATTCCACAGAAAATCGGCTGTGGACAGGCCATTCATCACGCCGGGGACGCCCTGCGGGGCGAAAGCGTAGGAAAACAGGCTGCTGCTGGGGGAATGCTCGCCGTGTTCCTCAACGAATTTTGGGGCGAAGCCGGATTCCAGGGCAATCTGATTGACCAGCTCCTTGTCATAGAAGGGAATGCCCAGCCGCTCGGCGACCTTGTGGCCGATGGTGCGTCCGCCGGAACCAAATTCACGGCTGATGGTGATGATTTTCTTTTCCATAAAGAACCTCCTTCGGAGAATGCAGTGGCTTCTCCTACTTATATTATAGTAAAAATGCTGTCAAATGTCAAGAATTGGTTCGCTCATTTGGCAGAATTGCCGACGGCGCTTCCTCAGAGCGGCTTGCTGCCACCGTATACCCGGTCAATTTCTTTCAAAATATCCGCATCGGCAGGGCAGAAGGTGAAATTTTTTGTTTCGCTGGGGTGAATCCAGCGCAGGGCGTTGTGTTCCAGCGCCTGGGGGACGCCCTCGGAGATGACGCAGTGGAACAGCGTCAGGCGGATGAAAATGTCCGGGTATTTGTGTTCGACCTGCATGAAGCGGTCGCGGACGTCCAGCTTGACGGCCAGTTCCTCCATGCACTCCCGCTGGAGCGCCTGAGGCAGCGTTTCGCCCGCTTCCACTTTGCCGCCGGGGAATTCCCAGAGCAGTCCACGCCACCCGGAGAAGGTCGTTGTTGTCCTCCAACGGGTTCTTGGTTTGTAACTTGCCGTCCTGCACTCCGCTGACGGCT
>ENA-USUG01006411-USUG01006411.1-human-gut-metagenome-genome-assembly--contig:-NODE-6411-length-12417-cov-4.239384_pt1 | contig 12417 bp, 13 predicted proteins | sample MGYA00250059_ERZ773394 | MGnify/ENA primary metagenome ERZ773394 (study PRJEB29103, sample SAMN06111957) | human gut metagenome | biome: human gut; feature: ankylosing spondylitis patient; material... | reverse complement strand
AAGGACCGCCATAGCTACCAGAATCTTGATCCAGCCCTCTTTCTTTAAGAATGGCTTCTCATCTTCCAGCTTTTCCTTACAACCCTCCAGGAATACCCCGGCGCCACAAATCATAAAACCGACTGCCGCGATCATCGGCAGCGCTTTGGGACCCGGATAGGACAGAGTAAAGGGAACGGAAAGCTGATTTGTCATCACAAATACAATGATTCCGAGGATAACCAGCACTGCACCGGCAACCTGATCTCTCTTAATCTTCATAGAAACTCACATTTCCTTTCTTACTTTTTACAGCAAGGGGGGCTGCCCCGCGGCAGCCCCCCCTTGCCTGCATCTACTGCTGCAATGTTATTATTTCTGTTTTAATCCAAGCATATCAACAACGCCGTTTAAGGACTCCTGCTGGTCTTTTACTTTCTGCAGGCCCTCCTCCTGGCTGAAGAAGGTCATATCAAAGCCTGCCGGTTTTAAAACGTTCTGTACCTCCGGGTTTACAACAGCACTCTCAAAATAGTCGTGTAAAGCGGTAACGGTCTCTGCCTTCATGTCCTTCGGTCCCAGTACCAGGAACAGCGTGGTGAAGGTGCAGTCATAGCCCTGATCCACGAAGCTTGTCACACCCGGAAGAATGGCGCTCTCGCCGCCGGTCTCATCCACGGAGAAGCAGCCGAGTGCTTTTGCCTTTCCAGACTCCACATACTGCTTTGCCTGGTTCTGATTTACCAATGCTGCGTTAATGCTGCCGCCAACCAGTGCGGTAAGTTTCTCGGTATCAGAGCCTGCTTCCACGTACTTTACATCAATTCCGGTTGCCTTCGCAAACAGACCAGACATAATGTGGGAGCTTCCGCCGGTCTCAACGCCCATGAGAATGCTTCCCGGTGCCGCTTTTGCCGCCTCAACCAGATCCTCTGTGGTATTATATGGGGAATCACCCGGAACAACCAGTACATAACCGGTCTTCTCAGTGCCCTGGCCAACTGCGATCACGGTAAAATCATCCACTGCACTGTGGTCGTAAACACCGGTTGCCGTTTTGATCAGCATCGTAGTGTGGAAGAACAGCAAGGAGCTTGCATCCGGTTTCGCGCTGCGTACCTTCTCCATTGCAACTACGCCGCTTCCGTCTGTGTTATTCTGAACAGTTAAGTTGCTGCCGGAATCCTTGCCTACCTGAGTAGCAATGGCTCTTGCCACTACATCCGTACCGCCGCCTGCCTTTGCCGGAACCTGCAGTTCAATATTTTTCGGAAGACCGCTTCCGGATGCACTGCTGCCACAACCAGTCAGAGAAGCCATTACCATGGCGCCCGCCAGCATCACGCTTAAAATCTGTTTTCTCATACCCCTATTCTCCTTTTTATCTTGTTTTTAAAAAAGCAACATATTTTTCTCGATATGCTTGCTTTTTTTGTATGATTTGATTATACTGCCTTTGTTGGCTTAGTTCAACTTATCGAATTTTATATTTTATCTTAATCATATTAAGAGAAATTGTTGAGGGGGATTTGTCATGGATTTACGACAGATAGAAAATATCATTGCGATCGAACAGGAGCAGAGCATTTCCCGGGCTGCGGAAAAGCTTTTTCTGACCCAGTCGGCACTGAACCAGCAGCTTTTAAAGCTGGAAAAGGAGCTTGGGACGCCACTTTTTGAACGCCGCAAGCACAGCATGATCCCGACCTTTGCCGGGCGCATTTACCTGCGGACCGCGCATCAGATCGTGGACATGAAAAAGGAGACCTACCGCATCATTTCCGATATTTCAGAAGAAAGCACCGGTGAAATCTCCGTTGCCTACACACCGGAGACCGGCGCCGCCATGTTCTCCAAGATCTACCCGATCTTCCACGAAGCATATCCGAATATCCTGTTCCGCATCCGCGAAGAACGTGTAAAAAAGATGGAACAGCTCGTACTGAAAAATGAAGTTCATTTTGCATTTATGACCTATGTGGAAGGGTTTAAAAATCCCGATCTGGAATATATGGATATGGATTCCGAGTATATGGTTCTTGGTCTTCCGGTCACACACCCGCTGGCGCACCTGGCCGGAAAGGACAGCCACGAAAAACTGCCGCTCCTTGATCTGAACCTTTTACAGAATGAACCTTTTATCATGTTAAGTAAAGAAACCCGCATGCGCGACATGATCGACCATGCCTTTGCGTATGCAGGCTTCCATCCAAAGGTTTTATTTGAGTCCATCAGCACCCACACGGTGCTTAACATGGTGCGGGAACAGATTGCCCCGGCATTTTTCCCACAGTCTTATGTTGATCCGTCTGCTCCCATGGTCTACTTTACCGTAGCTCCGGCTGAGCGCTGGACCCGCAGTGTTGCCTTTCTGAAAGGCAGCTATCTCACCCGTCCGGAAAAATATTTCATTGCGCTTGGCACGGACCATACACGCGGCCGGCTGCTGGAAAGCATGGGAAAAACAATTTAATTACACAAACTGGTTTCTGTCCGCATCGTAATGGTAATCGATCGCGGACAGTTTTTTCTTCATCTCCTCCGCGTCCAGATCATACGCGCTGCACAGATCATCAAAGCTGCTGTAATTGTCCCGGAGCTGGGTATTGAAAAAGCTCATCAGCATCACCGGGTCCTTCGGAATTACTGCCATATTTTATTCCTTTCCTTTCTTTTTGTATGATGATATAATACAATGATAAAGCATGTTTAAAAAACGTACAAGTTTTTTGTTACAGGAGGCCAGACACAACTATGAAAACCCCAAAAAAGAATCTCAAACGTATCCTGATGATCGCCACCGGCGGCACCATTGCTTCAAAGCGCAGTGCTGAAGGTTTAAAGCCGCTTATGACCTCCGAAGAGCTGCTGAGCTTCGTGCCGCAAGTAAAGGAATTCTGTGAAGTGACTGCCACGCAGGTCATCAACATCGACAGCACCAATATCCAGCCAAAGCACTGGCTGCTGATCTCTTCCACCATTGAGCGCTTCTACGATCAGTACGATGGCTTTGTGGTCTGCCACGGCACTGACACTCTGGCCTACACCGCATCCGCGCTTTCCTATCTGATCCAGAATTCTCCGAAGCCGATCGTGATCACCGGTGCGCAAAAGCCCATCGACCTGGAGATCACCGATGCAAAGACCAACCTGTCCGACAGCTTTCTCTTTGCAAGCTGCGATAAGGCGCACGGTGTCAATATTGTGTTTGACGGCAAGGTCATTGCCGGAACCCGCGGCAAAAAGGAACGCACCAAGAGCTACAACGCGTTCTCCAGCATCAACTTTCCCTATATCGCGACCATCCAGGACAACCACATCATCTTCTATCTGGATGACAAGGATCAGGTAAGCACTGATATAACCTTCTACCACAAGCTGGACAGCAAGGTGACTCTGTTAAAGCTGATTCCCTCCATGAACGGCGGTATTCTGGATTACCTGTTTAAGCACTATGACGCGGTCATTATTGAGTCCTTCGGCGTAGGCGGCATCCCTTCCTACGAGGACGACAGCTTCCACCGGGCTATTGAACGCTGGATCAATGCCGGCAAGTTTGTCATCATGACCACCCAGGTCACCAACGAAGGCAGCAACATGTCTGTCTACGAGATCGGCAAAACCATCAAGAAAGAATTCGGGCTCCTGGAAGCATACGATATGACCCTGGAGGCTACCGTCACAAAGCTCATGTGGATCCTGGGACAGACCCACAGCCCGGACACCGTAAGGGAGATGCTTTACAGCACCATCAACCGGGATATCCTGTATACAACAAATTGGAAGGCTTAATTGATATTCTCACATAACAGCAAACCGGCCGACATCAGAAGCATCAAAGTGCCTCTGATGTCAGCCGGTTCTCTTTTTCTTTCTATTCTACGGTAACTCTTACTGCTTCCTGCATCGCCTTTTCTGTCAGCTCATTTCCAATACCCGGAAGATCCGGTACCTCGTAACTGCCATCCTTTGGCATATGGTCATACTTACATAATGCACGGATTTCTTCTTTTAACGCACCCTCATGCAGTTCATGAATCAGGAAATTCGGAATTGCTGCTTCCAGCTGAAGGGTTGCTGCTGTTGCAATCGGTCCGCCGCATACATGAATCTGTACGCCGGCGTCATAAACATACGCCATATCACAGATCTTCTTCACTTCAGTCAGGCCGCCTGCCACACAAAGGTCTGGCTGGATAACCTGAAGTGCATTCTCCTCCAGAAAATCGCGGAAACCCCAGCGGGTCGCGATACGCTCACCGGAAGCAATCGGAATATTCAGCTTATTGTGAATCTCCTTCATGGTCTTTACATTGGTCGGATCGGTCGGCTCTTCCAGATAATAGATTCCAAGCTCTTCCAGTCTCTGGCCAAGCTGTACAGAAGTAGTCATGTCGGTGAACGCATGCAGTTCAATGATAATATCCAGCTTGTCACCGCCTGCCTCACGCATTGCCTTTACACGCTCGTATCCCATATTTAAAACTTCCGGAGATAAAGATCCTCTCAGTCTCCAGCTCGGATCCGGCTTCGGCTCTCTTGCATAGACGCCATTCGGTTTTACGCAGAGCGGATCAACCTTAATCGCTGTATAACCCTGAGCCATTGCCTTTCTGGTTGCCTCTGCGTACTCCTTCGGATCCGCAATATTTCTGTGTACTTTATCCCAGTCAAATTGCAGCTGGCTTGCGTAAGCACGGATAGTCGGGTTGGTCTTGCCGCCCAGCAACTGGTAACACGGTACATTCAGTGCCTTACCTTTAATATCCCAGACTGCAATATCCAGTGCACTGACTGCTGCCTGGAAGACCATGCCGCCGCACTGGCCGCCCTGTCCCCAGAAAGTATTCTTCTTGTACATTTCCCAGAGACCCTCGTTGTTCATCGGATCCCAGCCGATCATCAGCTTTGCAAGATCTTTTACCTGGCCAAGTCCACCATATTTGCTCTTGCCATAAGCCAGGCCAATCTCACCAAATCCAGAGATGCCTTCATCGGTATTTACCCGCACAAATAATGGGTCAAGCAGCGGGTTCGGGGTATTGCATTCAAAGATATCTACGCTCGTAACTTTCATTTTCGTCTCTCCATTCTATCTTTTTATAGTAATGCCAGAAGTCCCATACTGATCGCCGGGATAAATGCAACCATAACCATGGCAATAAACAGAACCACAATAAACGGAATTGCGTTTCGCACAATCGGCACCATACCAAGTCCAGTCATAGACGTTGCAACGAACAGGTTCGCAGCTACCGGCGGTGTTACAAACGCGATTGCCAGGGATAAAGTCATAACCAAACCAAACTGAATCGGATCCATACCAAAGCTGGTAACAATCGGAAGCAGAATCGGGCTGAAGATAACGATTGCCGGTGTGGTCTGTACAAACATGCCCACGAAGAACAGCAGGATGAAAATCAAGATCATGATAACGTAGAAGTTATCGGATACAGACAGAAAACCTGCCTGAATGGCTTTGGTAACACCCATCATGGAGAATACGGCGCCCAGGCCGCCAGCCGGTGCAAATACGAACATCATGCCACCGATGGATGGGATGTTTACCTTGTACATATCCCAGATTTCACTAAAACTCAGTTCTTTGTAAACGAATTTGCCAACAAAGATACCATATACCACTGCAACAACTGCAGCCTCAGTTGCGGTGAACGCACCAGAATAGATACCTCCCAGGATGATGACTGGCATTAGGAGAGCTAATTTCGCGCCCCAGAGTTCCTTTATAAAGTACTTGAAATTAAACTTTTGTCCGGTTCCCTCATATCCATGTTTCTTGGAATATAAGTAGTTTACTGCCATCAGCAGAGCGCCAACCAGAATTGCCGGTCCCCAGCCTGCCAGGAACAGGTCACTGATGGAACAGTTATTGGTCACACCAAATACAACCATCGGGTAACTCGGCGGAACGATAACACCAAGTCCTCCTGCTACTGCACAGAGACCGGTTGCATAATATTTGTCGTAACCTGCACGGATCATCTGCGGGATCATGATGCCTCCAATTGCAGAAACGGTTGCCGGTGCAGATCCAGAGATCGCACCGAACAACATGCAGGCAAAAATTGCTGCCATGCCAAGACCGCCTGTGGTATTACCTACAACACAGTTTGCTACATTAATCAGTCGTTTGGAGATACCGCCCGTAGCCATGATACTTCCGGCAATCATGAAGAACGGGAGTGCCAGAAGTGTAAAGTTTCCGACGCTGGTGTACATAGCCTGGGTTACGAATGTCATGGAGGTAACCGGGTCAACCAGCAGCAAACATACCATGGATCCGGCCAGTGCAATACCAATCGGCACACCGATCAGCAGCATCAGGAACATGGTTCCGAAAAAGATCACATAGGACATTATTTATTGCCTCCCTTCTTCTGACGCGCGAGTTCTTCTGCTTCTTTCTCCAATGCCGCAATATCAATGATCGGCTTGGAAACGCCCAGTTCTTTCTCTTTCTCCTTGCTTAACCGGATGATCTCCTGAACCAGGCGGATTGCGGTAAGCAGGAAGCACAGCGGCATCACCACATAGGACAATGCTTTCGGGATCTTTAAGATCGGGGATGTTGCACTCTTTGCCGCATAGTTGTTAACCAGGGACATCATCGGGAAAATGATGTATAAGCTGAATGCCAGGAAGATTACGTTAGAAATGATCAGCAGGGTCTTCTTAGCTTTAAAAGGCAGCATTTCCACAAATGCATCAATTTTTAAGTGTTTTCTGCTTAAAACCGCTGCCGCAACACCTAAATATACCATCCACACAAACAGGATTGTGGCAACTTCCTCTGCCCAAGTTACCGCATGACCAAAACAGTAGCGGGTTACAACCTGCACAAACAACAGAATGGTCATGATGATAAAAATTCCGGCACCGGCATAGACTTCAAAATGGTTCAGCAATTTTTTTGCAAGACTTTCATTTTTCATCTGCTATCTTCCCTTCTTACTGTTTAGCGGAAATACGCTCGATCTCGTCCATGATTGCATTGTAGCGGTCATCGCCAATGCTCTTCTTGATATCTTCGTAGCAAGGTGCACAAGCTTCTTTGAAGGATTCTTTCTCTTCTTCGGTCGGCTCGTATACTTCCATAACGCCCTTTAAGGTTTCCAGATCTTTGCTCTCAGACTCTTCCAGTCCTTCACGGCATAAGTCAACTGCGTCTTTCGCAACTTCTTCCATCAGAGCCTGCAGATCCGGAGACATGCTCTCCCATACATCCTCAGAAACAGCCATGGTGGTCAGGGAATAGGTGTGGCCGGTCAGGGTCAGATAATCCTGAACCTCATAATATTTGTTGATAACGATATTGCTTAATGGGTTCTCCTCTGCGTCTACCAGGCCCTGCTGCAGTGCGCTGAACAGCTCAGAGTAAGCAACGGTGGTAACGGATGCGCCCATAGCCTCGAACGGAGCCATCTGGTACGGGTCAGCTTGGGTACGAACTTTCAGGCCCTTGATATCTGCTGCGGATTTAACCGGCTTTTTGTTGTTGGTGAAATGACGGAAGCCCATGTCGTAGAAGCAAAGAACACGAACACCTACATCCTCAATGATCTTATCACGGATTGCCTTGCCCTGTTCGCCATCCATGAACTCGTATGCAACCTGGTTGTTGTCAAATAAGAACGGCATGTTGAACGGCATGAAGGCATCGGTGTACTCACCCCAGGAACCCTGGTTTAAGGTAATGAACTCGAATGCTCCGGTGGTACATCCGCCGATCATCTCATCTGCGGAACCGCCTAACTGTGCATCCAGGTAAAGTTCCATTTTTACTTTGCCGTTGGAGCGCTTCTCTACTTCGTCACAGAAATACTTGATGCCTGCGCCGTATCCCGGGATGTCCAGGGTAGAAGACTTTGCAGAGGTGGAAACCTTGTAGGTTACTTCCTCGATATTATCTACATTGTAGCTGCCGGATGATTCTGCGCCATCGGAAGATGCAGTATCTGCTGCGGTATCTGCTGCAGTATCTGCCGGTGCTGCTGTCTCTGCGCTGCTCTGTGCCGGAGCGGTCTTGCCGCCACATGCAGTCATCATCATTGCTGCTGCCATTGCCATTGCTGTTACCTTCACCATCATCTGTTTCTTCATAAAATAAATCCCCCTTTATTTTTTTGAATTGCAAATCATTTCCGCAAACGTCTGGATCCGGGTTCGTAACTGCTCTGCAGTTCCCGGCTGCTGATCGATCTCCAGTGCGAGCACCGGAATTTCCAGTTTTTTCATCATCGCATTCATAACCGGCAGATCGTATTCTTCCTGGTCACAGAACTTCATCATGCATGTGATCACACCCTGCACTTGATGTTCTTTTGCTGTCTCGCACATGCGGACCAGTCTTGTTTTTTCTGTATCATGAACCAGGGAACACTTTCTGTCCTTCCACTGTTCTGCCAGGCACAGCAACGCATCATCCCCCTCCGGAATCTCTGCTGTATACTGGCGGCTCTCCTGGGCAAGATCATCACTGTCCACCATGAGTCCGTATTCTTCCAGAAGCTTTAAAAGCTCATCCGGCTCTCCGGTGATTCCGCTTAAGATCACCCGTCCGCCCTTCCAGTCACATTCCGGCTCTTTTTTCAGTTCTTCGGTCAGTTCCTTTACCAGTGCCAAATGCTCTTTCTTCTCCATAAACCAGGCACTCTTCATAACGCTGTGGCGGATGATCGGTGTAATGCGGTCTGGATGTTTCCTGGCTTCTTCTGCAAATTCCAACATTGCACGGCTGTGCTGTCTGGAAATTTCAAGTGCTGCTTTTAAGTCTTCTTCTGTAATCGGATGTCCGGCCACTTTCTCCAGCCTTGCCCGGATCACTTCATATTCGCTCTTTAAGAACTGGATTCCTGCATCTGTCCGGTTCTGCGGATAGGTTACCGGAATCATCGGAATATCCGGAACGCCTACTTTCCAGTTCTGGGTAATGCAACGCAACGCATCACAGATTGCCGGGATCATAACGGCACTTAAGCCCTTCATGCTTCCATTCAGTCCCATTTCCAGGCTGCTCTGCATGATCGGACAGCAGAATGCCGGAACATAAGCTCTTACCTGATAACTCTCAGTCTGGCTTCCCCAGATTCCCATCGGAACCATACCTGCTGCCATCACCAGTTCCTGCGGAGTGTAGGGTGGGAAACATCCCACTACCTTTTTCCCCTCACTCTGATAACGTTCCAGCTGTTTTCGCGGATCATGGGAGATTTTCATTAACTGTTCTATGATCTGTTCCAGTCTGCTCATTCTCCATCTCCTCTCTGGCGTTTTGCTTCTTCCATCAATTCCACAAATGCCTGAACCCGCGTCTCATACTGTGCTTCGCTGTAGGCCCTGAAGTCTGCCTGGTCTCCATCAAAAGCCATATACGGGACTTCGGTTCCTTCCTGAACACGTCTCTGAAGCTCATACTGCTGGCAGTCCATAACCTTGCAGCTTCGGTTTACATGGTATACCACGCCATCGCACTGGAACTGCTTCACAGCTTCCACGCGGCGTGCAACGATCGTATCCAGATTGTTATTGTTGTTCGGCAGGTCAATGTAAGCTCTTGCCAGTCCGTCCAGATCGTTCACTTCATATTCCAGTCCCCATGCATTTACATATCCGGTTGCCACCAAGTTTACCCCGTAGTTTCTCAGAGTCTTTAATGTGTGGCCCAGATACGGCCAGCATGCGATGCCTTCCCAGAAGATCCGGTATTTTTCTTCTACCGGGAATGTACTCTTTCCGGTCTTTAAATTCTCTTCAATCTCGGAAATCAGCTGTTCCAGAATTGCCGTGGTGCTTTCCTTGCCCCGGCAGCATACCATACAGGACATGTAGTTGAATAACTCAAAACCAGTCAACGGGGATGGCTTGTGGGCAAGCAACTCGTTCGCCTTTCTCCACAGATCCTTGTTTCTTAAGGAGACACGCATCACATGCTCCAGTTTTGCCGGATCCAGTTTCTTCCCGGTCAGTTCCTCCAGTCCTTTGATATACTCATCAATCTGATTTCTGACGTATTTTACTTTTTCCTCAGAAGCGGTTGGCGTATAGTTGTATACCGTGTCGATCAGGAACATCGGCACATCAAACTTTCTTGCCAGATTTTCAAACCATTTTGTCAGCTGGTTGCAGATATTGTTGCAGCAAAGCACAAAATCCGGTTTCGGCATATTATTGCCCGGTGCTGTCAAAGAATCCATGTAAGCCAGATTGATTCTCGCATAGGAGCAGACATCCATGTTGTAGCCCTCTCCCTCTGCGTAGTTCAGATACTCTTCCGCCTGGTGTCTCGCTGCCAGGCCTGCTGCATGATTCTCCGGATACACAATATAAAGGCCCATTGCCTCTGCGATCTCCTGCGGGAAAATGGATGCGGACCATCCGATCTTTTCTCCCCGTTCTTTGGCTGCTACGGTATCCTGATACAGCTTAGTCAGCTGCTCGCCTACCATAATTCTGGATTTCGATAATACTTTTTTCTTTTTAGGCGGATCGGTTGTTTGTCCAGTTGACCCGTTCGGAGCAGGCTCTGCATTCTTTTTTTGTTCCTCTGCCATTTCTCTCCTCCTGTCTTTATCCATGTGAATGTTATTTACTCCTGAATATATCCGTCTTCACCAAACCGGATTTCTTCCGGTTCTGATAAAATTTCAATATCTTCTCTCTGCTTCAGCTTTTCTGCCAGATTCTCCGATACCTCAATCTCAAACAGATGCATGGTATCTTTGATCCGAACTATCTTTGCCTTGCTGTAATCAATTCCAGTACAGGTCCGGATTGCCCAGTACAGTGCCTGCCGATCATTCTCCGCAAAACATGGAATGCGGCATCCCGGCAGGAAGTTCGCAGTCATCATATTCGTCCATGTGATGGCCCAGTCGATCTGGCGCACACACCGGAGTGTTGTCACTTCGATCGTTCCAATTCCACTGGCATTGCAGTGAGTTTCTTCCGTCAGTCCCCGCACAAAAATGTTCTGGCTTACCAGTGCACCGGGATAGATGCGGTCACGCCTTGCAACTACGTTCGGGTCAAATCCTGCGCCGCCGATGTTCTTTCCGATCTCATCTATGATCAGCACATCGGTCTTTCCGAATTTGAATTTTGCCAGCTTGTCCTTGGCAATCTGTAAAAGTTCCTTCTCCCGATCCGGAATCTCATCCTTCGGAATTACCTCCAGATTACAGATATCGTCGTAGGCGTTCTGCACAATTCCGACTCCGAAAAGGATTGGTTCATGCTCCAGACAAAAATGTCCGATCTCCGGAATCAGCCTTGCAAAGTTTTCATAGCCTTCCATATGGATTCTGGCTGCACCTTTATGCTTTGCCATTCCAATAGCCATCATCTTCATCAAGCCGCTTTCATAATCACCCTTGAAACTGGTGTGTGGTTTGATCTTATTGATGACGATGACCCCGTCTGACTCCCAGGCGTATTTGTCGCAGTAAATTGGGATTCCGCTTTCCAGCTCACCTGCCTTCACGGTATCCATGGATGCACGAATTGGCACGCCCATGGCTTCCTCCGTAATTCCGAAGGTTGCCAGCATCTCTTTCTGGCCCTCTGCAACTCTTTCCTATTATGAACTGTACGTCGTCGATCAGAAGCACATCTACTGTCCTGTACTTTTCCCTGAACTTGTTCATTTTGGCAGCGTTACCACTACGGATAGATTCAATAACTTCGTTGGTGAACTGTTCAGAGGTAACATAAAGAACCTTTCTATCAGGATTCTGATCAAGAACAAAATGTCCTATAGAATGCATAAGGTGAGTTTTGCCAAGTCCGGGACCTCCGTATAAATAAAGAGGGTTATAAGCTTCTCCGGGTGATTCTGCCACAGCAAGAGAAGCGGAATGTGCGAATTTATTGTTATTACCTACAACAAAGGTATCGAATCTGTATTTTGGATTCAGATTGGCATTTTCATAGTTGATATTGTAAACGGTACCCGGCTGGGACATCATTTCATCATTGTTATTATTAACATCTGATTCCAGAACAAAGGAAATATCATAGGTATGATCCATCATTTCAGAGATGGTTACCTGAAAATAACTTTTATATTTGGAAGAAATATATTTTCCTGGTTCTCGTCGGATGGACAGATTTTGGCCTATGGCGCGATGATTATGACCATTATGACATTTGTTGTATTTTTGCAGATTTCTCAGGTAATCTATTCCGGCTGCCTGCGCGGTGCCGCGGATACGCGCTATACTTCGTTTGTATCTCTGATCGCGGTTGCCATCATCCGCCCGAGCAGCGGTTACCTATTATGCTATCCAATGGGATTGGGCCTGCTTGGCGCTTGGCTGGGTCTGCTGTTTGATCAGTTCATGCGCTTTGTGATGACGGCGGTTCGGTTCGTACATGGCCATTGGATGCATATCCACATCTAATCCGGTGTTGACAATTTCA
>ENA-USUG01006409-USUG01006409.1-human-gut-metagenome-genome-assembly--contig:-NODE-6409-length-12422-cov-4.980640_pt1 | contig 12422 bp, 12 predicted proteins | sample MGYA00250059_ERZ773394 | MGnify/ENA primary metagenome ERZ773394 (study PRJEB29103, sample SAMN06111957) | human gut metagenome | biome: human gut; feature: ankylosing spondylitis patient; material... | reverse complement strand
GGCGGACAGAGACAGCGACTGACCATTGCAAGAGCACTGGTGGGCCATCCAGGTATCTTGATCCTGGATGACAGTGCAAGTGCACTGGATTTTGCAACCGATGCAGCGCTTAGAAAAGCACTGCGGGAGATGAAGGGCAATCCGATAGTCTTTATCGTATCTCAGAGGACCTCTTCCATCCGTCATGCAGATCAGATCATTGTGCTTGACGATGGAATGGTGGCCGGAATCGGAACTCACCAGGAACTTTTGGAAAACTGTCCGGTTTATCAGGAGATCCATTATTCACAGTTCGACAGAAAGGAGGAGAGAGCCGATGCGTAAGAAGATTCGTTCGGAGCAGAGTGAGACACTGAAAAAAGTACTGCGCTACCTGAAACGGTACTGGTTCTTTCTGGCTCTTTCCTTTGGACTTGCTGCAATTATGGTGGCGTCCACTTTGTATATTCCTTTGCTGACCGGAGATGCCGTTGACTGTTTGATCGGAAAAGGACAGGTGGATTTTACAGGAGTCTTTGCAGTGCTCAAAAGAATGGTCATGGTTATCGGTGTGACTGCAGTGGCACAGTGGGGCATGAATATCTGCAATAACAAGATGACCTATCAGATCGTGCGTGATATCCGAAATGAAGCATTTGCAAAGCTGGAGATCCTGCCGCTGAAATATCTGGACGGACATCCGTCAGGAGAAGTAGTGAGCCGGATCATTGCGGATGTAGATCAGTTTGCAGATGGACTTCTGATGGGATTTACCCAGCTATTTACGGGTGTGCTCACGATTGTGGGAACCATCGGATTCATGCTGAGTGTCAATGTAGGGATCACGCTGGTTGTGCTTTTGATCACGCCGGTGTCTATGATCGTGGCCTCCTTTATTGCAAAGAAAACATTTACCATGTTCCGACTGCAGTCGGAGGCGAGAGGGGAACAGACGGCACTGATCGATGAGATGATCGGTAATCAGAAGGTGGTGCAGGCTTTTGGTCATGAAAAAGACGCCATGGAGCAGTTCGGAGAGATCAATGAGCGTCTGAGAAAATATTCTCTGCGTGCCATTTTCTTTTCCTCCATCACCAACCCGTCCACCCGCTTTGTCAACAGCCTGGTGTACACAGGAGTGGGAGTCACCGGTGCTCTGGCTGCTATCAGTGGCAGAATGACCGTTGGGCAGCTAACTGCATTTTTAAACTATGCAAATCAGTATACCAAGCCGTTCAATGAGATCTCAGGCGTAGTGACGGAGCTTCAGAACGCCATTGCCTGCGCAGGAAGAGTCTTTGAATTGATCGAAGAAGAGCCGCAGGTGCCGGAACCGACAGATGCCACGGCACTGACGGATGTGGAAGGCCGCGTGGATCTTGAACATGTGGCATTTTCCTATCGCCCGGATCAGAAGCTGATCGAGGATCTTAATCTGGCTGTGAAGCCGGGAGAACGTGTGGCAATCGTAGGTCCTACAGGCTGCGGCAAGACTACAGTCATCAATCTGCTCATGAGGTTCTATGATGTGGATGCTGGTTCCATCAGTGTAGAAGGTGACGATATCCGTCAGGTGACCAGAAAGAGCCTTCGTTCTTCCTATGGTATGGTCTTACAGGATACCTGGATCCGTTCAGGAACCGTTCGGGAAAATATTCTGATCGGAAAGCCGGATGCCACGGAATAAGAGATGATCGAAGCGGCAAAGAACAGCCATGCACACAGCTTTATCAAGCGTTTGCCAAAGGGCTATGATACGGTGATCGGAGAGGACGGCGGCGGACTCTCTCAGGGACAGAAACAGCTCTTATGTATTACCAGACTGATGCTGTGCCGCCCACCCATGCTGATTCTCGATGAGGCAACCTCTTCCATCGATACCCGTACAGAGATGAAGATCCAGAATGCATTTGCCAGACTGATGGAAGGTCATACCAGCTTTATTGTGGCACATCGATTATCCACGATACGTGAGGCGGATGTGATACTGGTTATGAAAGATGGCCATATCATTGAGCAGGGCAATCATGAAAGTCTGCTGGCAAAAAAAGGATTTTACGCAAAATTATATAATAGTCAGTTTGAGGATTAAAAGAGAAGGAACATAATGTATCAGGCAGCACATGAGGCTGACAAGGGTATCATCGCATTCAGTCCTCTGGCACAGATGGCACTGAAGTGGGTGCTCAAGGACCACGTAGTTACAAGCGTGCTCATTGGTGCTTCCAAACCATCTCAGATCCTGGATAATCTGAAGGTGCTGGAGAGTGCAGACTTCACGGAAGAAGAACTGAAGCGGATCGATCAGGCATCAAAAATGGAAAATAAAAAAATAAAAAGATTTTGAAACTTTTTTGTATAATAGAGGGTCTAATATAGCAGAAATATAAAAAATAACATAATTTCAGGAGGTTCTTTTTATGAAGAAAAAAGTGGTAATGATGGTGGTAACGATGGCAATGGCAGCAGCTATGATGACAGGCTGTGGAGCAAAGGGAGATACAGCATCCCAGACCACACAGGAGAGTCAGACAGCAGATGCATCCACGATGAGTGGTACGCTGGATGAAGTGAAGGATTTTATGTTTGTGGTCACAGATGCCCAGGGAGCTTCTTATGCATTCACATTCGATGGTGAAAAACCAGCAGGACTGGATGATGCAAAGATTGGTGATAAAGTAACGGTAACTTATACAGGAGAAATATCTGAGGTTGATCCGTTTGAAGGGGAAGTTCTCTCAGTGGAAGTAAGCAAATAGTGGATTTCCACACCAAAAGACAGTGATCGTAATATTCTGATAGAGAGATGTTGACGAGAGGAATGATAACATGATCTGTCAGAATGCGATCCTGTCCGATGAATATATAGATTATATCTGGAAAGCGGATGTAAATCCGCCGGCTGAGATGGATCTATTGCCGTATGGTGTCTGTGCGCAATATATAAGTCCTAGCTTTTCTGTGTATTATATAAGCAGGAAAGAGGTGTTTGGCGACAGAACATCGCTTCCGATCGGGGATTATGCGCTGCCGTGGTGCTATACACAGCTCAATACAGAGAGTCTTGAAACGACAAAGATTCTGCAGGTACAGAATCAGCCTGCATTGAAGCTGAGAGGACAGGGAGTGCTCCTTGGATTCCTGGATTCGGGGATAGAACTGAAACAGACGGCATTTCGCAAAGCAGATGGGAAAACCCGGGTACTGGAGCTGTGGGATCAGACAGATCAAAGTGGACGTAGTCCCGAGGGATTTCAGTATGGAAGTGTCTATACATCAGAAGACATTGATAAGCTGTTGGCGGAAGAACAGGAAGTGCTTCCTGGAAAAGATGAAAACGGACATGGAACCAAAGTGGCATCAATAGCAGCGTCCTCAGAGCTTCTGGAAGAAAGCTTTCTGGGAGCTGCACCGGAGGCAGAACTGGCAGTGGTAAAGCTGAAACAGGCAAAGCCATTTATCCGGCAGATGCAGCGGATTCCGCTTGACAGCATTGCTTATGAGGAAGCCGATATTATGCTGGCGGTCCGTTATCTTGATCAACTGGCACAAAGAGAGGGAAAACCACTGGTGATCTGTATGGCACTTGGAAGCAATACAGGTGGTCACACGGGAGAAACGGCACTTAGTCTTTATCTGAACTATGTGTGCCGCAAGGTGGGCAGAGCAGTGGCAGTGGCTGCCGGAAATGAAGGAAACAAAGGGCATCATTATTTTGGAAAGGTCCCTAGGGATCAGGATTATACGGAAGTAGAGCTGCGGGTAGGAGCCGGAGAAGAAGGTTTTCAGGTCAACCTCTGGGGAAATGCACCAGATCTGTTTTCTGTGGAAGTGATCGCACCCAGTGGTGAGAAAATCCCCCGGTTTGTTGCCAGAAAACTGGATCGTCAGCGTTATGATTTTGTATTTGAAAGTACGATCCTGGATATTCAATATGAATTATCAGAAATCGTCTCAGGAGACCAACGCCTTTTGCTGGCGTTTCAAAATCCTACACCGGGAATCTGGATGATCCGTGTCTATGCGGAAGGAAATCTGGAGAATACATTTCATATGTGGCTTCCAGTTACAGGGTTCATCAGCGATGAGACTTATTTTTTACGGCCGGATCCGGACACGACAGTCACGGAACCGGGAAATGCGGAAGGAGTATTGACTTTTTCCGGATATGATGCCAGAAATGGCAGTATATGGTATGATTCGGGTCGTGGATATACGAGAAATGGCCGGATCAAACCAGACCTGGCAGCTCCTGCGGTGGAGGTGGCAGCAGTGGACCTGCGGGGAAGAGTAACGACCCTGACTGGAAGCAGTGCGGCCGCAGCATTGGGAGCCGGAGCCTGTGCACTTTTGCTGGAGTGGGGGATCGTTCGAGGAAATGTTCCTGCCATGGACAGTATCACAATACAGCGGTATCTGATCCGCGGTGCAAATCGTCTGAATATCTTTGATTATCCCAATAAAACCTGGGGCTATGGAAGCCTGGATCTGTATGACGCATTTCGTTCTGTCTAGGAATACGAGCTCTTATCACACGTACTGTTTCCTGACACTTGCATTACCGGGATTCTTGTTTTCAGAGCTTGACATCTTCCCTCAACATGGTAAAATGTATACGAATTGAAATTGTATACAATGATACAGACTGAGGAGGATTATTAATAAACGTCATGCAGGACAAACAAGGACACAAGGAGAGTCGCGATAAGTATTCTTTAAGAGGAAAAGTATTTGAAAGTATCCGCGAGGATATTTTGAGCGGCAGATATGAGCAGAATACAGAATTAAAAGAGACTGCCATCGGAGCAGAGCTGGGAGTGAGCCGGACACCGGTAAGAGAAGCACTTCGTCAGCTGGAGCTGGAAGGATTGGTATCTATCATTCCCAACCGGGGAGCATATGTGAATATGATCACGGCCAAGGATGTGCAGGATATTTACGTGATTCGTTCCATGCTGGAAGGCTTATGTGCCAGATGGGCGACTGAGCATATTACCAGAGAACAGCTTGATAATCTGGAAGAAACGCTGTGCCTGACTGAATACCATACAGAGAAGAAGAATTATGATAAGCTCTATGAGCTTGACAGCTTATTCCATGAGCAGCTCTATGAAGCAGGAGGAAGCCGGATCCTGAATCATGTGCTGTCGGATTTTCATGATTATGTGAAAATGGTAAGAAAAGCTACCATTTCCACCAGCAGTCGTTCTGTGACATCCACAGAGGAGCACAGGGCGATCTTTGAAGCTATCCGTGATCAGGATGCAGACAGGGCAGAGGCACTGGCAAAAGAGCATGTAAAGCATACGATCGAGAGTATCCGTGCTTATGGACTGGATAAAATTTTATAATGCTGAGGAGAGGTTACCATGGAAAAGATTAGAATGATGACACCGCTGGTAGAGATAGACGGAGATGAGATGACCCGAATCCTGTGGAAGATGATCAAAGAGGAATTGCTTCTTCCGTTTGTTGATCTGAAGACGGAGTATTATGATCTTGGATTGGAAAAGAGAGATGAGACCAATGATCAGATCACCATTGATGCTGCAGAAGCAACAAAAAAATATGGAGTAGCAGTGAAATGCGCAACCATCACGCCCAATGCAGCCCGTGTGGAAGAGTATCATCTGAAAGAAATGTGGAAGAGTCCCAACGGAACCATCCGTGCGATCCTTGATGGAACCGTATTCCGGGCACCGATCATTGTAAAAGGCATTGAGCCTTATGTAAAAACGTGGAAAAAACCGATCACGCTGGCACGTCATGCCTATGGTGATGTGTATAAAGCTTCTGAGATGCAGATTCCAGGACCTGGCAAGGTAGAACTGGTCTACACTGCGGAGGATGGCTCCAAAAGTGCTGTGACAGTTCACGAGTTCAAAGGACCTGGCGTGGTACAGGGAATGCATAACCTGGACGCTTCCATCGAGAGCTTTGCAAGAAGCTGCTTTACTTATGCACTGGCAACAAAGCAGGATGTATGGTTTGCAACCAAGGATACCATTTCCAAGAAATACGACCATCATTTTAAGGATATTTTCCAGGAGATTTTTGAAAAAGAATATAAAGAGCAGTTTGATGCGGCAGGTATTACCTATTTCTACACACTGATCGATGATGCGGTGGCCAGAGTGGTCAAATCTGAAGGCGGATTTATCTGGGCCTGCAAGAACTACGATGGTGATGTGATGAGTGACCTGGTGGCAACTGCTTTCGGATCTCTTGCCATGATGACGTCCGTACTGGTATCCCCTCATGGATACTATGAATATGAGGCTGCTCATGGAACTGTGCAGAGACATTATTACCAGCATCTGGCAGGAAAAGAGACTTCCACCAATCCTATGGCAACCATCTTTGCTTGGAGTGGAGCGTTAAGAAAGCGCGGAGAGCTGGATCAGATCCCGGAACTGATGCAGTTTGCAGATTGCCTGGAAAAGGCATCTGTGAAGACCATAGAGTCCGGTCGCATGACCAAGGATCTGGCGCTGATCACGGAACTGACGGATGTGAAAGTACTCAACTCTGCTGCATTTATCCAGGAGATCCGCAAGGAACTGGAAGCACTTATGGCATAAAATAAACACCCTTCCCATATATTTAGAACAAATATGGGAGGGGTATTTTTATGGACAATAATCAGAATCCGAAAGAATTCCATCTATACAGCGACATCAGGGAAAGAACCGGCGGTGAGATCTACATAGGTGTGGTAGGCCCGGTGCGGACAGGAAAATCTACATTTATCAAGCGGTTTATGGACTTAATGGTGCTTCCTAATATGGAAGACATCCATGAGCGGGAGCGGGCCACCGATGAACTGCCCCAGTCGGCGGCTGGCAAGACCATCATGACTACAGAGCCTAAATTTGTGCCGAAAGAAGCGGTAGAGATCAAGGTGGCGGGGGAAATCTCTGTAAAGATCCGTCTGATCGACTGTGTGGGCTACATGGTGGACGGTGCAGTGGGACATCTGGAGGGAGAGACCGAGCGGATGGTCAGAACACCCTGGTTTTCCGGCGAGATACCATTTACCAAAGCAGCGGAGCTGGGAACACACAAAGTGATCCACGATCACTCGACAATCGGAATCGTGGTGACCTGTGACGGAAGTTTTGGTGAGATTCCTGTGGAAAATTACGAGAAACCAGAAGAACGGACGGTAGAGGAATTAAAGCACCTTGGCAAACCCTTTGTGATCTTACTCAACACTACCCGGCCATACAGCGAGCAGGTTCGTAACCGGGCAGAAGATATGTATCATAAATACCAGATACCGGTCATTCCGGTTAATTGTGAGCAGCTGAAAAAGGAAGATGTAAATATGATCCTGGAGCAGGTGCTGCTGGAATTTCCGTTGGTGGAGGTGGAGTATCGCATGCCCCGCTGGGTGGAGATGCTGCCTCTGTCTCACCCGGTGAAGCAGCAGGTGGTGGAAGCTGCCAGATCCATGATGGAACAATTTAGGGTACTCAGGGATGTAGGAACCGTTCATGCTTGTGTTGAAGAGACCTGCATCAGCAAGGTGAAGCTTGATCAGGTGGCTCTGAGCAAAGGCTGTGCCCGGTATTCGGTGGAGATGGAGGAGAGCTGCTATTATCAGATGCTCAGTGAGATGACCGGTATGGAACTTAAGGATGAATATGATCTCATGGAGCAGCTTCGGGATCTGTCCCAGATGCAGAAAAAATATGGAACAGTCATGAAAGCTATGGATATGGTGCGCCAGAAAGGCTATGGTATGGTGCTGCCGGAGAAGGAGGAAATCCATATGGAAGATCCGGTTCTTATCCATCAGAGTGGCAAATTTGGTGTGAAATTAAAGGCAGAATCTCCGTCTGTCCATATGATCCGGGCAAATATTGAGACAGAGATCGCACCGATCGTAGGCAGTGAGGAACAGGCCAGAGATCTGATTCAGTATATTCAGGATGGAAAGAGACAGGAAGAAGGTATCTGGCAGATCAATATTTTCGGAAAGACTATCGAAGAGCTGGTGGAAGATGGCATCCGCAGCAAGCTTTACCAGATTGGAGAAGAGAGCCAGGTAAAGCTTCAGGAGACCATGCAGAAGATTGTCAACGATTCCAATGGTGGACTGGTGTGCATTATTATATAGGAAATATTCGGATGAGGCTTTCATTTTGATAGAGGGATATGCTATACTCTTGAACAGCATCAATGACAAGAGGGAAAAGAAATGAAAGTAACCTATATATATCATAGCAGTTTTGCGGTGGAACTGGAAAAAAGTATGCTGATCTTTGATTATTATGGAAAAGGGGACCTGCCGGAACGTCCTGCGGGAAAGCAGGTCTATTTTCTGAACAGTCATAGTCATCCGGATCATTTTTCGAAGACGATCTTCAATCTGCGGGAGCAGTTTGGTGGAGCGGAATACGTGCTGGCCAGAGAGATCCGCCTGAAGCCGGAGGAAAAGAAGGACTGGATCCACAGTCTGAAGCCGGAGACAGATGTGGAGATCGGAAATCTTAAGATCAGAACCCTGAAGTCTACCGATCTTGGAGTCGCATTCATGGTGGAGACGGAAGGCAGACGGATCTATCATGCCGGAGATCTGAACTGGTGGCACTGGGAAGGGGAGGACAAGGCCTGGAACAACAATATGGCCGCCAACTATAAGCGGGAGATCAAAGAACTGGACGGCTGTGGGATGGATGTGGCATTTGTGCCGCTGGATGGCCGTCTGGAGAATGCTTATTACTGGGGCATGAAATACTTTCTTGAGCATGTGCCGGTGAAAGCGGTATTTCCCATGCATTGCTGGGATCATTATGAGATCTGCCAGAAAGTACAGGACGAGCCTTCCATGCAGGGACTTCTGGAACATTTTCATCCCATTGAGTACAAAGGACAGGAGTGGACATTATGTTAGTCAAGATTTATACAGACGGAGCAGCAAGGGGAAATCCTGACGGACCGGGCGGCTACGGAACTATTTTATCCTGTGTGGATGCTCAGGGACAGGAACATATCCGGGAATTTTCTCAGGGATATAAAAAGACTACCAATAACCGGATGGAGCTGATGGCTGCCATTGTAGGCCTGGAAGCATTGAAACGGCCTTGTCAGGTGGAGCTCTACTCGGATTCCAAATATGTGGTGGATGCGTTTAACCAGCACTGGATCGATTCCTGGGTGAAGAAAAACTGGATCAACAGTCAGAAAAAGCCGGTGAAGAATCCGGATCTGTGGAAACGGCTTCTGAAGGCGAAGGAGCCCCATCAGGTAAAGTTTATCTGGGTCAAGGGCCATGATGGTCATCCTCAGAATGAACGGTGTGATGAACTTGCTACTACAGCTGCAGATGGGACGAATCTGATCGATGATGTGGTTCTGACGTGATATTTTTCTAAAACTGACAGAAATATACGAGAAATCAGTTGCGATAGCCGAAATCGTGTGCTAAGATAAAATTTACATGAGCCGCTGAAAGTGCGGTTTGACAGGAGGAAAAGAAAGTGAAAGAATACGGCGTTAATGAGCTCAGAAGAATGTTTCTTGATTTCTTCGAGAGCAAGGGCCATCTGAAAATGAAGAGTTTTTCGCTCGTTCCGCATAATGACAAGAGTCTTCTGCTGATCAACTCAGGTATGGCACCTTTGAAACCATACTTTACAGGAGCTGAGATCCCACCGAGAAGAAGGGTGACGACTTGCCAGAAATGTATCCGTACCGGCGATATCGAGAATGTAGGTAAGACCGCACGTCACGGTACTTTTTTTGAGATGCTGGGTAATTTCTCTTTTGGAGATTATTTCAAGGATGAAGCAATCCACTGGTCCTGGGAATTCCTGACTGAAGTGATCGGACTGGATCCGGACAGACTGTATCCGTCTGTATATCTGGAGGATGATGAAGCGTTCAATATCTGGAATAAAGAGATCGGTATCCCTGCAGACAGAATTTTTAAATTTGGTAAAGAGGATAACTTCTGGGAGCATGGTGCTGGTCCGTGCGGCCCCTGCTCTGAGATTTACTATGATCGTGGAGAAAAATATGGCTGTGGAAAACCAGGCTGTACAGTAGGCTGTGACTGTGACCGTTATATGGAGATCTGGAACAACGTATTTACCCAATTCGATAATGATGGAAATAACAACTACACAGAGCTGGCTCAGAAGAATATCGATACTGGTATGGGTCTGGAGCGTCTGGCTTCTGTTGTACAGGATGTAGATTCTATTTTTGATGTAGATACTGTAAGAGCACTGAGAGACAAAGTTTCTGAGATGGCTCACTGCAAGTATCATGAGAGCGATGAGAAGGACGTATCTATCCGTCTGATCACAGACCATATCCGTTCCGCAACCTTCATGATCTCTGATGGTATTATGCCTACCAATGAGGGACGCGGTTATGTTCTCCGTCGTCTGATCCGTCGTGCCGCACGTCACGGACGTCTTCTTGGAATTGAAGGAAAATTCCTTGCAAAATTGTCTGAGACTGTGATCGAAGGATCCAAGGATGGATATCCGGAGCTGGAAGAGAAGAGAGATTTTATCGTAAAAGTTCTCAGCCAGGAAGAGGACAAGTTTAACAAGACCATTGACCAGGGACTCAGCATCCTTGCACAGATGGAAGAAGATATGAAAGCAGCAGGAACACAGACACTGTCTGGAGCAGATGCGTTCAAGCTGTATGATACCTACGGATTCCCGCTGGATCTTACCAAAGAGATCCTGGAAGAAAAGGGATATGGTATTGATGAAGATGGATTCAAGGCATGCATGGAAGAGCAGCGTACCAAGGCACGTACTGCCCGTGAGGTGACCAACTATATGGGAGCAGATGCAACCGTATATGATGAGATCGATGCAGCAGTGACCTCTGAGTTTGTAGGATATGATCATCTGACAGATCAGTCCAAAGTAACCGTATTGACCACAGATACAGATATTGTGGAAGCTTTGACCGATGGACAGATGGGAACCATCTTCGTAGAGAAGACTCCATTCTATGCAACCATGGGTGGACAGGAAGGCGACAAGGGTGAGATTACACTTGGCGATGCTGTATTCCAGGTAGAAGATACGATCAAACTGCTGGGCGGCAAGATCGGACATGTTGGTCGTATGACCAAGGGAATGATCAAGACAGGTGATGTAGTAACATTAAGTGTTCATGCCGCAGATCGTGCAGATACCTGTAAGAATCACAGTGCAACTCATCTGCTTCAGAAAGCATTGAAGACTGTTCTGGGAAGTCATGTAGAGCAGAAGGGTTCTCTGGTAACTCCGGACAGACTTCGTTTTGACTTTGCTCATTTCCAGCCGATGACTGCTGAGGAGATCGCAGAGGTTGAGACGCTGGTAAATAAAGAAATCCGTGCAGCACTTCCGGTGACTACCGATGTGATGAGCATTGAGGAGGCAAAGAAGAGCGGTGCCATGGCATTGTTTGATGAGAAATATTCTGAGAACGTTCGCGTGGTATCTATGGGTGATTTCTCCAAGGAGCTGTGTGGTGGTACTCATGTAGCCAACACCAGTGAGATCCTGGCATTCAAGATTCTGTCTGAGTCTGGTATTGCAGCAGGTGTGCGTCGTATTGAGGCACTGACCGGTGATGCAGTATTTGCATATTATAAAGAGCAGGAAGCACAGCTTGCCAATGCTGCAAAACTTCTGAAAACGAAACCAGAAGCTGTCAGCGAGAAGATCGAGCATCTGTATGCAGAGATCAAAGCACTTCAGAGTGAGAATGAGGCACTGAAGAGCAAAGCTGCCAAAGATGCACTTGGTGATGTTATGAACCAGGTACAGGAGATCAACGGCGTGAAGCTGCTGGCTGCAAGAGTTGATGATGTTGACATGAACGGCTTGAGAGATCTGGGAGACCAGCTCAAAGAGAAGCTTGGCGATGGTGTGGTAGTTCTTGCATCTGTCAAAGACGGCAAAGTAAGCCTGATGGCAACTGCAACCGATGAGGCACAGAAGAAGGGTGCTCATGCAGGCAACCTGATCAAAGCAATCGCAGCGATCGTAGGCGGCGGTGGCGGCGGACGCCCGGGTATGGCACAGGCAGGCGGAAAGAATCCGGCAGCCGTGGATGATGCTATCAAAGAGGCAGCCAAAGTGGTTGAAAGCCAGATTAAATAAAAAAATGAAAAAAAGGCGAAAAAACTGTTGACAAAAACGGTTTAAGCTCATATAATTTTAGCAGTGCAATAAAATACCCATACAGTTGTATTCTGCACAATACACAACTGGAGGGAGGTTAGGTGTGATACTATGTCAAACGTGATCGTTAAAGAGAACGAGACTTTGGATAGCGCATTGCGTCGTTTCAAAAGAAACTGTGCGAAAGCTGGAATCCAGCAGGAGATTCGTAAAAGAGAGCATTACGAGAAGCCGAGCGTAAAGCGTAAGAAAAAATCCGAAGCAGCTAGAAAGCGTAAATATAATTAAGGATTGTGC
>ENA-USUG01006405-USUG01006405.1-human-gut-metagenome-genome-assembly--contig:-NODE-6405-length-12428-cov-13.861874_pt1 | contig 12428 bp, 13 predicted proteins | sample MGYA00250059_ERZ773394 | MGnify/ENA primary metagenome ERZ773394 (study PRJEB29103, sample SAMN06111957) | human gut metagenome | biome: human gut; feature: ankylosing spondylitis patient; material... | reverse complement strand
AGTTGGTGATAATTGTTTACCACTTTTATCGAATACAAATGCATATTCTTTCATAGATTTCTCCTTTCTTGACTTATCGTCAAATAATAAAATGTTGGTTCCAACTTCTTTTAATATTGATATAATCTCCATTAAAAGTAGCAAGCGAATCGCTTCTCCTCTTGCCAATGCTATACCATATATACACCGAAGCATCCTCTAAGAGCCTCAGACTGAGATACATCCGAGGGTCAGCCCTTGCGGTATGATATAGCGTAGTTCATCGTGCTAACCGAAGTCTACACTCACTTTGGCTTGAAAGCAGATAACTTATTTAAATAGGTTCAACTTTGTGTAAGAAAGTTTAATTTTATTCAAACAGTTAACAGCTCCTTTCTTATCTCTTACTTTTTTCATTTTTGTATTATAGAAAAAATAGAGATAAATATTCGAAAATGTAAGATATTTTTAAAATGAAAGAAGAATGAAAAATTATTTAAGTATGTATTCTATGTTTTCTTCTTATAGTTCATTAATTGGTATACATCCAACGTTACATTTTACACGACCAAATATTTTGTATAAATTCCACAAAAGATATTTTTAAATTTTGTGCAACATTTCCCTTGACATTTGTCAAATATTATGGTAATATATAATCAACAAAGGAACACAGTCATTAAGTATTAGGGAACTTGATGTGAGTGGCCAATGTTAAATACTAACAATAACCTTTTTATCAAATATAACGTGAACGGACTAAAGATTCTTGCACCTCCTTGTGAGAATCTTTTATTTTTTTGTATATATTTTTGTATGTATGCATATACTATATACAAATGAAATGCTCAATGTATTAAATTATGTTCTGCTATTTGCAAAGAATGCACATCGAATTGATGTGCATTTCTTTTAGTCTAAATAATTTCTTACAATATTGTTTTCTTGTAAAAACGGAGACATTTCTGTATATTGATATCCTTTCCAATTATACATCATTCTTGGTACGCAAATGAATAATTCTTTCTTTGCACGTGTAATAGCAACATAAAAGATTCTTCGTTCTTCTTCAATCGCATCTTCAGACTTCGCTTTCACTGATGGAAAATTACCCTCCGTGCAATCTGCAATAAATACATATTTGAATTCCAATCCTTTTGCAGAATGGACCGTAGATAAAATCACTTTACCACTTGCATCGGAATTTGGATCATTCACACCTTCCAAAATTACGTCATTTAAGAAATCTCCTATTTTTTCATAATCATATGACATTTTAATAAATTCTTCAAGTTCTTGTAATCTTGGATCACAATCTTTTGGATATGTTTTTGTAAGATATTTAAAATAAAAACCATCCATATCTTCAATAATTTTTCCAAGAACACTTTCTACATTAGATTGTTTCTTACAATCAATCAAGAATGTATGCAATTCTTCTAGATTTTTTCCAAATTTTTTTTTCTTAAATTCTAAGAGTCCATCATACGATTTATCTTTAATTTCTTCAAGCACTTTTTCTGCAGTTTTCTTACCAACACCTTCTTGCATTTTAAGCAGACGCATCCAAGCAAGTTCATCTTTATCATTATCTAGTATCTTCAAAATTGAAATTACATCTTTCATATGAGCCTTATCAAATAATTTCATTCCACCATATTTTACATATGGAACCTTATATTGATTGAGTGTGAATTCAAGTTTTGGGACTGATGATGATCTAGTAAGAATTGCAATATCATCATAATTATTTCCAAATCGGATCAAATTTTGTATCTGATATAAGATATTGCTGTATTCTTCATCACATGTTGTTGCTTTCAAAAGTTTTGGTCGTGTATTATCTTCAATGGTTGCTCGAAGATTTTTCGGATATTTTTCTTTCGCTCCATCAAGAATTGCATTTGCGAGATTTAAAATACCTTGACCAGACCGATAATTCTCTTCCAAAATAATTAGTTTTGCATTTGGAAAATCATTACTAAAATTCAAAATGTTTTTTACATTTGCACCTCGCCAACTATACATACTTTGCATATCATCACCGACTGCCATTACATTGTTATGCACTCCCTTTATCATATTTTTAATGAGTGAAACTTGAATGTCGTTGCTGTCTTGGTACTCATCCACCATAATATACTTAAAATGATTTGCATATTCACTTGCAACAGTAGGACATGTTTCAAATAATCTATTTGTAAGAACAATTAGATCATCGTAGTCTAAATAATTGTGTGCATATTTGTAATCTGTAAAACGATTAACAACATCTTGAATATTTTTATACTCCGAAATGAAATTTGGTGCAAAATAATTCACTGCTGTTGATGAAATATATGGATATTTTCCAATTGTTTTCGTCTCACAGTTTCTTGCATAAGTTAAAAGACTAAGAAATATACAAGACTTCGGAAGTTGATTTTCATAGGATTCTACATCTTCAATGATATCATCTAGAATAGATTTTTCATCTTCTGGATCAATGATGGTGTAATTGTTTCCAATACCAAGTTTCTTTGAATGATGCCGAAGTACATTTGCACAAAACGAATGGAATGTTTGTGCTGTTACCTTTGTACCATTCGTACCGATTAATTCAACAATTCGAGTTTTCATTTCTTTCGCTGCCTTATTCGTAAATGTGATAAGCAGAATGCTTTCAGGATCAATTCCCTTTTCTATGAGGCGTGCTGTACGATAGGTAATAGTTGCTGTTTTACCTGTTCCAGCTCCTGCAATTACAAGACAACTGCCATCTACAATGTTCGCAGCCTCGAATTGTTTCTTATTCAAAAATTTCTTAAAATCAATCATTATTCTACTCCTTTTGACTTTTTACCTTATTTTAATAAAGCATATGTTATATCAAAAAATTTATTACAAAATTTCCGAATTTATAAGCAAAAACAAAAACATCACGCATCTTTTATGAATAATTATAATTCAGTTGTATAGGATAAATTAAATACTTTGTGTAATGTAATTACATAAAGTTTTCAACGATACAAATATGATTTCACAAGAAAGGACTGAATTAATTATGAAACAAAATAATTATCTTTTGTCCGCATGGGGGGGGGGTACTAACATATGTTCGTGCCAACTAATTTGCGGATATTTTAGTACTATGAAAGGCGGTGCTGTAAGATGAAAGGTTTTTTAGAAACATATGGTGTTGCTATTTTTACACTTGTTCTGATGGCAATACTAATTGCCATGGCTGGACCATTTGGAGTTCGAATTAAAGAGTATATGTTAGAAAAAGCAAATTACACAAATCAAATTGGTTCAGAAGAGATTGGCAAAGCAACGAATAATGAAGATAAATCGGATGATGATGCCGATGTTGCTGCAATGAATGAACTCTATGCTTGTCTTTACACAAACGGAGAACTTGCAATATCTGCAACTCCGATTGATAATTCTGCAAGAACTGATGTAGATACTGATTATGGAAAATTTGAGTTAAAGAATTTTAATCCTGATGTTGATCCAGACGAAAATCCATATGTTCCATGGTTTATTGATAGCGAGAAAGTAACCACTGTTAATATTTTGAATCAAATCAAACCAACCACTTGTACTGCATGGTTTATGGCTTGCAGCAATTTAACCGAAATTAACAATATGGAGAATTTAAATACATCGGCATGTACAGAAATGGTAGGTATGTTTAATGGTTGTTCCTCACTCACATCATTAGATGTAGGTAATTGGGATACATCAGCATGTACAGATATGTCTCATATGTTTGAACGTTGTTCTGCACTCACATCATTAGATGCAAGTAATTGGAATACATCAGCATGTACAAATATGGCAAGTATGTTTAGACGTTGTAAATCACTAACATCACTAGATGCAAGTCATTGGAATACATCGGCTTGTAAAGATATGTCTTATATGTTTGCGGAATGTGATAATCTTCAAACTTTATCAGAGCATGATTTAAGTGGATTTTATCATGATGCAAGAACCGAATATTGCATAGATCATAATATTTTTGATATGACAAATGTTAAAAATTATAAATACATGTTTGGAATACCTATGTAATGAAATGTCTCATGAAAACACATTGGTAGCACTTTCGTGCTACCTTTTTTATTGTAATAAAGTCCGATCTTAAAATACTTTCCATATAAACAAAAATTTTTTATATTTTTGATGTAAATTAAATATAATTTTTAAAAAAACAAAGGAAGAAATTATGATATATTTAATTTTCACATTGCCTTTTTTGTGCAAAATAAAGATGGACAATACGATGGAAGTATGCTCGAAAGAAAATGGTTTGTATTTGCGAGGACTTGCAACATTAATGATTGTCTTGCATCATCTTTGCCTTTCTGTGAATGGCAGTGGTATATTATTACACGTTGGGCATTTGGCTTCTAGTATTTTCTTTTTTCTTTCGGGGTATGGCTTAATGAAGAAAAAAGATTTGAATGGATTTTGGAAAAAACGATTGAGTGCAGTTTATGTTCCATTTGTCGTTGCAAATGCAATTTTTATTTTTGCGCGAGTGCTAAGTCATGAAAAGATTTCACTTTTCATGGTAATATGCTGGCTCTTTGGTTTTATTCTGATTGATTCTTTCAAGTGGTTCATCATTGTCTTATTACTATGCTATTTTTTGTATTATCTATGTTTTAAATGCATGAAACAAAATCAGCTAATTGGCATGTTTCTGTTTTTGACGGGATACTTGATTCTATGTTTAAAAATGCATACACTCGCATATTGGTATATTCCAATTTATACATTTTTTGTTGGAATGATGTTTGAAAAATATGAGAAAATTATCATGGAAAATTTAAATAAATATTACATGAAATGGTGTGTTGTATTTGGCGGTACATTTGCTTTTTGCATGTACAGAATGATTGTTTATACGAATACTCCACTTGAAATGTTCTCGACTTTTGTTTTCCTTGGATGTATGATTTTATTTTGTATGAAACTGAGATTTACAAGTAAGTATCTTTTGCATTTAGGAAAGATTTCTTATAGTGTATATTTAATGCAACATTTACCAATTGCTTATTTTCCAAGAAACAATCAAGTTCTTTACTTAATCTGTTGCTTTATAAGTATTTTAATATTAGGCGAATTACTTCATTTGTTTCTGCAAAAAATTAAGACCAAGCCATGAACGGTTTGGTCTTTTGTAATGTCTATTTTACAATCATTCGAATGAGTTCTTGCATTCCAGTATTAATTCCAAAGATAATACCAGTTAAAACAACTGTTGCAATTACAGATGTTCTTAAATTAATTAACACATCTTTGAATTTTGGAATCGTAAGTTGTGAGATTTCTCTACTTAATCTCGACTTTTTCTTATTCGAAGTGTCTGTAGTTTTTTTCTTCTTTGCCATTTATAATACCTCCCTTATGCAAACAATCCTTTTTTCTTTGTGTCTTTCCCATTTTTATTTGCAGATTTCGCAAATAGTCTATCAGGAACACGAGTACTTGCAACATCTGTATCAAATGCTTTCTTTGTTTCGATAATAACACCAACTACGATAATGAGTGATGTACTACCAAATGAAAGACTTGACATACCTACAAGGCCTGTAATAATAATTGGAACAAGTACGAGAACACTCATAACAATTGCTCCCATAAGTACAAGATACTGAAGCTTCTCTTTTAAGTATTTTTCAGTTTCTGTTCCTGGACGAATACCATTGATAACGCCACCACTCTTCTTTAAATTATCTGCAACATCTTTTACATTGAATTGGATTTCATTGTAAAAATATGAGAAGAAAATAATGAGTGCAATATAAAAAACAACTCCGATAGTATATGCTGGATTATGAATATCAAACCAACTACTTGTTGTAAACATACTTGTAATAAAATTAGTAATGTTATTATCTGGAAGTGCACGCATAATCAATGTGATTAATTGAAAAATTGTTGCTGCAAAAATAACTGGAATGACTCCTGCCATATTAAGTTTTAGCGGAATATAGTTCTTTTGATTCTGTTGTAATTTATTTCCAACCATCTTTCCAGAATAAGAGACTTTAATTCTCTTTTCTGTATCTTGCAAATAAATGATTGCAATATACATTGCTACAATAATCGCAACTGTAATAATCACAGTAAGAGTAATATGTAAAGCACTCTTATTTCGAATATGAGAAAGATAAATATTTCTTACATCAGTTGGAAAACCAGAAAGAATATTAAACATCAAAATTAATGAAATACCATTTCCAATTCCTTTCTTTTCAATTACTTTTCCAAGTGCAACAAGAATAATCGATCCAATAATCATAGATACACAAGTCAGAACAATATAACCTTTTCCATTATATAAAAGACCAGTTTTGCTTACATAAGCAGTCATAGAAATCGCTTCAATTACACAAAGAATGAATGCAACAAGATAGGTTACATTTTCATACCAATCCTTTCCAGTCTTGCCATCTTCTCTGTTTTCTTTAATTTTTGGAAATACGACTTCTGCTAGTTGCAAAATAATGGATGCACTGATATATGGTGAAACACCAAGTGCAAAAATCGACATTGATGAGAATGAATTTCCACCCATCAATTGAAAAAGATAGAAAGAATTAAAAATACTTCCACTCATCCAATTAGATAAATAACTCCTATCAATTGATAAAATCGGTAAGTTTGATACAATTGTAATTAGTAACAAGATACCAATAGTAAGAAACACTTTATCTCTTACAATTTTGTTTTTTCTTAAACTGTTAAACATAACGTCACCTTTTAAAATCCTTTCATAATATTTTTGTATTATATTCAGTTACATACAAAAATATAAGAGAAAATGTTCGAAAGTTTCATTTTTTTTAGATTTTTTTGGTTTGGAGCATCCAGGAAAAAATGAGACAAGAAAACCTCAATTTTTAAATGTGAGGAGGAATTGTCTCTTTGTGCAGATAAGAATAAAAAGAATGATTGACGAAAATAGATAACTGTATGATGCACAAAAAATTTTTCATTTTTTAAGAGTTAATGTAAAATTTTTGAATATTTTTAAAAAGAAATATCTATTATAATTACAAATAAAACTAAGAAATTAGTGAATTTGTTAATTTATCAGATTTTTCTCATAAAAAATCTTATTAATTGAGAAAGGAGTGATAGCAAAATAAGGAATTGCATCACTGATTCGAGGAATCAGTTTGGGTCTCCTTGCTATCTATCGTATTAATGAAAAGAACAAGATGTATATTAATATTAATTTTTTCATTCGTTTTATTTACTATTTTTTTTACTGGATGTACTATTAATTATACAAAAGATATACCTTCTAAAATTGGTAATAACCTTTCAGACAAATTTAAAAGTACTATAAAAAAACATTCTAATAAAAAAAAATCTTATAATGAAATAATGACTAATAAAATAAAGAGTGCTGTTTTAAATAAAGATAAAGAACTTTTGAATTTAATTATGTGCCAATATAATAAGGAACATTATGAAAATTATGATAAGGCTTTAGATGATTTTTTAAATTCATATGGAAATAATGTTGAAATCATTACAAATGAAAGTCAGAAGTATGCAGAAAAGGGTATTAATTATTCCCTTTTTGATGGATCTATTAATAATGAGCATGGATTTAAATCATTTGAACCTTATACCTTAAATTTCAATATAAAGGATGATGATGGATATAAATATAATATATATGCTGAATTTACACAAAAATATGATGTTGTAAATCCAAGAAAGATAGGTTTAACTTTTATAATTATCAAGAAAGTAACTGATAAAACTGATGATACTATAAAGAAAATAACATGTGAATCTATTGGAAAATCTTTATTAGATGTTCCATCTAGTCAAGAAATTCATTATGATAATGATAAAATGATTGAATCTTCAAAAACAGGTGAAGTTATAGATTATTATAATTACAACGATGAAATAAGGAAAGAAAAAAATGAATAGAATAAAAAAAATGCAAATATTATTATGTTTATTAATTTTTATAATTTGTTCTTTAATAGGTTGTAAAGGCTTTCGTGCATATACAATCAATGATTATGATTTATATGTGAATTTTTGTGAATCAATTAATACTTTTAATGATGATGGAATACTTGCGCTATTTTGTGATGATATAAAAAATGATAAAACAATTGATAATCAAATTATATATTTAATGAATATGTTTGATAGAAATATAAAATATACTGAAAATGAGAAAAAAGTAATAAAAAATCATAAAGAAAATAAAGAACATAAATATGTAAAAATAACGACTTTTGATATAAAAGATAAGGATGGTCATAAATATAAAATTTACTTGCAATTTAAAATAAAAGAAAATTATTGGAGAGTAAAAGATAATCAGGGTGAAGGAATTCATTATTTTAAGATAAATAAATATGATAAAAATAATGATAAAAAAGTAATTGATTCATTAGAAATTGGCAAAAAAATAAAATAATTCAGATAATAATATATGCATAATCAAATTTTGATTATGCATATATTATATTGAACTTCAACAAATTCTTACTCCTTTAAACATTTCTTTAATTTTCTCTTTCGCTATAATTATTCTCCTAACATGCAATTGCACATTGTTCTTTTCGTGTAAAAATATGAATCTCGTATTTTTGTAGTATACGTTTGATTGTTTTTGAATCTACACAAAAAAATTCAGCAACTTTTCTGATTGATCTTGTTTCTTGATATCTATCCAAAACGTCAGTATCTTTCATTTTAATATTAAATTGATCTTTTCGTGAAAACTTCCGTATATGATGTTTATTTATAATATTTCGAATGGTTTTCTCATCTACTTCATACTCTCTTGCAACAGCACGCATGGATTTAAGCATCTTATACCGTTCAATTACTTCTTCTTCATTTAAATTAAGTGTTGCGATTCCATCACCACCAAGTGTAGCGTTGTATCCATTCCGATAGGTATCATAGTAAGCAATCCAGTACATTTCTCGAATAGATGCCTCTTTATCATTCTTGCAACATTCAACTTCTTCAATTATAAAGTATTCATATCCATATTTGTTCATCGCATCATACAATGGTCGATTCACATATGGTGCTTTACTCGCCCGTTTATGATCATTTAATCTTTCTTCAATTGTTTTTCCAGTTTTCCCAATATATAATTTTCCATTTATAATATTTGTAATCTTGTAAATATAATTCATAATAAATAACTGCTTATTGCAGTATAAATCCACCTTTCTGCATTTAAGAAAAATGCATAATTATCACCTCCTTTTCCATCTTTTTATCAATCATTTTTTCAAAATTATATATGATTTTCACAAAAATATAACCAATATAAAAAAGTTGTTTGAAAAAAATCAAACAACTCCCTTGTATTAATCCATATAATATTCTTTCCAAAATCTTTCAAACTTTGTTTCAGATGTTTGCTTATATTTTTCAAGCATATTTTCCACAACTTGTTTCCGTTCTTTTGATACACTGACACAATGCATCTGATGTCCTCGAAATTTCGAAAAGACACTGACACTGAAAATTTGCTTCAATTCGTGTATTTGTTGATTATGAAAATCTGCATCAAAATCAACCAAATAGTAAAAACGATTTCTCCAATCCATGATATACTCCTGTCTTCTTTCTCTCATTTTTCTTGCATTACTCTTCTGTATTCTCATGAGTTTCTTCTCTCACAGTTCCATCTTTATCTGTGTAAATATGAGTATGCGTTCCATTTCCATTATCCACAACATCTCCATCAGTATCTTCGTCTGTATCTGTATGTGTTTCTTGATGCTTATGCCCATCTTCATCCGTATAAATGTGTGTATGGGTTCCATCTTCGTTGTAAATAACATTTTCGTTATCGGCAGATGTTTGAAGAACTGTCCGTTGATAAACAACTGCTCCGATTAGAAATACTACCAAAATGGCAATGATACTTGTAAATACAATGTTTAAAGTTCCTACTTTCTTAATTTTGCTCATGAATTTTTTCTCCTATTTTTGTGCATTTTGCACTTTCTTTTCTCTCATTTTTTTTCTTGCATTACAATTTCTATGCTTCTGTATTTAATTCTACAACTCTTCGATATTTCTTTCCTGCATTTCCATAATAACTATAGCCTGTATATTCATATGTTCCAAGAATATCTTGATAATCTGCCATCTTAAATCTCGAATGAATTGCATAAAGACCATCTACTGTTTTATATCCTTTATTGAAATCGGCTAAACATGATAAATAACTATTTTTTGTAAAAATATCTTGAGCTGTTATTTTATCAATTGCACTTTTGTCTTTATCATATTTCCAATGTGTTCCAATGTAAAGATAGCAATTACCTCTTGCTTCATCTATTAATTCTCCATTTTCACTGTAGTCCATTACATGTAAATTACCAAGATAGATATACAAATTTCCATTCGTTGTAGAATAGACTCCACCAAGCATATTTCCATAATTTTTCTTTTGTTTTTTCTTTTTTGCTCGTTCTGCTTTTAGTTTATTAAACTCAGAAATGATTTCGTCTTTCTCTTTCACTTCATTAGCAGTTGGATTTTCCAATAGATAAATTGTATAAGAACTTGGTGCACGATGTAAAGTGCTTAATGCGCGAACTTTATCATCAATAATTGTTGCAATTTCCATGGTGTTATAATTGTTATAGGTGAGAAGTAAAACATCCCCTTCTTTTACTGTACGTCCTTTGCAATCTTGCATAATTCAATCCCCTTTCTTATTTGTTTCCTTTGTTTGTTTGAAATATTATAGATAAATGAGAGAAAAATATTCTATAAAAAGAAAAAAACTGTGAGAAAATGAGAGATCTTGAGTGTTTAATAAAGATTTTAAGCTTCAGATTTTTTCTAGAACTTTTTCATTATCAATCATATTCGCTTCGTGCCGTTGACCATTTTGCAACAAGAAATACAAGGAAAATATTATTCAAACATTCAGCCGATTCCCCTTGTTGCTTCATTGCAATATCTTCATGTAACCAAAGTATCCATCATGTCCGTTCCATTGTCTGCACATTCCGTTGCAATATCATTTCATGTAAAACATGAAAAATAATTATGTAATTCGAAAAATTGCAACTTCATTATTTACAATTTCATACAATTCAAGAACTCCAACTTGTAGAAATGGGAGATTGCTATTTTGTAAAAACAATGTTTTTACTCAAACACAGGAGTTACGCTTGAACTCGCTCTCCTTAGAATATGTTGCCATATTCCTCGCCTAATTATTACAGAATACGAACTTATGAATACAAGACTCATACTTATGAATTTCATACTCATAAGTCAGACCGAAGTCAAACTCTTACACTAATATAGGTTCTCATCTTTATGAATTTCATCTGTATAGGAGCTAGAAATAAACAGCCCGTGCAGTTCCATAAATAAAATGAATCATTATATTTTTTCTATTCATTTTTATTTATTATATCATAAACATTGACAATTGTCAATATTGAAATGCAAAGTATTTAACTTTTTTTTTGCAATTCATCTCCTACCTATTTTTTATGAAAAAACTTTTTTATAAAAAATTGAGGAAGGAGACTTCTTGCTAGAGATGTTAAAATATCTATCGTTTCTTCATTTGTTAAAATCTTTTATTTTCTATCATTTTTTTCATTCATTTATATACACTACCACGGTTTCTTTCTTTTTTCTCTCTTCTTTCTTGCTTTTTCTCTCTCCTTATCGTTTCATGAAACACATATTCTCTCATTTTTCTTGCATGAAAAGAAGTCCCATGCAATATGCACGAGACTTGTAATCTTAAATATACCCTTCCAGCAAATCTTCAATTGTTTCTGGCACTTGTTCAGAGTTTTTAATTTTTTCAAACAATATATTCCACTTTTCTTCCATATCGGTGAAGTTCATTTTTTCAAGAAATTTCTCTTTCGTAATTTCGTCATCAAAGAGAAAATCGAAAGTATCGAAAAATGATTCAAATGTTGTTTTTCCATCGACATTGAAGAAAACATAATCATAATCTAGATTTCTTCGAAGTGCACGATTTGGAATGTCGATGCATTTGTAAGAACGAGAGGTAATGTGTCTGATTTCTGTATCTTCACTCCGTTGCATGAACTCGCAAGTGTAAAGAATATCATTCTTTGTAAAAAGAAGATAGAATGCCTCATAGTTACAGTTACATCCGTCAAATTCATCAACTACTGCAAGTGGTGTAATTGTTGTCTGCAAGTTCCATCCAAAGTTTTTAAGTTCTGTTGTGTTCATATTAATTTCCTCCTGATTTATGATTCGCAAATATGCGAAGTATTCTTTCAAATATTGGTTTCTTTGTCTTTGGTGTCAATTCGTCTTTGTATTTCTCATCCATATGATCAAATGCTGTATTTATCATGTGAACGCTCTCGGCACTGAAGTACCGAGCATCTATTCTAATAGTCCATTATTTTTATAGTTGAATGAACAACTTT
>ENA-USUG01006399-USUG01006399.1-human-gut-metagenome-genome-assembly--contig:-NODE-6399-length-12438-cov-5.456840_pt1 | contig 12438 bp, 10 predicted proteins | sample MGYA00250059_ERZ773394 | MGnify/ENA primary metagenome ERZ773394 (study PRJEB29103, sample SAMN06111957) | human gut metagenome | biome: human gut; feature: ankylosing spondylitis patient; material... | reverse complement strand
TTATTTGGACGACTATAAGGAGGTATATGCTTATCGTAACATTACGGTTACAGTAACAACAGAGGCTGGACCGCCGGAGCCATTCACATGGCTCCGGCGGTTTTCTGCAAAAAATGGCAGCCTTCACCATATTCTTAACGCTCCATTAACGGCGTATGGGATTATAATATGCCATCAAAAAATATGCGCAGAAGGGCGGTAAGACCATGGATATTTGGAAAGAGCTTCAGGACGAGGGCATCGATACGGCGCTTTTGGATGAAATACGTCATTTCCGCAGCCAGTATCCCGCTGCGCCGGAGGCAGAGGCGCGCATTCCCGTGCCGCGCTTTCTGTACTACGGCAAAGAGATTTGGGAGAGCGCGGCGGCGGCGCTGCTGTGCGGCGAGCATCTGCTGCTGGCAGGCCCCAAGGCCACCGGCAAGAACGTGCTGGCGGAGAACCTTGCCGCCGTGTTCGGCCGTCCCAACTGGGATGTGTCCATGTATGTGAACGTGGACGCCGCGTCCCTGATCGGCGCGGACACCCTGAAGGACGGCAAGGTGGTGTTCCGGGAGGGCCCCATCTGCCAGTGCGCCCGTTTGGGCGGCTTCGGCGTGCTGGACGAGGTGAACATGGCGAAGAACGAGGCGCTGGCGGTGCTGCATGCCACGCTGGACTTCCGCCGCGTCATCGATGTTCCCGGCTATGAGCGCATCGAGCTTGACCCCGCCACCCGCTTCATCGGCACCATGAACTACGGCTACGCCGGAACACGTGAGTTGAACGAGGCGCTGGTGTCCCGCTTTGTAGTGCTGGACATGCCGGTGATCTCCGAGGATAACCTGCAAAAGCTGCTGCGGAGGGGCTTTCCGGAGCTGAGCACTAAGTGGGTGGAGCAGTTCTCCACCCTGTTCCGCGACCTGCGGCAGAAGTGCGACAACGGCGAGATCTCCACCAAGGCCCTTGACCTGCGTGGCCTGCTGTCGTCGCTGCACCTGATCGAAAAGGGCATCACCTCTGGCGAGGCGCTGAAGCTGGGTATCATCAACAAGGCCTTCGATCCCTTCGAGCGGCAGCTGGTGGCGGACGCGGTGTGGAGCCGCATTCCACAGAACGCCGACCGGGCGAAGCTGTTTGGCAACTGATATGGACAGAGAAGATATCCAGAGCCGCCGTGCGGCCAATCAGGTGTGGAACGGCGCGGAAAACTATGACGTCCGTCCGGAGTTCCAGTCCTATGACAGCGATGGCGAGGCGCAGCTGTATTTCAATACCATCATCGGCCTTGTGTACCGGTATTACCAATTTGACCGATTCAAGCCCCTGTTTCACACCTTTCAGCACCAGCCCAAGGGCGAGCTGTACAGCGGCCTGTTCTGGCTGGGATTGGAGGGCGCGGCCTACCGCCGGGCGCTGCCGGATCGTCCCGTATTGCAGGAGCTGCGGCAGGACTATGCCCGCCGTGTGGTGAAAGAAGCGCATGCCGCCGATCCGCAAAGCGCGGAGAGCCTGCACGCGGCGTGGTTCCGGCGGGCGCTGGGCCAGCCGGAGCAGGAGGACGCCTGGCAGAAGGACGTGCTGGACGCCCTGACCTTCGATCCCACGTGGGACGAGCAGCAGATCATGGATCGCATGGAAGCGCTGCTGTATCAGTACTTCCACCGGGCCCGCCGCAGCGTCACCGACCGCCAGTGGAGCATGTGGGTCGGCCGCTCCATCGGAAAGGGCAGACGCGCCAGCCGCTTCGTGCAGCCCAACGCCCTGCGTCGTTTGGAGCAGTCCGGCGGCCCCGATGAGGAGGAGGCGGGGAAGAAGCGCCCGCATCCCTTATCGTTTTTGCAGGGAAGGACGCCGGAGCTGATCCTGCGGCGCTATGTGGAGGACTGTTTCGGCGTGTCCATGCTGACGCCGCCGGAGCTGGCACAGGTAGAGCGGGAGCTGTGCACCGGCGTGCATAAAAACTGCCGCCTGCACTTTACCAAAGGTGAGCCCGTTAAGCACGAGCTGAGCCGGGAGACCGCGTGGGATGTGGAGACATTCCGTCAGCAGCGGAAGAAAAACCGCGCCTACTATCAGGCTCATCTGGTGGAAAACAAACTCATCATCGCCCAACTGACACAAAAGCTGCAAAATACGATCCTGCTGCAAAGCGACGTATCCGTCAATCTGGCCCGTGCGGGGCAGCTTTATGCGCCGATTGCGTGGCGCAGCGCGGCGCTGGAGGAGGAAAAGGTGTTCGTCCAGCGGCAGCAGAGTGAGCTGGGCGACCTGACGGTGGATATTCTGCTGGACGGCTCCGCCTCCCAGAACCGGCAGCAGGAAAAGCTGTCCACACAGGCCTACCTGATCGCGGAAAGTCTGGAGCGCTGCCGCATTCCCGTGCGGGTGACGGAGTTCTGCTCCGTCAGCGGCTGCACGGTGCTGCGTATCCTGCGGGACTATGACCAGCGGGGCAGAAACGATGCCATCTTCGACTATGTGGCCGCCGGGTGGAACCGGGACGGGCTGGCCCTGCGGGCTATGGGGTGGCTGATGCGCCGCAGCCGCAGCGACCACCGGCTGCTCATCATCCTTTCCGACGCCAGTCCCAATGACGACCAGCGCATCCCCATCGGCGCGCTGCCGCTGGGCGGCTATGTGTACAGCGGCAAGCGCGGCATTCAGGATACCGCCACGGAAGCCGGTCTGCTGCGCCGTCAGGGCATCACGCCTGTATGCGTGTTTACCGGCAGCGACCTGGAGCTGGAGGGCGGCCGGAAGATCTACGGCAAGGCTCTGACACGCATCCCCACCATCGGATGGTTCGCCGACGCGGTCAGCAAGCTGATCCAGGGGCAGATACGCCAGCTATAGAGAGCCCAGCGGCACGGGAAGCACCGGCTTCCCGTGCCGCTGCTTCTCTGGGTGAAAAAATGTTGACATCCAAAGATCGATATAGTATACTATCTGCAATATTGAACAGCGATGAAGGGAAGCAGTAGGCGGTCAGCAGATGCCGAGAGAGAGCGCGGTCGGTGTAAGCGCTCGTGACGCCCCGCCAAAGTCGTCCCTGAGCTTTCGGCTGAACGTGCAGTAGGCCGCAACGGCTGCCCTCCGTTAGCGGGGCGCGGTGTGACAGCACCGCATGAGTGCGGGAACATTCCCGAATACAGGTGGTACCACGGACAATCGTTCGCCCTGTTTTGCTATGGCAAAACGGAGCGATTTTTTTGTTGCCCTTTTTGCCAAATACGGAAAGGAGAACTCCCTATGCATAAGGAATTACCGAAAGTGTACGATCCGCGGGAGGTGGAGTCCAGCATCTACAAGATGTGGATGGATAACGACTGCTTCCGCGCCGATCCCAACCCCGACAAGAAGCCTTTTTCCATCGTCATGCCGCCTCCCAACGTCACCGGCCAGCTCCACATGGGCCACGCCATGGACTGCACGCTGCAGGACATTCTGATCCGCTATAAGCGCATGCAGGGCTACGAAGCCCTGTGGCTGCCCGGCAGCGACCACGCCGGCATCGCCACCCAGATCAAGGTGGAGGAGGAGCTGCGTAAGAGCGAAGGCCTGACCCGCCACGATCTGGGCCGCGAGAAGTTCCTGGAGCGCGTCTGGGCGTGGAAGGAGAAGTACGGCAGCCGCATCGTGGAGCAGCAGAAGAAGATGGGCGCATCCTGCGACTGGAGCCGTGACCGCTTCACCATGGACGAGGGCTGCTCCCGCGCTGTCCGCGAGACCTTCTGCGAGCTGTATGAAAAGGGCCTGATCTACAAGGGCAGCCGCATCATCAACTGGTGTCCCCACTGCCTGACCGCCCTGTCCGACGCCGAGGTGGAATACACCGAAAAGCCCGGCAATCTGTGGTACGTCCGCTATCCGCTGGCCGACGGCACCGGCGATATCATCATCGCCACCACCCGTCCCGAGACCATGATGGGCGATACCGGCGTGGCGGTGAACCCGGAGGACGAGAAGTTCAAGCACCTGATCGGCAAGAAGTGCATCCTGCCCATCATGAACCGGGAGATCCCCATCGTGGGCGACGAGTACTGCGAGATCGGCTTCGGCACCGGCGCGGTGAAGATGACGCCCGCCCACGACCCCAACGACTTCGAGGTGGGCCTGCGCCACAATCTGGAGGTCATCCGCTGCATCGCCGACGACGGCACCATCAACGAGAATGGCGGCCGCTATCAGGGCATGGATCGCTATGAGTGCCGCAAGGCCATCGTGGCCGATCTGGAGGCCGAGGGCTATCTGGTGAAAACCGAGCCCTACAGCCACAACGTGGGCACCTGCTACCGCTGCCATAACGACGTGGAGCCGCTGATTAGCGCCCAGTGGTTCGTGAAGATGGCGCCCTTGGCCAAGGAGGCCATCCGCGTGGTGGAGGACGGCACCGTCAAGTTCGTGCCCGAGCGCTTCACCAAGACCTATATCAACTGGATGGAGAACGTCCACGACTGGTGCATCTCCCGTCAGCTATGGTGGGGCCATCAGATCCCCGCGTGGTACTGCGATGAGTGCGGCCATATCAACGTCAGCCGTCAGGATCCCACCAAGTGCGAGAAGTGCGGCTGCACCCACCTGACCCGTGAGGAGGACGTGCTGGACACCTGGTTCAGCTCCGCCCTGTGGCCCTTCTCTACGCTGGGCTGGCCCGATCTGAACGCTCCCGACCTGAACTACTGGTATCCCACCTCCGTGCTGGTCACCGGCTACGATATCATCTTCTTCTGGGTGGCACGCATGATCTTCTCCGGCATGGAGCAGATGAAGAAGGAGCCCTTCAAGACCGTGCTGATCCACGGTCTGGTGCGCGACGACAAGGGCCGCAAGATGTCCAAGTCGCTGGGCAACGGCATCGACCCGCTGGAGATGGCGGAGAAGTACGGCGCCGACGCGCTGCGCTTCAACCTGATCACCGGCAACAGCCCCGGCAACGACATGCGATTTTTCGTGGAAAAGTGCGAGGCAATGCGCAACTTTGCCAATAAGATCTGGAACGCCAGCCGCTTCGTCATGATGAACCTTACCATCGACAAGGTGGAGCTGCCGGAGAAGCTGGAGCTGGAGGACAAGTGGGTGCTCAGCAAGCTGAATACCCTGATTCGTGAGGTCACCGAGAACATGGATGCCTACGAGCTGGGCGTGGCCTCCGCCAAGATCTACGACTTCATCTGGGACACCTATTGCGACTGGTATATCGAGCTGACCAAGACCCGCCTGAATGGCGAGGACGCCGCAGCCAAGCTGGCCGCCGAGAACGTGCTGTGCTATGTGCTGCTGCGTATCCTGGAGCTGCTGCATCCCTTCATGCCGTTCATCACCGAGGAGATCTGGCAGCCGCTGCCCCATGAAGGCGATTTCCTGATCCGCGCCGCATGGCCCACCTATCAGGATGCGCTGCATTTCCCCCAGGCGGAGTCCGACATGGAGAATGTGAAGGACGCCATTACCGCTGTCCGTGCCCGCCGCGCCGAGATGAACGTGCCGCCCTCCAAGAAGGCGCAGCTGATCCTTGTGACCAAGCGGCCTGAAACCTACGAGGTGGGCAAGCACTTCATCACCCGCATGGCCTATGCCAGCGAGGTGACGGTCACCGCTCACGCTCCCGCTGATCTGAAGGGCATGGTCACCGTGGCGACCCACGACGCCAACATCTATCTGCCGCTGGCAGAGCTGGTGGACATTGCCGCCGAGCTGGAGCGCATCGCCAAGGAAAAGGCCAAGGCCGAGGACAACCTGAAGCGTATCGAGGCCAAGCTGGCCAACGAGTCCTTCACCTCCCGCGCCCCAGAGAACGTGGTCAACGCCGAGCGGGAAAAGGCCGAAAAGGCCCGTTCCCTCATCGCCAAGCTGGAGGAATCCGCCGCTGCCATGAAGCTGTAAGGCAGAGAATGCTTGCCAACCCATAAAATCAGCAAAAAGCTTGGATTTGCCGGTTTCATCGGCGGATTTCGTGTAAAAGCGCAAGTGAATTTTCGTATAATCACCGTAGAGAGTTTTCTCTGCGGTGATTATTTTTTTGCGCCAGAAGCGACAGGAGTACAGCGCATCGAAGCGGGTGCGTTCAGATCGGGACAAAGGAGCGTCAAAATGGAAGTAACGGCCACATGCCAGGACAGAATTCTGGAACTGTATTTGAAAGGAGAGCTGGACCATCACGGGGCGAAAGGCCTGCTGACGAAGCTGGAGCGGGAGATCGAAGCCTCGCTGCCATCGGAGCTGGTGCTGGATTTCAGCGGCATCACGTTTATGGACAGTGCAGGTATCGCCGTGGCGTTGCGGGGATGGCAGCGTATGCGGGAGTTGGGTGGCTGTGTGGAGCTGCGGCATGTAGCGCCCCAGCCAAAAAAGGTGCTGGAAGCAGCCGGGTTGGGGCGAATGATGGCCATACGGTAGTCATAAACACAAAAACTGCGGCCTAAGCCGCAGAAAAGGACATATACGGAATGACAGGATGACACGAAACGGAGAGGAGCGTACATATGCAGCGCGTTGAAAATTATGTAACACTGGAATTCCTCAGCCGCAGCAGCAACGAGGGCTTTGCCCGAGTGGCGGCTGCCGGCTTTGCGGCACAGCTGGATCCCACACTGGACGAGCTGGGAGATATCAAGACCGCCGTCAGCGAAGCGGTCACCAACGCCATCGTCCACGGATATCCAGATCAGCTGGGCAAAATCGCGGTGAAGCTGAAGCTGCTCCCCAACAACACGTTGGAGATCACCGTCCGGGATTGGGGCGCGGGGATCGAGGATATCCAGCAGGCTCGGCAGCCACTGTTCACCACCGGCGGCGAGGAGCGCAGCGGCATGGGCTTTACCATTATGGAGAGCTTTATGGACAAGCTGACGATAAAATCTGTGCCGGGGCGAGGCACCACCGTCACCATGCGCAAGCGGATCTCGACCCGGATTAAACGATGAGTGAGATGTTTGCACTGCTGGAGCGGGCGCAGGAGGGCGACGACGAAGCCTGCCAGCAGGTATTGACGGAAAACAGCGGCCTGATCTGGTCTGTCGTGAAACGGTACTACGGCTGCGGCGTGGAAACGGACGACCTGTACCAACTGGGCTGCATCGGATTCATCAAGGCGGTAAAGGGCTTCGACCTGAACTACGGCACACAGTTTTCCACCTATGCTGTGCCAAAAATATCGGGAGAGATCCGGCGGTTCCTGCGGGACGACGGCGCCATCAAGGTGGGCCGTACCATCCGGGAAAAAGGCCAGACCCTCTGGTCGGCGCGGGAGCGGCTGCGGCATCAGCTGGGCCGTGAGGCGCGGTTGTCGGAGCTGTCGGAGGCTACCGGCATATCGGTGGAGGAGATCGCCAGCATTGACCTTGCCACCATAGCGCCGGAATCCTTGCAGCAGGAGACGGCGGAGGGGCTGACACTGGAATCCACGCTGGGTACCGACGCGGAGGAAGAACGCCTTGTGGAGAGCATCGCCCTCCGGGAAGCCATCGACACCCTGCCGGAAAAGGAACGGATGACGATTCTGCTGCGGTTTTTCAAAGGTCTGACCCAGGAGCAGACGGCCCGGATCGTGGGGGTGTCGCAGGTGCAGATATCCCGGCTGGAGCACCGGGGACTGGAGAAGCTTCGGAAGCTGCTGGCAGATTGACGCCCTGCTGCCGAGCCTCGTAATCGTCCGGCAGAAACTCCGTCATGGTGCCGCGATAGCGCTTGGGCATGAAGGTGTTCTGGCACCGGGGATTATAGCGCTCCTTGATGGCGATGGTCTCATAAAACCGTTTCCACAGCCTGCGGAACTGCACCTCCTCCTCACCGGGCAGCGCTAAGTGCAGGCTGTCGACGGTGAGCAAGCGGGAATGATTTTTCGTATAGACCAGCAGCTCCTTGTGGGTGCGGTCGTAGATGAAGAAGGACTCATTGGCGTAGCGGTCGCAGAAGTGCCGCCGCAGCAGAGGAAGGACGCGATTTTTCGGCTCGATTTCCGCACCCAGTACGCCGCTGTAGTCTGAAAAGCGGACGAAGCCCCGCAGCTTTTCTAACTCGCCGCTCATGTGACGCAGCGCCTTGGCAACGGGATAATACACCGGATCGGCGGTGTTGCGGAGAAAATCACCGCCCTCGTCATAGAGCTTTTTGATCAGCGCGTACAGCCGCGTTTCCTTCTCCGGCAAGCAGGTGAGAAAGCCCCGCCGCACCACGTCAGCCGCCGCCTTGGAGCGGCGGAGGATGCTATGATATACCCGGCTGGCGTGTTCCCGCTGCGTCACCACATAGCGAACATCATACAGCGACCAACATTCCTCATCGCCGGAAAAGGCGATGGGGAATTCTTTGTTTACATAACTCTCAAATACGCAGCACAGGAAGCCCTCAAATGTGCCGTCGTATTGAAATACCACATCTCGCCAAGTCATACTCTGATTATCCAACTGCGTCGAACAGCGATAGCTGTTCCATTTCCCCGGAGGGGAGCGCGCCGCGCTCCACGGCCTTCAGCTGCTGCACGAGGGTGGCGGCGGAGAAACGAAGTCCCGGCGCGGCGCGGCCATCGCAAAGCAGGAAAAACTGCGCCCGCTTGAGCACCACCCCCAGCTTTTTCAGATCTTCAAATCGAAGGTGCGCCGTGCGGCGGGCGGAGACGATGCGCTTGGCGCTGGTGGGGCCGACGCCCGGCACACGCAGAAGCGTTTCATAATCCGCCCGCATGACCTCCACCGGAAACTGCTCCAGATGCGTTACCGCCCAGCTGCACTTAGGATCCAGCTGTGGATCGAAATTCGGGTGCGCCTCGTCCAGCAGCTCGGAAGCCTGGAACCCATAGAACCGCAGCAGCCAGTCCGCCTGATAGAGCCGGTGTTCCCGCAGCAGCGGCGGCTTGGTATCCAGAGAGGGAAGAAGGCTGTTTTCCACCACCGGAACATAGGCGGAATAGAACACCCGCTTGAGCCGGTATTTCTGATAGAGCGCTTCCGTCAAGCGCAGGATATGCCGGTCGTTGTCCTGCGTAGCGCCTACGATCAGCTGGGTGCTCTGTCCCGCCGGGGCAAAGCGGGGCGCGTGCTTGTACTTGACCAGCTCCTGACGGCTCTCGAACGCCTTGTCCCGGATCAACCCCATGGGCCGCAGGATCGCTTCCCGCGATTTATCCGGCGCCAGCGTTTGCAATCCCTGCTGAGAGGGCAGCTCGATATTGACGCTCATGCGGTCCGCCAGCAGGCCCAACTGCTGCACCAGCTCCGGCGACGTGCCGGGGATGGCCTTGGCGTGAATATAGCCGTTGAAGCCATAGTCCTGCCGCAGAATGCGCAGGGCGCGGATCATCTGTTCGGTGGTATAGTCGGCATTGCGCAGTACACCGGAGGAGAGAAACAGTCCCTCAATATAATTCCGCCGATAAAAGCCGATGGTCAGCTCAGCCAACTCCCGGGGCGTGAATGCGGTGTGCTGCACGTCGTTGGAGCGCCGGTTGACGCAGTACTTGCAGTCATAGACGCAACAGTTGGTCATCAGCACCTTCAGCAGCGTAATGCACCGCCCGTCGGCGGAAAAGCTGTGACAGCACCCGGCGATGGAGGAGGACGTGTTGCCGATTTTCCCCGGCTGAAAGCTGCGCTTGATGCCGCTGGATGTGCAGGCGGCGTCATACTTGGCGGCGTCCGAGAGGATCGTCAGCTTCTCCAGAAGCTCCATGGTTCAGGCCGCAGTGCGGCGGCGCTGACTCCGCTGGGGACGCTCCAGCCGGTCGATCAGGTGCATCAGGTTCACAGAAGCGGACAGCGTGCCCAGAATCACGATCACATATCCCATAGCAGTCATAACGATTACCTCCGTTGGAATGTTTGTTCGATGCACATTATATATCGAACAAGAGTTTCTGTCAAGGGAAAATGGAACAAAAATTCTAAAATTTTGGGAAGATATTGACCTGAACAGGATTTTGTATTAAAATAAGGAATAATACCACAAGGGATAGGGGAACGTGCGCTATGACGGAACTGGAACAAAAGTTTATTCAGGCACGGCGAAAGGCCATTGCCGTGGTGTATGCCCATCTGAACGACATGCAGCAGCAGGGCGTGATGACCACTGAGGGGCCGCTGCTGCTGCTGGCCGGTGCCGGCAGCGGTAAGACCACGGTACTGATCCACCGGGTGGCCAATCTGCTGCGCTATGGCCGGGGCAGCGACACGGAGGAGATCCCTATCCCAATCTCGGAGGATATGGTGACCTTTCTGGAGGAGTACGCCGTCCACCCTGCGGCGGATCAGCAGCCGTTGATGCAGTACCTGTGCGCGGTAGAGCCTGCCCGCCCGTGGGAGGTGTTGGCCATCACCTTTACCAACAAGGCGGCCAACGAGCTGAAGGAGCGTCTGGAGCGGATGCTGGGAGAGGAGGCCCGTGACGTGTGGGCGTCCACCTTCCATTCTGCCTGCGTTCGTATTCTGCGGCGGGATATCGAGCAGATCGGCTATTCCCGTGATTTCACCATCTACGACACCGACGACAGCAAGCGGGTATTGAAGGATTGCCTGAAGGAGCTGGAGCTGGACGAAAAGACCTTCCCCGTTCGGGAGATCCTGTCGGTTATTTCCCGTGCGAAAGATGAAATGCTGCTGCCGGAGGACTTCCGCGCCTACTGGGAGAAGAACAACGACTGGCGGAAAACCAGGATCGCGAAAGTATATTCCCTTTACACGAAAAAGCTCCGGGATGCCAACGCGCTGGACTTTGACGATATCATTCTGCTGACGGTGCAGCTGCTGCAAGGCCGCCCCGAGGTGCGGGAGTACTATCAGCGGAAGTTCCGCTACGTACTGGTGGACGAGTATCAGGACACCAACCACCTGCAATACCTGCTGACCAGTCTGCTGGCAGGCGGCTATCAGAACATCTGCGTGGTGGGCGACGACGACCAGAGCATCTACCGCTTCCGGGGCGCCAATATCGAGAACATCCTCAGCTTTGAGAAGCAGTATCGCGGCGTGCGTACCATCCGCTTGGAGCAGAACTACCGCTCCACCCAGAACATTCTGGACGCCGCCAACGCCGTGATCCGCCACAATCAGGGCCGCAAGGGCAAGACCCTGTGGACCCGCAACGGCGCGGGGGAGAAGGTGCTCATCAAGACCACCTTCAACGAGGGGGACGAGGCCAACTTCGTGGTAGGTCAGGTGATGATGAACTATAACCGCGGCATGAACTGGAAGGATCACGCGGTGCTGTACCGCATGAACGCCCAGTCCAACGCGCTGGAGTATGCCTTCAAGCGCAGCGGCGTGCCCTACAAGATCATTGGCGGCATGAAGTTCTTCGACCGGGCCGAGATCAAGGACATGCTGGCCTATCTGTGTGTCATCAATAACCCAACCGACGACCTGCGGGTGCGGCGCATCGTCAACGTGCCCTCCCGCAAGATCGGCGCGGCCACGGTGGACAAGGCCCAGATACTGGCAACGGCACAGGGCGTGCCCCTGTATGAGATTTTCCGCCACGCATCCAGCTATCCGGAACTGAAATCAGCGGCTGTAAAGCTGGAAAGCTTCACGGCGTTGATGGAGGAAATGCGGGCCAAGGTGGGGGAGATGCCCCTGCCGGAGTTCTATGAATTCGTCTGCAATCGCAGCGGCTATACCGCTATGCTGACGGAAAAGAACGACATGGAAAGCCGGGGACGGCTGGAGAACGTGCAGGAATTGACCTCCAGCATCCACGCCTTTCTGGACAACCAGCCGGACGATCCCAGCCTGTCGGGCTTTCTGGACGAGGTGGCGCTGTACACCGATCTGGACAGCGCCGAGGAGAGCGACAACTGTGTGGTGATGATGACCATGCACAGCGCCAAGGGCTTGGAATTCCCGGAGGTGTTCGTGGTGGGCATGGAGGACGGCCTGTTCCCCGGCAACCGCGCCATGGGCGACGAGGAGGAGATGGAGGAGGAGCGGCGGCTGTGCTATGTGGCCATGACCCGCGCCCGCGAGCATCTTACCATGACCAATGCCAGACAGCGCATGCTGTTTGGCCGCACGACGCCTGAGACGCCCTCTCGCTTTCTGGAGGAGATACCGGAGGAGAACAGCCAGTGGATCGGCAAGCCGGAGCCCCGGCAGGAGCGCCACTGGAGCGACGATTATAATGACGACGGCGGCTTCGGCGGTTTTGGCGGTGGCTACAGCGGCTACGGTAACCGCAGCACTACGGCGGTCGACGGCGACCGCGCGGCGGCGAAAAAGCCCACCTATGTGGCGGCTGCGGCGGTGAAGAGGGAGAGCGCGCCCCTGATGGATATCAAGGCGGGGGAGAGCGTGAAGCACGCCGCATTCGGCCACGGTCTGGTGCTGTCGGTGCGAGCCATGGGCGGCGACGCGCTGCTGGAGGTGGCATTCGACACGGTGGGTACCAAAAAGCTGATGCAGATCGGAAGAGCACACGTCTGAACTCCAGTCACTAGCTTATCTCGTATGCCGTCTTCTGCTTGAAAAA
>ENA-USUG01006384-USUG01006384.1-human-gut-metagenome-genome-assembly--contig:-NODE-6384-length-12467-cov-6.032365_pt1 | contig 12467 bp, 13 predicted proteins | sample MGYA00250059_ERZ773394 | MGnify/ENA primary metagenome ERZ773394 (study PRJEB29103, sample SAMN06111957) | human gut metagenome | biome: human gut; feature: ankylosing spondylitis patient; material... | reverse complement strand
CGCCCGGAAGTGAAGGAACCGGAGGTTCCTTCTGGCGCTTTTGCCTACTTTTGCCGCTATTGGCAAAAGTAGGTCGCCCCGGAGGGCGAAACTCTCCCCTACGCTCGGAAGCGCGGAATCCCCCAGAAAGGAAATCATTATGAAACTCCTCGTCCTCTCCGATTCCCACGGCAATGTGGACAATATGGCCCGCACCGTGGAGCTGACCCAGCCCCGGCATATCCTCCATCTGGGCGACTGTCTGCGGGACGCTCAGGCGCTTCACGAGCGCTTCCCCGATCTCCCCATGGACACCGTTCCCGGCAACTGCGACTGGGGCAGCTTCGACCAGCCGGAGCGGCTGCTGGAATTTGAGGGCGTCCGCGTTCTGATGATGCACGGCCATACCCGCAATGTGAAGTCCTCTCCCCTGGCCGCCCAATATGCCGCACGGGACTGGGGGGCGGATGTGCTGCTGTTCGGCCACACCCACCGTCCACTGGTGGACTACGACGGCACGCTGTACACCATGAACCCCGGCGCTATCGGCGATTTCCGCCGCCCTACTTACGGCGTCGTCACCATCGAAAACAGCAAAGCGGCCTGCGCCACCTTCGTATTGGAATAAGGAGACACTATGTTTTATATCGGCTGTCATCTGTCCCCCTCCGCCGGACTGCGGAGCATGGGAGAAACGGCGCTGTCCATCGGCGCCACCACGCTGCAATTCTTCACCCGCAACCCCCGGGGCAGCAAGGCCAAGCCCATCGATCCCGCCGACGCGGCGGCGCTGCTGGCGCTGTGCCGGGAAAACGGCTTCGGCCCGCTGGTGGCTCACGCCCCCTACACCATCAACGCTTGCTCCAGGGACGAACGCACCCGCGAGTTCGCCCGCATGACGCTGGCGGACGACCTGCTGCGGATGGAGCACCTTCCCGGCAATCTCTACAACTTCCACCCCGGCAGCCACACGGGACAGGGCACGGAGACCGGCATCGCCCTGATCGCCGAAACGCTGAACGCCATCCTGACGCCGGAGATCCGCACCACCGTGTTGCTGGAGACCATGGCCGGAAAGGGCACGGAGGTGGGCGGTACGTTTGAGGAGCTGCGGGAGATCATCGACCGGGTACAGCTTTCCGATAAAATGGGCGTGTGTCTGGATACCTGCCATGTGTCCGACGCCGGGTACGATATCATCCACGATCTGGATGGGGTGCTGACAGAGTTCGACCGGGTGATCGGCCTTGACCGCCTGAAGGCCGTCCACGTTAACGACAGTCTCAACCCCTGCGGCGCGAAAAAGGATCGCCACGCCCGCATCGGCGAGGGCTTTCTGGGGCTGGACACCTTCCGCGCCGTGGTGAACCATCCCGCCCTGCGGGAACTCCCCATGGTGCTGGAGACCCCCAACGAGCTGCCCGGCTACGCCAAAGAGATCGCCCTGCTGAAAGAGCTGACCACATTCTGACAAAGGAAACTGCCACTATGTTCAAACACATTCTTATCGTCTTTTTCGTCTCCATGGTGCCGCTGATCGAGCTGCGGGGCGCCATTCCCTACGGGGTGGTATACGGCCTGCCCCTGTGGCTGACCTTCGTGGTGGCCATCGTGGGTAATATGCTGCCGGTGCCGGCGATCTATTTTCTGGCCCGAAAGGTGCTGGTGTGGGGCCAGGACAAGCCCGTTATCGGGCGGTTCTTCTCCTTCTGTCTGCGCAAGGGCGAGGCTGCCGGAGAAAAGCTGAAAGCCAAGGCGGGCCGCGGACTTTTCTGGGCGCTGCTGCTGTTTGTGGGGGTCCCTCTGCCGGGCACCGGCGCATGGACGGGCACGCTGGCGGCCAGTCTCCTGAACATGGGCTTCAAAAAAAGCGTACTGGCCTGTATGGGCGGCGTGGTGCTGGCGGGCGTCATTATGGGAACGCTGAGCCTGCTGGGCGTGTCGGTGTTCGGAACTGTGGGGTAAGGAAAGACCTTGCGGGTTCATTGACAAGATTCGGCAAATGTGATACTCTTGTTTGTACAAAGCCGTTTGGCTTTGGGCAAGGGTATTACATAACAAAGCGGGGCGGTTTGGCTTGAGACCTCCGAAGGGAGGTGATCTCATGCCTGTTACCATTACATTCCATCTGTTTGGACTTACGTTCACACTGCGGATAAAATGGGAAAACCGCCACTCCGGCAAGTGACGGTTTTCTGCGAATAAGCAAAATTTAAACTTGTAGGGTCAAACCGCTCTGCGGTAATACCCTTGCTTTTATTATACCTGATTTCCGCTATTTGTCAAGAAGCGACGCGGATAACAGGCGTCAGTGAGGGCATTTTTCTCAAGCAATAATGTCAAGGCGGGGGATTCCCGCCTTTTATTTTCTTTTGAAACGTTTCTCTCTCCCAGCGTGTTATACTGATGAAAAGCTTTTCAAGGAGATCATTCCTATGACAGATCAAGAATTTGCCCTGGCGGCGGAGCGGTATATGGACACCATCTTCCGGGTGGCGTACAGCTATCTACGCAGCAAGTCGGACGCCGACGATGTGACCCAGGACGTACTGATACAGCTCTATAAGACCGACACCCCCTTCCGCGACGGCGAGCATCTCAAGCGCTGGCTGATCCGGGTGACGGTGAACCGGTGCAAGAACATCTTTCGCTCCCCGTGGCACAGGATGGAGGACATCGCCGACTATGAAAGCGCCCTGTCCTTCGAGGCCCCGGAGTGCCGCGAGCTGTTCGACGCGGTGATGGCGCTGGACAAGCGCTATCGTGTGCCGGTGCTGCTGTATTACTACGAGGGGTACTCACAGAAGGAGATCGCCGAGATGCTGGCGGTGCCGGAGGAGACCGTCCGTACACGCCTGTTCCGGGCCAGAGGAAAACTCAAAACTAGCCTGACGGAGGTTCTGCAATATGATTGACCGTAAACTGTTCCAAAAGACCTTTTCCACATTGCATGCCTCCCCTGACACGCTTTCGGAGGTATACAAAGTGGTACACAAAGAACAAAAACATCGTCATCCGTTTTCCAAGGGTATGCTGGTGGCCGCTGCGCTGGCCATGTGCATCACCGTGGCGGCTGCGGCCGGTATCGCAAATCTTATCAAGGCCAATGTGACACCGGCAGACAGCGTTACAGCCGCCGACCTGCACGCCTTCGGCGCCGACAGTATCAGCAGCGATACGCCCGTTATACGGGACAACAGCGGCCAGGTGCTGAACCTGCCCCGCATGGAGCGGGTAGCTGTGGATGCCGAGACCATGCAGCGGCTGGTGGGCGACTATCTGTCCACGGTGGACGCTGCCGTGGAGGCGGACGGCTATACCATCTCGCTCAAGACCTTCCTGATCGACGAAAACGGCTCCGGCTTCATGACCTATACCCTGTCCAATCCCGCAGGCGTCAGCTATGATGATTTCGGCTATGGCCAGGTAGGCATACCGATGAATCCAATCCTGTATATCGGTGAGGTGGGCGGCCATGCCATGGATAGTAGCATCTATTTGGATACCGATGCCAGCACTAACACAGAGCTGCATCTTGTGATGTATTTCAGCGACTTCGGCAACTGGCAGAAGGGCGATGAGCTGCTGTTCAGCGTGAACAACGGTTCGGATGCGGAACGCCGTGTTATCAGCATCACACCTCAGGCTTATCTGCCTGCCACCACCTTTACTGCGGAGAGCGGCGATACCGTAACGGTGTCCGCGCTGGGGATCCGTATGCGCAATCCCGCTGCCGTCGCTGACGCCGTTACGGAGGTTGTCCTTGATGAGCTGGTGCTGCATATGGCAGACGGCAGCCAGTATGTGGTGCAGAGCGAAGAGGGCAACATCATGAACTGGGTGGTAGGCCTGTGCATTGCGGACGAGGACTATCACAGCATCGGCAACGCATTCAGCTTCAACCGCGTGGTAGATGTGGACGCGGTGACCTCTGTCACTGCCGGTGGCCACTACTATACCGACCTTACCGCCGAGACGGCTGTTACCTTTGACAGCACCTATACCCGGTGAAAAGCGCGGCTTCCCGACATCAACGTGAGGGGGCGGGGAAAGTCTCCGCTCCCTCACGCGTCATAAAATATCTGTCAGGAATCTGCTGCCGCATCTTGACAAATGCTCCGAACTTCCACATAAAATAAATAGAGAGAATGCCCTCGCCAAGGAGTCATGCCCATGTATACGGAATATTCCACAGCAGAACAAAGAGCCGCGCCGCAGGAGAACATATCCCGCCAGAGCGCACCGGCCCGCCGCGCCGCGCCCAGACGCCGGAGATCCCGGCGGTATGACCGGCGGCGCGTCCTGCTGATCGGTATGGCGCTGGTGCTGTTTCTGGGCGGATTTATTTCCGGCTGCTGCGTGGGCCGCGCCCACAATCGCAGCGGCGGAGAGAGCAGCGCAAACGACGGGGGCGTCTCCGCCAAGCCGCAGAAAAGCAACATCCCCGCCAGCATCACCCTGCCGGACTATGTGCAGGAGGACCTGCTGCCGGTGAACCAGTACTCCCGCTGCGGCGACAAGCTCCAGCGGGTCAACGCGGTGGTGATCCACTATGTGGGCAACCCCAACACCACTGCGCGGCAGAACCGCTCCTACTTCGCCAATCTGGCCACCACTGGCGAGACCTCCGCCAGCAGCAACCTCATCGTGGGTCTGGAGGGCGAAGCCCTGCTGTGTGTGCCGCTGGACGAGGTGGCTTATTGCTCCAACGACCGGAACCATGACACCATCTCCATCGAGTTTTGCCATCCCGGCACCGACGGCAAGCCCACCCAAGACACCTACGACACGCTGGTGAAGCTGACGGCATGGCTGTGCGATCTTTTTGGACTAGACCCGCAGGAGGACGTGATCCGCCACTACGACGTGATCGACAAGGAGTGTCCCCTGTACTTCGTTCAAAATAAGGACGAGTGGACGCGGTTCAAGTCCGACGTGGCGAACGCCATGCAATAGCAAAAGAGGCGGCACAGCCGCCTCTTTTTTTATGTAGCTTTCAGTCCTCGTACTCCGGCGGCTTGCCCTGATAGATGTTCTGCATCTCCCGGTCCACCTCATAAATGGCATCGCTGCACAGCCGCAGGCGGTTGCTCTCCGCCGGGCCCCAGTGACGGTCGGACTTATACCGCAGCTCGTGCTCCAAACTGGCCCACATGTCCATGGCGATGGTGCGCAGCTGGATCTCCACCGGCAGTTTCAGCGTCCCCTCAGAGATCACGATGGGCACCTCCACGATCAGGTGCAGGCTGCGATACCCCGTTTCCTTGGGCTCCTTGATGTAGTCCACCTCGCGGATCACGCGGAACGACTCGGTGCGGGTCAGCAGGCTCCGCAGATAGTAGATATCGTCCAGATAGTTGCAGATGACCCGAACGCCCGCCATGTCCTGAATGTGGGCATAGATGTTGTCGATGGTCAGCTCATAGCCCCGGCGCTTCAGCTTTTTGGCGGCGCTTTCCAGCGTTTTGATGCGGTGCTCGATATGGTGGATGGGGGAGTGATCGTACAGTCCCGCGAACTCCTCGTCCAGTATCTCCATCTGGGTCACGGCGATCTTCAACGCGCTGCGGTACAGGTGCTTCACCCGTACCATCCCGGCGGCCATCTCCTTGATCTCCGGCACCATCTCTCTTACCTCCGGAGCCAGTTCCTCAATAGAAATGTCACGCAGCTCGATACTGCCGCTCTTTTCGATCATCATAGGCGCGCTCCTTCCTTCCTCATTGTTAAATATTATACTATGTGGCAGCATGGAAAGCAAGTCAAGAAAATTTGTTGCTTTTTTCGTAACACGCTATTGACAAATACCATTTTTTTGATATAATTATCATTGCTGTGTTTCGCAGCGAATTGCATATGCAGTGGTATCGAAGAGGTCATAACGAGCACGACTGGAAATCGTGTTGTCGTCAAAAGCGGCACGAGGGTTCGAATCCCTCCCACTGCGCCAAAAAAGAACACCACCCGATGGGTGGTGTTCTTTTTTGGCGCATATGAAGCGGATTTGAAACGAGCTACGGCTTCACATGCCCACAGGGCATTAAAGCCGGGAGCAACGTGCCACCGGCACGTTGCGTCAGCGAGAATCGAATCCCTTTCGTTTTGCCGCCTCGGTGGCGGCAAAACGAACCGACGCGCAATAAAATGTTAGGCTCTTTTTGAAAAATAAACTCCGGCCCCTAGGCCGGAGTTTTAGTCTATTCTATCTCACGCCAGAATGTCCGTCAGGTCGTCCAGTCCTGTGGCGCGTGTCACCACCACCACGTGGTCGCCGTCCTCAATGGTGGTCATACCGCTGGGGATGATGGTGTGAAGATCCCGCACGATGGCAGCCACCAGCAGTCCTTTCCGCAGCGGCAGATCCTTCAGGGGCCTGCCCAGCACCTCGTGGCTGGAAGCCGCGGCGGTGAAGGACAGCGCCTCCACGTGACCGCCCAGCATCTTGTAAAGGCTTTCCACCTTGCTGCCCTCGGCATTACCCAGTGCCCGCACATACCGCAGGATCTGGCTGGAGATAATGTCCTTGGGAGAGATAATGGAGTCGATGCCGGTGCTGTTGACCAGCTCCATATAGTTGGGGCGGGTCATCTTGGCCAGTACCTTGGGTACGCCGCTGCGCTGGGCGTGCATGGCCATCAGCAGGTTCTCCTCGTCCCGGTTGGTGACGGCCACAAAGGCGTCCGTATCCAGAATCCCCTCCTGCTGTAAGAGGGTGTTGTCGGTGCCGTCTCCCTGAATCACCAGCACGTGGGGCAGCTGGGCCGACAGGCGCAGGCACTTGTCTGGATCCATTTCCACGATGCGGACGCTGGTGTTGGTCTTCTGCAGCTCCCACGCCAAATACATGGCGCTGCGGCTGCCGCCCAGCACGGACACCTTTTTCACCTTCTGCCACGTGCGGCCCATTTCCTTCAGCATCCGCTGCAGCTCCGGCTTGGCGCCCAGCATGTACACCCGGTCGCCTGCCGAAGGGGTGAAGCTGCCGTCGGGAATGATGTATTCGCCCTGATGCTCCGCCGCGCAGATCAGCACCTCCGCCTGGCGCAGACGGTGGGCCTGACTCAGGGGAATGCCGCAGATGGTGTCGCTCTCCATTACCTGAAAGCCGATCATGTCGATGCGGCCCCGGGCAAAGGGCTCCACGCTGAAGGCGGCGGGGAAGGCCAGTATCCGGGCGATCTCCTGCGCCGCCGCAAGGTCGGGATTGATGACCATATCCAGACCGATCTCCTTTTTCAGCATCTCCTCGTCCCGGCGGTAATCGGTGTTGCGGACACGGGCGATGGTATGGCCCGCTCCCAGCTTTTTGGCGATCAGGCAGCAGACCAGATTGATCTCGTCCTGATTGGTGACGGCGATCACCAGATCGGCGTCGCGGACGCCGGCCTCGATCAGCACACTGATGCTGGCGCCGTTGCCCTCCACGCACAGCACGTCCATGGTGCTTTCCGCTTTCCGCAGGGCGCTGGTGCTGGCGTCCACCATGATGATATCGTGATCCTCCTGCGCCAGCGAATTGGCGATGGCATATCCCACTTTGCCGTTGCCGACAATAATAATTTTCATATCGTTCCTCCCGTGAAGCGATTTTCTCTTCACGGTTACATATTTTAACACAGACATGTACAAAATAAAAGTGGTTTTTCCAGCGCAAAGCAACTGCGGCATACATTGCGGTCAATTGTAAAAAAAGTGTTAAATTTCATCTTATATCTTGCTAAAAAGTGAAGCCGTGGTATAATCTTAATTGCCTAAAATTGGAAACTGCACAACCGAAAACGTTAGAGTAAAGGACGGGAGACAATGGATAATCTGACGAGAATCATCCGTGAAGAGATCGGCAAGCAGTATAAAAGCGTGCGCCAGTTCGCTTTTGCGGTAGGCGTTCCCCTTTCCACCGTGAACAGTGCGCTGCACAACGGTGTGGGCGGCTCCAGCTTTGACACGGTATTGCGCCTGTGCAAAGTGCTGGGGATCAAGGCCTTGGGTGACGACGCCGCATTCTATCTGACTGACGACACGGAAAAGCTGCTGACGCAGTATGCCCGGCTGGATGACTATGGCCGCCACACCATCTCCGCAGTGATGCAGGTGGAGTATGACCGCTGCACCGAGCTGAGCAAGCCCGATCTGGAGGAGCACAGCAGCGTCAATATCTGACGCGCCGCACCTCTCGCTACGTGCAAAAAAGCCCGCCGCATGGACAAGCCATGCGGCGGGCTTTTCTTCAGTGCAGACAACTCTTTACGTCCTCAAAGGCGCTGTCCATGGCCTTGCCCATGCGCTCCACGGTCTTGCTGACGGCGCGGCGGGCCTTCCGGTCAGAGGTCATGCGGTCCACCGTGGCGCCGGCCACCATGCCGATGCACAGGCCGCTGACAAATGCGGCAAGTTTCATGATTTATCCACTCCTTTTTTATCTTGTCTGCTGCCAGTTTTCCCGGAAAAACGGCGAAAAACACGGAGCATTACTTGCCAAAACAGGCGTGAACTGGTACAATGTGATGATGAAAAATTTTGCGACAAAAGGAGCACCCGCCATGTCCATTGAGAGATTGCAGGCCGCCATCCGGGAGAAAAAGACTCCCGTGGCGCTGGGTCTTGCCCCGGAGATCGATAAAGTCCCGGTCAAGATCCTGAAAAATTTTGAAGATATGTTCGGCCCCGGCATGATGGCCAATGCCGAGGCGCTGCGGTTCCACGGCTGTCAGGCCATGGACGCGGCCCAGGGCAAGCTGCCCGCCGTGGTCATCAGCGCCGAGCACTATCTGCGCTATGGCATGATGGGCGCAGATGTTTTGGGCAACCTTACCGGCGCGGCGTCAGCACGGGGCCTGTACGCCATCGTGGACTGCCGCACCACCCGCCCGGAGCTGTGGCTCACCAGCCCCATGGCAGGCGACGGCTTCACGGTGATGCCCTACGTGGGCGGTGACTGCGTGCCGGAGAACACGGGCAAGGGTATCTTCGCCGTGGTGCGCACCGCCAACGAGCGCTCCGGCGAGGTGCAGAACCTCATTGCCGGCGACCGGCCTCTGTACGCCGCCGTGGCCCAGCAGATGGCTCGCCGCGGCGCGGCGCTGGTGGTGGAGACCGGGTACAGTCTGGACGTGAAGGAAGTCCGCAAGCGGGCAGGAAGCGCCTTTTTGCTGCTGCCCCACTGCGACGGACAGAACGCCCTGCCTGCCTTTGACGACATGGGCCACGGCGCTATGGTGGTGAACTACAGTCTGCAATACGGCGGCGACGTGGGCGCCGCTGTCAGCGAAATGAAAGCGTGGGTGAACGTACTGTGACAACTGTTTATCTGATCCGCCACGCCGAGGCGGAGGGCAACCTCTACCGCATCGCCCACGGCCAGTACGACGGCCTGATCACCGACCGGGGCTATCAGCAGCTCCGGGTACTGAAAAAGCGCTTTGACAACGTACCCATCGACGCGGTGTACAGCAGCGACCTGTTCCGGGCCCGCACCACCGCCCGGGCCATCTATGAGCCGAAGGGGCTGGAGCTGCATCTGGAGCCCGCCTTCCGGGAGATTCACATGGGCTGCTGGGAGGGCCGTCCCTGGCAGGAGCTGAACACCGCCTATGAGGAACAGATGTTTTACTTCAACCGCCAGCTGGACAAGTTCCACGTGGAGGGCAGCGAGACGGCACAGCAGGTGCTGGATCGCTACATCCCCGCCCTGAAGCGGGTGGCGGCGGAGAACGACGGCAAGACCGTCGCCGTGTTCAGCCACGGCGCGGCCATGCGGATGGTGCTGGGCACGCTGAACGGCCTGTCTCTCGCCGAGGTGGGCGAAACGCCCCACGGCGACAACACCGCCGTCTCCCTGCTGGAGATCGACGGCGATGATATCCGGGTGGTCTATAGGAACGACAACAGCCATCAGGTAGAGGCGGGGCTGTCCACCTTTGCCAAGCAGACATGGTGGCGGGACAAGCGGATGATGAGCGGCGGCCAGTACTATAAGGACATGGACGAGGCCACAGCGGTACGCTTCGGCGTTCCGGCGGAGGGCAAGCGCATCGCCGTATGGTTCGAGGACCAGCCGGTAGGCACGGTGACGCTGCTGCCGGACAAGGCCGGCGACGCCGGTTGGATCGGCTACTACTATCTGGAGCCCACCATGCGGGGCCGCAACTACGGCATTCCGCCGCTGGGTCAGGCGGTGCAGTTCTACCGCGCCCGTGGTATCGACCGGCTGCGGCTGCGGTGCGAGGACGAGCAGACACGGGGCTTTTTCGCCCACTACGGCTTCTATCCCCTGGAGGGCGACGTGATGGAGAAGTATATCGGCTATGAGCCGCGGGAGATCGTATGGTAAAGGGAACGGAATTTTTGCCGGTGAGCCGGGACGAGATGATCCACCGGGGCTGGTACTACTATGACTTCCTGGTGGTGACGGCGGACGGCTATATCGACCATCCCAGCTTCGGCAGCGCCATTATTGCCCGCCTGCTGGAGAGCGAGGGCTACCGGGTGGCGGTGCTGGCCCAGCCGGACTGGCACGATGCCGAGGCCTTCCGCGCCATGGGCAAGCCCCGGTACGGCGTAATGATCGGCGGCGGCAATCTGGACTCCATGGTGGCCCACTACACGGTGGCCAAGCGCCGCCGGACACAGGACTTGTACAGTCCCGGCGGCAAGCTGGGCTTCCGCCCCGACCGTCCCACCATCGTGTACGCCAACCGTGCAAAGGAGGCCTTCCCCGATACGCCCATCATTATCGGCGGGTTGGAGGCCTCGCTGCGGCGGTTCGCCCACTATGACTACTGGGATGACAGGGTGCGCCGCTCCATCCTGTTTGACGCGCCTGCCGACCTGCTGGTCTACGGCATGGGCGAGAGCGCCACGGTGGAGGTCGCCCGCCGTCTGGCGGCGAAAACGCCGGTGGGCGATATCACCGATGTGCGGGGCACCGCCTGCATCGTCACCGACCCAGCGGTGTGCCGGTATCACGAGGTGACCTGTCCCTCCTTTGAGGAGGTGCAGTCCGATAAAATTGCCTACGCCAAGGCCACCAAGGTGCAGTATGACGAGCACGACCCCATCCGGGGCAAGGCCATTTTGCAGCAGTGTCAGGGACGCTGGCTGCTGGTGAACCCGCCCCAGCGTCCCCTGAACCGTCAATCGATGGACAGGCTCTATGACCTGCCCTTCACCCGCGAGGTGCATCCCATGTACACCGAGGGCATCCCCGCCATCGAGGAGGTGCGGTTCTCCATCTGCCACAACCGGGGCTGCTTCGGCGGGTGCAATTTCTGCGCGCTGGCCTTCCATCAGGGGCGGATGGTCACCTCCCGCAGCATCGAATCGGTGTTGGCCGAGGCGGAGCTGCTGACCCACGACCAAAAATTCAAGGGCTATATCCACGATGTAGGCGGCCCCAGCGCCAACTTCCGCCACACCTCCTGCCGCCAGCAGAAGGAACACGGTATGTGCAAGGGCAAGTCCTGTCTGGCCCCGGAGCCCTGCAAGAATCTGGACGCCGACCACAGCGAGTACACGGAGCTTTTGCAACAGATGCGGAAGATCCCCGGCATCAAGAAGGTGTTTGTCCGCAGCGGCATCCGGTATGACTACATGCTGCAAGACAGGAACAAGGACTTTTTCAAGGAGCTGGTGGACTATCACATCAGCGGCCAGCTGAAGGTAGCACCGGAGCACTGTGTCAGCGCGGTGCTGGACTACATGGGCAAACCCCATTTCGACGTGTTCCTGAAATTCTGGCGGCAGTACCAGAAGCTGAACGAGTCCGACGGGCGGGAGCAGTATCTGGTGCCCTATCTCATGTCTTCCCACCCCGGCTGCACGCTGAACGACGCGGTGGAGCTGGCGGTGTTCCTTAAGCGCACCGGCCACCAGCCGGAGCAGGTGCAGGACTTCTACCCCACCCCCGGCACCATGTCCACCTGCATGTACTATACCGGCATCGACCCGCGGACGATGCAAGAGGTCTATGTGGCCCGCGATCCCCACGACAAGGCGCTGCAAAGAGCGCTGCTGCAATGGGGGCGGGGCGATAAGCGGGCGCTGGTGATCGAGGCGCTGGAAAAAACGGAGCGCACTGACCTCATCGGCTTTACGCCGGATTGTCTCATCCGTCCGGTAAAGGGGGAAAAGTACTTTGGCCTGAAGCCGGAGGAGCGGCAGCAGCCGCCCAAAAAGAAAAAGGAAGGCCGTCCGCCCAAACCGGAGGGCACCGTCCACCGGGGCCGCCGTACCGACGGCCAGAAGGGCAAAATGTCTCCCAAGAAGAAGGTCGCCTTTGCCAAGCAGCGGGCGAGGAAAAAATAGCGCTTCGCTGGACTGGTTTCTTCCGAAGGCAGCGCCCTTCGGCGCTGCCTTCGGAATTCGTTTCGACTCCCACGATACCAAAAAAGAGATGCACCCTTTCCGGTGTGTCCAGATAGGGCAGCATACTCAGCACCAGCAATAGATACCCATAAGGCTCAATGCCGTTGGCCTTGGCCGTTTCCACC
>ENA-USUG01006382-USUG01006382.1-human-gut-metagenome-genome-assembly--contig:-NODE-6382-length-12469-cov-138.459087_pt1 | contig 12469 bp, 10 predicted proteins | sample MGYA00250059_ERZ773394 | MGnify/ENA primary metagenome ERZ773394 (study PRJEB29103, sample SAMN06111957) | human gut metagenome | biome: human gut; feature: ankylosing spondylitis patient; material... | reverse complement strand
TATGGGAGCACCATTTTATGTACTTGGACCTCTCGTAACAGATATCGCACCGGGCTATGATCACATCACAGCAGCAATCGGTGGAGCAGTGGCAGCAATGAACGGCGCAGCTTTCCTTTGCTACGTGACACCTGCGGAGCATCTTGCTCTTCCAAATGTGGAGGATACAAAGCAGGGAATTATTGCGTCAAAGATTGCGGCTCATGCAGCTGATATTGCAAAGGGAATACCGGGAGCCAGAGATATAGATGATAAGATGGCAGATGCCAGACGTGTGCTCGACTGGGATGCACAGTTTGCATGTGCGCTTGATCCGGAGACAGCTAAGGCTATCAGGGATGACCGTCTGCCTGAGGATGACCACAGCGAGGCATGCAGTATGTGCGGTAAGTTCTGTGCAGTGCGAAGCATGAACAAGGCACTTGCAGGAGAGTATATTGATATACTATAACTGTGAAGGTACAAAACAGTTGCGATATACTATAAGGTGGGCAGTAATGGAAAGTAAAAAGAACACTAAAAAAAGAACTATTTCAATCAGAAAGATTGCCATGGCAGGAGTGCTTGTGGCAGTTGCCGTAGCAGGAAGCTTAATAAGCTTTCCTGTTGCCGGCAGCAAATGTGCACCTGTACAGCACATGGTAAATATATGCGCAGCAGTATTTTTAGGACCTGCATGGGGTGTCGGTGTGGCATTTTGTGCGAGTATTATCAGAAACCTGACAGGACTTGGAAGCCTCATGGCATTCCCGGGAAGCATGGTAGGCGCGATGTGCTGTGGACTGATGTACAGATTCAGCAAAAAAATTATACCGACATGTATTGCAGAGGCGCTTGGCACAGGCATACTCGGAGGCCTGGCAGCGTATCCTCTTGCAAAATACGTGATGCTTATTCAGCCGGAAGGCATGTTTATATACATAGTGCCATTCCTTATCTCTACAGTGGCCGGAAGCATAGTGGCAGCAATTGTCATGCTGATTTTAAAGAAAAATGGCGCACTGACAGTATTTAAGGAAAATCTTGAGTAATATCCAGGGCTATGGCTTTATAAGAAGCTTCATAAGCTCATCCTGACAGATAGGCTTCGAGTAGTGATAGCCCTGAAACAAGGTGACATCAAACTGTCTGAGATAGCTTTCAAGGTCACTATTTTCTATGCCTTCGATACATATCCTTAAGTCTGCGGCATGGGCAAAATTAACCATTCCGATTACAAGTGCCTGTTTTTTCTTTTCTTCGAAAATATCACTTACAAAGCACATATCTATCTTAATACCCTCTACAGGAAGCTCAAGTATCATCTGAGATGAAGAGCTTCCTGTGCCATAGTCATCCATTGTGATGTGGATTCCGGCTTCTCTGAGTGCTGTGACTGTTTTCTTTATCATAGATACAGGCAGGTCTCTGCAACGCTCTGTAATCTCTATCCACAGCTGTGTAGGCGGAAAATCATACTCTTTAAGAATTGTCAGAGTATCTTTTACAAAGCTTTCCTTTTCAAGCTGCTCTGAGGATGCATTTACATTGATGAAGAAGCCGGGTTTTATCTTTGCAAATTCACAGGCTGCGCTTATTGCAGTTCTCATTATATAATTTCCGAGCTCATACATAGCCGGGGTATCCTCAAGCCAGTCGATAAACAGTCCGGGTGGTACCGTGCCAAAAGGCTCCTTTTTCCAGCGCACCAGTGCCTCAGCACCCATTATTTCACCATTGCAAGCCTTTACAATCGGCTGAAACTCCACAAAAAAGCCATCACAGCTATTGATAACCGACTGATGTATGATTTTCATGATATCTATATGCGAGTTGCCATTGAACCTGACCATATCATTGAAAAATAGCAAATCAGGGCTGTGAAGTTTCTTCGCGCGGTCAAGAGTGTACTCCACCTTGCTGATGACAGTGGAGGTATCACTATCATAATCCTTGAGAATCAGACACGCAGCATATATATCAAACTCAAATTTAAAGCACTTAAAGAAATACATGGAATTTATTGCGTCTACAATTTTCCGGTAGAATGCCTCAGCAGAGGCACGGTCAGCTTCCTTTATCACAAATACAAATTTGGAATTATTCATATAGTAGGTAGCGGTGCTGCCATCCATCATGTAGATGAATTTGAGCGCAAGCTCACGCTGGATTGCAGTGCTGAAATTGGAACCATACAGTATATTGAACTCATCTATATGACCTATCTCCACCTCAATTATGGCTACGGACCTGTTTTCCATGATATAGCCGTTGATATCTCTTTCGAACTTTGACTGACCATAAAGATATGTATATGGGTCGATATCAGGAAGAGTATTTTCATTTCTGAGCACGAGGACATGGTAGCGGTGTCCGTCATCACCGGCAAAAATGTCAGAATAAAATCCCATCATATATTCTTTGGTGTGCTTTCCCATGCGGACATAAAATATATCATCCAGTTTTTCGCCGTTTAGACGATAGCGGATCTCCCGCCTATATTCCGGCAGGTCAATGTCGTTGACACAGGTGCAAAGCTGTTCAAATAAACAGGTATGCTCGCCGGGTTCAAGGCCGAAAAAATCTGCTGTCTTTTCCGGTACGTATGACATGTCATTATCCAGGTCGGTGATGATAGGATATATCCCGTCTGATAATTCTGCAATTTTATCAATAAATTCCTTGTATATCGTGTGTTCTATCATAATTTAAAACTCCATATGTGTATAATGCACAAAATTCTTTTATTATTATAGCATATATGCGCATTATATACAATAAGTTAGTTGGACTCTGAAAATGATATTTAGGTATGAAGCATTAATATAAATTAATGATTTTAGTGTGTCATTTATATATTTGAAGGTATACTGATGACTGAAATATACCATCAGCTGCTTCAAATGCAACGTCACCATCATATTTGCCGGCAACAGAGCGGATGGATGACAGACCTATACCATAGTCGTCCCTCTTAGAAGAACGGTATTTTCCGTTTTGGATGGTAACATGTCCGTTAAAGCTGTTGTCCATAGTAATAATAAGTGTCTTATAGTGTACGTGGGCATGCAGTCGGATAAAGTGCGATGATTTCTCGTTCAAAGAATCAGAAGTATCCATGCGTCTGCAGGCTTCTATAGCATTTTCTATCAGATTTCCAAATACCAGGCACAGGTCATTGTCCAAGGCCGCATCATCGGTTTCCGGAACAATAAGCTTTGTCTCAAGAGCGATATTTTCATCTCTGCATATGGCACTATAGTATGACAGAATGGAATTAACTACCCTGTTTTTGCAATAGCTTGCAGGCGCAGATGGTATGCTGTGGATCAGGGCATCCAGGTATTCGTTCAGCTGTTTATTTTCAGTGTTTGCGAGGCCTTTTATTGCAACCAGCTGGTGACGCAGATCGTGGCGCTGCTTCTTAAAAAGCTGTTCGTTTGTTGTGATGAGTGAATTATATTTCTTCTGCTCCAACAGGGAATGCTCAAGGAGATTCATATCGAATATGAGCCTTTCATTCTCACGTTTTATCCTGAGCATATCGCTTATATTAAGCCCCATTACAATTCCCATGATTATAATGAAAAGCAGAGTTCCAATCTGGTACAGCAATGACAATGAGGCCACAAATTTTAAATGATAATTGATTATCTCGGCACATGAAGCAAGTGCCAGTATGAATACCGGAACCATCAGCCGTTTTGCCCTGCTGTTTTGGCTACGAACAGCCTCAAGGATGATGTATGCAGTCAGGAAGCAAAGTATGAGAGGCAGAATGACGTGGAACACGTACATGCTCTGAGATAGTGCCACCGTACCGCTAAGCTGTAAGACACAAGCGACAAGGTCAAGCACGGTGAGGAGCTTCGCGATAACTATAATTGGCTTGTCATTCTTAAAACCAACTGCAAGCCTGCAGAAATACAATAGCGGAATCATCTGCGAGAAAAGCCCTATAAAAGCACACAGATACAGCAGTGTAGGGTTTTTGACTATGACACCTGTGTAGTTGCACTCGCCGATAGACCACATGCCGGCCATGAGTGAGAAGAATCCAAAATGAAATATCATCTTGCAAACCTCTTTATCGTAGTATAAAAGCATCAGTGAGATAAATATAAACAAAACACCTGCAGCAAGCTCAAACAGTGCTATAAAGAATGACCATTTATTCAGCTTTAACAGAGTGAAAAATAAGGATTTGTATGCTCCGTAGATAGGAGAATATACCGTAAGCGAGCTTCTGGTAACTGGAGACAGATACTCTATACGAAGCTCTGTATCACCCGAATGACCGTCAGTGCCTATCAGGTACCCCTCGGTTGCGGGATCCTTCATATAGGATGGATAGTTTTCGGCCCGGCCAAACTCATATATGAGTTCATCGTCCAGATAGACCTTCGCAGGGGAATAGACAGTTTTTATGTAGATTGGATTATCCTTGTTCAGGTTGATATGTGTTGTGACGGTGACATGTGTGCGCGGCGAAAGGTGCTTAAAGGTATGTGGAAATGTGATTTCTTCTTTATCTGAATCCGAGCCCTCCACCATAGCATAGGCAGAGCTTACGATAGTGGCTTCAGGATAGCTCGCCTGGCTCATAATCATGTTTTTTGAGGAAAGAAGCAGTATGCAAATCAGTGTAAGCAGTATAATTGTCAGATAGGGAATATTTCGTATAGTGCTTTTATTTTTCATAATCCGGGCTCCTTGCAGTGTATTACTTTTGACAGTCTAGCTCATATCAAATCAATAGGAAAGTGCCTTATTTAAGCCCTCTGGTGTGATCAAAGTAGTATCTCTCCAGAGCTTTTTTGGCTTTGCCGGAGAGCTCTCTCTTGATAGGGATATTTGAGTCATCGGCCATCACGAAGCATTTGAGTGAAGTATCAATGCGTGTGACATACGACAGGTTTACCGCGTAGCTTTTGTGCGGCAGAAAAAACAGCTCAGCGGGCAGCTGATCTGAAAGCTCTGAAAGCTTCTCATAGCAGCTGATTTCCTCATTTTCTTTTAAATGTATGAAAATCTGCCTGGCTCTCTGCTCTATGTACATGATATCAGAAAGGGCAAGTCTCTCCATACTCTTGTTTCTCTTCACATAAAGAGATGGGGCATCGGATTTCTTCAGCATGGCAAGGTGAAGAATGTTACTTAGCTCAGCTGCAGAAAACGGCTTTTCGATATAGCCGATGGCAGACAGCCTGTAGCTTTCCAAGGCATGCTCCGTGCTTGTCGTGATGAAAGCAACCGGGATATCGGCATCTGTCTCTCGGATTATGGAGACTGCCTCTATGCCGGTCATGGAATCTTTCATGTATATATCCATGAGCAGCAGGTCATACTTTCCGTACTCATATGAGGCAAGAAAAGAATCTGCATCTGTAAAGACAGTGTATGTATTTTGGATATCGCTGTGGTTGAGAATATCACAAAGCAGCACGGTCTCTGCAGCTTCGTCCTCGCATACAGCTATATTAAGTGTTTGTGGCATGTTTATTCCTCTGTAGAATGTGAATGATTATAAATAATCATAATATAATATGGAATAAATATCAAATAAATATTGCTATTAAATATCCGAAATGCTAATATAGTTATCAGAAGTGTATTAATTATTTTAAGGAGGTTTCAGTTATGAAATACTGTACAAATTGTGGCAGGCAGTTAGCTGATGATGAGGTATGCACATGTCGTCAGCAGGCACAGCCACAGACACCAAATCAGACACAGGACAACAATGCACAGGCAGATAATGCAGCACAGCAGGCACAGTTTAACGGACAGCCACAGGGCAGTGCACAGGGACAGTTCAATGGACAGCCACAGGGCAGTGCACAGGGACAGTTCAATGGACAGCCACAGGGCAGCGCACAGTCGCAGGCATTTGACAACTTCACACAGCAGGTGAGTGCAGCAGGACAGCAGCTGCAGAATGACAAGAATGTGGCATCTATCATCACATTCTACAAGGGTCTTGTTAAGAAGCCGGCACAGGCTGCAGCAGACTTTGTAAAGAATGCAAATATGGCATCAGGCTTTATATTTATTGGCTTATTTGCCATAGTAGAGGTAGTGCTGTCTGTAGTATATCTGTTATCAAGCGTAATTGGCAGCATAGGCGGTTTTGGATTCTCATTTTACCCGGCGAGCTTCTTTGAGGGAATCTTTTCAGGAATCGTAGGAGAGGCGGTGAGAGTACTCATCCTGGCAGCAGTCATTCTGGTTGTATTAAACGCAGTGCAGAAGGATAAAAAGGTGACATTTGCACAGACACTTTCAGCAGCGTGTCTGTATGATGCAGTATACCTTCCGATTATCCTTGTGGCAGCAATCATCGACATAATCCCATTCCAGTTCTTTGGCAATGTGAGCAGCTGGCTGCATACATTTGCGGGTGTAGTAGGATATGTAAGCATATTCTTTGGAGTAAGGGCAATAGAAGAGGATGACAATAAGCTTCCACTCGTGTGTGGACTGGCATTCCTTGCAACAGCCATTGGTTCAACAATTGTAAATGCTATTTTCTAATTTAATATATCTGAAAAGCCGGATCCTGTGAGATTTTCTTACAGGATCTTTTTTATATTCAGGGAGCATTGGTAGCATATATTACGAAAATTGTCAAGTACGAGTTTTGACACTGTTTATGTAAATTGTCGTTGTTATCAGTAGGAGTGGAATTGTTGTATAATATGAAATAAGGGTCAAAAGGTATCATCAATGCATACCATATATAAATCCGTAAATGAGCATGTTTATAAAACTCGGGAAGAGAGGCGCCTATGACGCATAAAATCAAGGTACAGATGTTTGGCAATTTCAGAATGGACTATAACGGAGCACCATTTGTGGCGGAAAAAATGCATAAGGAAAGCCAGTTCAACCGCATGATGCAGGCTTTGATACACTATTCTGACTGCGGAATAGCAAAGGATAAGCTCGAGGAAATAGTAATCGGTGAGCGTGATATAGATGCACCTCACACAGCGCTAAGAGTTATTGTATACAAGACAAAGCAAAAGCTCGCACAGCTCGGACTGCCGGGAAAGAACCTCATATATTTGGAGGGAGGCATATATTACTGGACACCGGATATAGAGATAGAAGAGGATGCAGCAGAGTTTGAAAATCTCTATAACGAAGCCTGCGCACTGGAAAAACAGATGCCACAGGAGCCAGAGAGTGCAGAGACAGTGTGCGATGAGCAGACAAAGGAAATAGAAGACAGACTGCTTGAGCTGTACGTAAAAGCACTATATCTGTACAAGGGTGAATTTCTGGCGGCATATACGGGCGAGACGTGGATAGCACAGGAGGCCAGACGCTATCACACTATGTTTGAGAAAATCATAAATGAAGCTGCGTACATACTGCGAAAGAGAAAACAATTCAAGGGGCTGGAGAAGCTCGGAGTATATGCGGCAAAGGTCGACCCGTTCAATGAGTGGGAGGAGCTCATCATGGAGGCGATGGTAGAGACCAGGCGCTATGAGGGGGCGGAAGAGCTATACACGGATGTCGTGGACTATTATCTCAGGGAGTGCGGTATTTATCCATCATCAAAACTCTTGGAAATACTTGAGAAATACAGCAATCAGATGAATCATGCACATGAGATACTGGAAAACATCCAGGAGGGCATGAACGAGCAGGAGGAAACAGAAAGAGGAGGATATTTCTGCAGCTATCCGGTATTCAGGGGAATATACCAGGCGTCCATCCGTATTATGAAGCGCACAAGGGTACCTGTGTATCTCATGCTCTGTACTCTCGAGGACGAGGAAGACAGACAGGTACAGAGCGAGACAAAGATAAACAAGTATTCAAGGCAGCTCAAGAAGTGCGTTGGTGAATCAATCCGCTACAGTGACATATATACCTCGTATGGAAAGGTGCAGTTTCTTATTATGCTCATCGGATTAAAGCGTGAGGACTGCGAGATAGTCAAAAAGAGAATCAACCGCCAGTTCGCAAAGAAAAATCCGAGAGCAGCAGAGAAATATCATGTGAACAGTATAGTTTGTGAGTTGTAAAGGGAATAGTACAAATAGGTTGGAAAAGCTGCAAGGTGCTGTTACATAATTAGAGGAAGATTTAATTTGATTATTTTATATATTATTATGGAGAAAATGTTATGAATGGTAAGGACAAGATATCAGTAATTATTCCATGCTACAATGTACAAAAATATATTATGAGATGCTTTGATTCAATTTACAGCCAGACATATGGCTTTGAAAATCTCGAAGTGATACTCATAGATGATTTATCAACAGACAATACATGGTCTATATTAGAATCCTTACAAAGACAATACCCGGAGAAAGTTATATCTCTCAAAATACAGAAAAAAGGAAAGTGCGGCGGTGCACGTAACCTGGGAATGGATATCTGTACCGGCAAATATATCGCATTTGTGGATGCAGATGATTATGTGCATCCGGATATGCTCAGGGTGCTGCATGATAGAATGACAGAGGACGATTATGATGTGGCACAGTGTGGCGTATCGTGTTTTAAAGAAGCTAAGCCGAATGTATTAGAAGCAAGTGATTATGAAATTCAAAGGCTTGATTTGGATAATGTTGATAATAGGAAAAATCTCATTATAGGTCTGACCGGATTTACTAATGTAACAGCATGGGCAAAGCTATACTCGACCAAATTCATAAGAGAACATAATCTCAGATTCGTAGAAGATGTATATTATGAGCATACGCATTTTTCCATGCTTTGTGTGTTACTTGCAAAGAAATATTGTAAGGTGCAATCGACATTATACTATTACTTTGAGAATACAGGGGGCATTATACGTTCTGAAATTAGCAATGCAAAGATCAGGGATGCTAAGATTATTATGGATCATATAAGGCGGGCTATTCAAAGCAGAAAAGCAGAACTGGGAAATGTAATTGAGCAGTGTCACTGTGAAATACAGTCATTTTTGTTATGGCATCAATATCTTGAGTCATACAATAGAATAGAAAATTTTCTAAAAAAAGAATTGGATATTTGCAAAGAAGAGTTCCTAAATAGTGAACCGGATATATTTAATAATCCATATGTGAGGTTATTTTCAGATGATGCGGTATTGAAAAGAATGTCAAAGCTGAGAGCAACTGCGAAAAAAATGGATAATGTATGCTTTTTAGATAATGCAATACATATCTGTCTTGGTATACATGATAAGGATGGAAATTACAGTGTCTGGGCTGGAACAACGATGCAATCTATTGTTGAAAATACAAAAGCACCAATAGTTTTTCATATATTACATGATGACACATTGAATGAAATGAATAAAAATAAGCTGAGTCTTATTGCTGATAATAGTGGAAACGGCATAGAATTTCATCATTTTAATCCAGACATTTTTGGCTCATTGGCTGATTCAATGAATAGATTTACAATTGGAACAATGTTCAGAATTATGTTGCCCGATATTATGCCGGATTTGAAAAAAATAATATATTTGGACTCTGATTTGTTTGTAAATACAGATATTGAAGAATTATGGAACCTAAATATAGATAATTATTGTCTGGCGGCTGCTCAGGATTGTTCGACAATAAGAAATTGGGGAACTCCATACGCTGTAGCAGCAGGGCAGACAACTCGTGACAGATATTTTAATGCGGGTGTTCTTTGCATGAATCTTGACAATATCAGGAAAAATGGAAGCCTGTTTCAACAGGTTATGGATTATCTGAACGATAATCCACGGACATGGCTTCCTGACCAGGATGCTTTAAATTCCATATTCAGCGGAGAAACCTTATTGATAGATGAAAAATGGAATTATTTTATTGATGAGGCAAGAAAAAATAATGAGAAAGCAGAGAAAAAAATATATCATTATGCTGCAACCCTGTTGATGTTGCATACAAATAATGAAATTGACAGAGCATACTATTTCACAATACTGAGAACCCCATGGGGAGAGCAGATGGAGGATGGCTTATTGTGTAATTCTATGGGCAGAATTGTGGATAGAACAGGTATGCTGGAGAAGCTGCTAAAAAAAGCTACTCAAAACAATGTACGACTCGTATTCTATGGTGGAGAGAACAGCTCTATAAGGAATGCAATGAGGCTATTAAACAGAAATTTCGATAGCTGTGAATGGCATGAGCATTTAAAAAAGAATGAGATTATCTGTGATGATAATACGGTCTATATAGTTTCAGCGGATGCGGACGATGGTAATGGACTGGAAATACTGGCAAATGCCGGATTAGAAAATGGTGAGAATTATTTTATAACACAGAGGTTTTTACATTATACAGAGGGTGGGTTTGCCCTATGATTTTTATTATTGATGAATTAGATAGGTTTGAGAAAAATATAATAGAGCTGGCAGAAAATGTGGGATTTAAAGAATGCAAAACAATAGAAGCCATAGATTTGTTTTGTGGCATATCTGAAAAAAACGATGTGCTTAAGGAAAAAGACAGGTATTATGCATTCATAGATATCCCTCAATATTGGAGTGTTCGTGCAGATGGGCTAAATGGTGCTATATATGATAATAAAACCAAAAAGGCAAACATCTATTTTAAGAATCCTATAGAGAAAAGAATGGTCAGCAGAGTCGAGTGGATTGACAGGAATAATACAGTATATAAAGTAGATTATTACAACAAATACGGATATAAGTATTGTTCAAAGAATGTGAGCGGTGGCAATGTTACAGGCAGGGAATTCTATGATAGAAATGGTGACATTAAAGTATTAGAACAGACAGGTCCAAAGACATATACCACTTTTGGCACCGGCATTAGTCCGAAGAGCTATAGAGGCTTTGCTGATTATCTGGAAGCTTATCTTAAATCTAATAAAATATATGATGAAAATATATGGCTGACAAGTGATGAGATATTGAATAAATTTGCCGGGGATTATGGTGATTTTAAAATATCTTACCTGCCACAGAATAGATTAAACTCAGATTTGACAGAAACAAATCAGACTAACACATCATTTCGAATACTGTGCAGTGAAGAACAGCAGGTCAATTGGTAATGACTGAGGCAAAATAAAATAGGGATTGTTAAATAATAGTCAATGTGGTATAGTTTTCTTCGAACGGTATTCGAAGGAAACTGTATCATGGAGGATGTGTTGTCACCTTATGACAGAGCATATCCGGCAGACACAATAAGGCCAAAGCGCATTGCTGTATCAGAATATGAAGCAGGCAGCAAAGTGACAGGCGCGCACAGGATAAATCGACCGCAGCCATACGGCACATGGCGGAGATTATATCGGCTGCGATATAGGAATGGTCTGACCGGCTTGGAAAGAAGGTGGTAGCATGAAAATAGGCATAATCGGCGCAGGCAGAGTGGGCTGTTCTATAGGTAAATACCTAAGGACAAAGGACATAGAGCTTGCAGGCTATTATGACGTGGATTCTGTGGCAGCTAAGGAGGCTGCGGAGTTTACAAGGACAGAGAGCTTTGATTCGCTAAAGCAACTGGCGGATCAATCACAGATTATATTTATCACCACACCGGATTCATTTATTATACCGGTTTGGGAACAATTAAAAGAACTGTCTCTAAGGAATCAGATTATATGTCATTGCAGTGGCGCATTATCATCCGATTCATTTTCCGGAAGGGAGAGCATAAGCGTATCATGCTGTTCAATTCATCCAATGTTACCGTTCAGTAACAAATTTTCATCATATGAGCAATTAAATAAAGCATTTTTCACAGTGGAAGGGCAAGATGCTGCGGTTGAAGCAATATCCGGGCTGTTTAGTTCTATTGGAAATGAGGTATGCCGCATTGATGGCACCAAAAAGGCAAAATACCATGCAGCAGCGAGCATTCTGAGCAATCAGGTGATTGCTGTCCTTGACATGGGCTACACTCTTTTGGAGGACTGTGGCTTTGCAAGGGATGAGGCGGTAAGAGCCACAGGTCAGCTTGTGATGCGCAATATCGAAAATGTACTTGAAGCAGGCTGTGACGGCGCACTGACCGGGCCAATCGAGAGAAACGATATTGAAACAGTGAAAAAGCATATCGCATGTATGCAAAATGACGATAGTAATGATGTCAGATTGTACAAAATGCTAGGTACAAAACTGGTAAATATTGCTGAAAAAAAGAATCCTGATAAGGATTACACTCAGATGATGGAATTGCTAAGAGGCTGACAATACCGTGAATATATAAAAACGGATTGTTGCAGAAAGACAGAGGGATTGGACAATGAAAAATACAGTAGTAACTTTTAAACAGGCAAAGGAAAAGGGCGAGAAGCTCACGATGCTCACAGCGTATGATTATTCGACTGCCAAGCTGATAGATGAGGCCGGAATCAATGCGATTTTAGTGGGAGATTCACTCGGCATGGTGGTGCTTGGCTATGAGGATACACTTTCAGTGACTATGGAGGATATGATTCATCACAGCGCAGCTGTTTCAAGGGGCATCAAGGACACACTGCTCATCACAGATATGCCTTTTATGTC
>ENA-USUG01006354-USUG01006354.1-human-gut-metagenome-genome-assembly--contig:-NODE-6354-length-12518-cov-112.588779_pt1 | contig 12518 bp, 9 predicted proteins | sample MGYA00250059_ERZ773394 | MGnify/ENA primary metagenome ERZ773394 (study PRJEB29103, sample SAMN06111957) | human gut metagenome | biome: human gut; feature: ankylosing spondylitis patient; material... | reverse complement strand
ACGGCCTTGTCGCCCCGGTATACCGTCCCGGCGTCCGGTCGCACCGCGCCCTTTCCGCTGCCCAGCTCCCCGGCCTTGTGGGCGTTGTAGACTTCGGCCTCGCCCTTGCCCTGTAAATAGGCCAGCTTCAGGGCGTTCTCGCCCTGCTTGCCCAGCGCCAGCACCTGCCGCACTGCGCCGCCCATGCTGCCTTCCGGGCCGGTCAGCTTCAGCGCCTCGGCAAAGCTGCCCACTTCGTTCACGCCCATCCGGTACAGTGCCTTCGCGGCCTGGGTGTACACGCCTGCACCGATGCCGCCGGGCATATTGTCCACGATGGTCTGCACGCCCTGCGTGCTCACCCTTCCCGCCCGGGCCAGCTGTGCAGCCGCCGCTTTCTGCTCCCCGCTCGCCCAGCTGCTCGAGTCCAGCGCACTCTCGTCCGCCGTCAGCGTTTCCTCCGCGTAGCTCCTGCCATTGACAGCCCCGCCCTCCGGTGCTATATTGGTCTTGGCAGAGGGTAGATCAGCTAACGTCTCGGGCGTATCTCTGGGGTCGGACGCGGCATCCATAGAGGACTGCAACTCCTCTGCTGTGGCGGGAGGGTCTACGACTACGTTTCGGACGTGAACCTCAGGGTCGGACGCGGCACTCACGGGGGATCGCAAGCCTTTCGTCACTTCTGTTAAGTCCACACCGTTTTTCGCAAGATACTCGGTGACAATATAGTTCGTGTTTTTCTTTGTATCACAGACGGCTTCCACGACAACGTGGCTGCCGTCTATTTTTTTCTCAAAGATAACGACAGGAGCACGTTTACCTTTGTTCGTCATGTACCCATCTGCCCGGTCTTTTGCCAGATACGCATTGTCAAAATTGTTCAGCACATACGCCGCCCGGGCCACGTCGGCGCTCTCCTTCATGGTTCCGTCGGCACTGCCGTTTCCCCCTGCGTGCCGGTTGGTGATGTGCTGCACGGCGTTCGAGTCCATCAGGGTGCGGTCGCCCACCTTCTCGAGGCCCGTCAGTTCCATCATGGCGCTGCGCATCCGGTCGCCCGTCTCGGCCACCACATACGGCTCCAGCTTCTCGCCTGCCCGCACCCGGTCAACGTACTCCGCCAGCCCCGGGTCAACGCTGTTCTTGTATTCCTCAATGCCGACGTTCTGCGCCGCAGTATGTACCGCCGGGTCATCGTTCACAGCTGTCTCGTTCACAATGCCGCTTGCCTCTGTAGCAGCGCCCGTCATTTTACGCCCCGCAGCACTTCCGGCGTCCAGCTGAGAGCTGCCCGGCACGCCAGTGGCTCGCCCCTCTGGGGGAGCTGTCGGCGAAGCCGGCTGAGAGGGCTCCGCTGCCCGGGCCTCCCATTCCTTCTGCTGGGCGGCAGCCCGCTCCATCCGGTCCATCCGGTCGTGATACTTCGCCTGCCCCAGCAGGCTTGCGTCTCCTCCGTTCAGCTTTGCCAGCCCCGTACCGACTGCGCCGCCCAGCGCGCCGGATGCACCGCCGGAAAGCCCGCTTTCCAGTGCGGTGAGGAAGGTGTCCTTGGTAAACAGATTCTTCGCCGCCTCGCTGTCCCCCAGCGCAGCGTCGATGGCCATGTCGGCATAGGTCTCCGCAAAGGCCTGCATCGAGTTGTCGATGCCGCCCGAGATGGCCGCAGCCACCGCCGGGTACCGCTGCGCCAGCTCCGAGCTGCCCGCCAGCCCCTGCACCCAGTCCGCGATCTGCCCCGCCAGTGTGTCCTTCGCGTAGTCCGAGCCCATGGTCTTTGCAAGGTCGGCTGCGCCCACCGAGTTGATGGCCCATCCCGCGCCAAACTTGGCGAGGCCGCCGCCCAATGCCTTACCGGCGCTCTCGCCCTTCTCTGCGCTCTGGCCCATGGCCTCTGCCGCTCCCTGTGCGCTCAGGATGGGCAGCACTGCCGCCGGGTTCACGCCCGCCACGGCCAGGTTCTCCGCTGCGCTGGTCACGGCCCCCGCCACGGCCCGCTGGGTCGGGCTCAGGCCGCTCTGGGCCGCAGCCGTCAGCTTCTGCCCGCGGTCATAGAGCTGGTAGCCCACGCTCTGGTTCTTGTCGATGCCGTCGCTCACTTCCAGCCCCGCCAGCTTCTGGCGCATCTCCCGGATCTCCTCGGAGTTGTACCCCATCGAGATCAGCTCCCGGTTCCGGCTCTCCGGCCATGTGGGGTTATAATCCATGTCCACGTCGGTCAAAAGGTCGAAAAGACTCTGGGCGTGTTCGTCGCCCTTTACCTCCTGCTCCACCTGTTTCCAGTTCTTCAGGGTGGCGTCGATGTTCTTTCCCGCCTGTACGCCGTACTCCGCGCCCAGCACCGGGGCAGCGGCCACCGTGTCTCCGATGCCGCCGATGGTGTTCGCCGCCCGGCGCACATCCCGCTGCCATGCGGGGATGGCGTCCAGCGCAGCGTTCATCTTCCGGGCCTCGTCGATCTGTGCCTGTGTCCAGCCGCCCTTTTGGATAAGGTCGGCGTCCGTGTACGCGCCGTGGGTGTTGTCCACCCGCCGCACCGCGTCGGCCAGATTCTTGTTGTCCCCGGTGTCCATCCACTGGTTGATCCGGTCGAACTCGTCCGGTACGCTGTCCTTGGCAAAACTGGCTCTCAGCTCCTGCGCCCGGCCGCTGCCGTAGGCCATGGCCCCGCCGTCCACGTTCTCCAGCACGTTCCCGCTCTTCGCAGGTACGCCCCACTTCTGCCCCATGTCCAGCGCCATTTCGGTGGGGCTTCCTTTGAGAATGGCTCCCCTGACAGGGGAGCTCCGTTCTCGCGCGGCGTCAGCCGACGGGAACGGTGAGAGGTTTTCTTTCCGCCCGCTGCGCGCCTGAGAGGGCTCGTTCCTCGCATCCACCTCCCCCATGTCGCTTATGTGCCGCTCGGTGTACTGCTGCAGGGCATCTGCATAGATGTTGCTTTTGGGCAGCACTGTGCTCGATGCAGTGGACGGATTCGGCGTCTTGGTGCGGACAGCTCTCACCTTTTCCGCCGTCCACCCAGAGCTTTCTGCCGCCTTCGATGGGTTGCTTTCTCTCATTTCCTTAACTTTTTCCGCTGTCCATGCCATCAGCCCTTCACCCCCGCCTTCTCAAGCGCTCTTGCGATTTCTTCATCGCTGTACCCGTTCTGGTTCATATTGTTCATGATAGCCCACGCGCTATAACCTTTTTTCGCATAGTTCTTTGCCAGCATTGCCGCCATATCTACGCCGCCGCTCTGGCTTGCGCTCTGGACGTTCGCAGTATCCGCATTGAGCCACCCATTATCCGTTAAGGTCTGCTTGTAAAAATCGTACAGCGGCTCATTTCCCTTCATAGAGGAAAATGTCTTTGCCATACTTTGCAGCTGACTGTTCGTCCAGCTGCTCCCGCTGCCTTTCGTTCTGCTGCTCCTGCTGCCCGAAGAGCCGCCCGAGCTGCCTGCGCTCTTTGTTGCCAGCGCCGTTGCAAGCTGCCGTCCTGCGATCGTCCTGTAATTTCCCACAGAGTTCGGATCCAGGCCGTACAGTTCCAGCACCGCCCGTGCAGCCTCGTCGCTGCCGCCGCCTGCCAGCCCGGCTGCGGTCGTGAGCGCACCCGCCTTGTCTGCGCGGGTGATGGGTGCGCCGCTGTAATTGTCAAAAATGCCGGTGTCCAGACCATACCGGCCCAGCACGGCGTTCGCGGCATCGCCCGCCCCCTGCTGGTACAGGTTGAACGCCTGCTCGTAGGCATTCAGTGCATCGCTCTGGCCGGTGCGCTCTTTGTTGTACTCCCACTGTTCCCGGGCAAATTCGTTCTCCCACTGCTGCTGGGTGTAGCCCTTGTAGGTGTCGTAGGCCGTCAGACCGGCTCTGCCCACACTCTTCGCCATCTCCCACAGGTTCGAGAGGAAATCGCTTTTCTCCTGCGCTGCCTGATCTGCCCGGCTCTTCTTGTAGTCCCGCCAGTCCTGTGCATTGGCCACGGCTCCCTGATGCTCCGCCGCCTCGAGACTGTCCTGATTCTGCAGCGCACTCAGCAGCCCCGAGAGGCCGTTCTGCTTCAGCTGGTACAGAGTCAGGGCCTTGTCCCGCAGCCCGGCCAGCCCGCTGTCCACGTTGGCCATGGCCTGCTGGTAGCCCTGCTGGGCCACACTGTTTGCGTAGCTTGAGCCGTACCCGCCGCTCAGCGCGGCAGCGCCCGCAGCGGCGTTCTCAGCCGCCGCCCTGGCATTCGCCTGCGCGCCCGCGCGGTACTGCCGGTAGAGTTCGCTGTCCGTGCCTACGTCATAGCCTGCATTGCTGGCTGCGCCCATGCTGTCCAGCGCCTCATTGATCCGGTCGGTGTACCTGCTCTGGTACGCCCCCGGCATCGCGTTCTCCGCGTCCTTCTGCGCCGCCTGCGCGTCCCTGTATCTTTTAAAAACTCCCATTTCTCAAATCCTTTCTCCTCTTAGGCTCCCCTCGCTAGGGGAGCTGGCGCCGCATGGCGCCTGAGAGGTCCTTCCGGGATAGTGCTCTCCCGGGGAGCTGCTTTGCATCGCGCCGTCAGGCGTAACGGCGAGGTTTTTGACCGCTCTGCCCCTTCCCGGGCAGGGCGTTTTTCTTACAGGAAAAGAAGGGGCAGCAGGGTCGCTCCCACGCTCACTACGGTGTTCCAAAATCCCGAGCGCCGGTTCTTCTTTGCCTGTTCCTCGCTGGCCGCCTGATTGTACACGCTCTGATAGTAGTTGCGCTGGTTCTCCCAGTTCTGGTAGTTGGTCTGGTATTTCTCGTAGTCCTGCGCCTCGGCCTGCTGGTATCCGCTCAGCTGGCTCTGCAGGTCGCTCTTTTTCTGGGTGTACTGGTTCAGTGCCTGGCTGTACAGCCCGTTCGTGGCATTGCTCAAGCCTGCCATAGCATTCTGGTAGGCGCTCTGGCCTGCCTGTGTGCCATAGCTCGAGCCGTACCCGCCCGAGATGGCGCTGGCGTTGGCCTGCGCGTTCTCGTTGGCCAGCTTTGCCTGTCGGGTGTAGCTGTTCTTGTACTGCTCGTAGGCCGCATCCCGGGTGGGGTCATAGCTGAAATCCTTCATCCCGTCCAGCTGACCCATCACGCCATCTATCCTGTCTTTGTATTTGCTGGTGTAGTCTTCCGGCTTCTTCGCCTCCCACTCCTCCAGCTGCGCTCTTGCGTTGCTCAAATTACTCATTTCAGCTTCTCCTGTAAGTCCCCCGAGAGATTCTCGGTGTCAATGTTGCTCAAAATATATTCCAGCTGCTCCTGCATCTGGTACAGATAATTCCTCAGCTCCCGGGCGCTGGCCGTATCCAGCCCCTCCAGCCTCGGCATGGAGATCTTCGAAAGCCCTACGATACTAGCCACGTCTCGGTACACCTCCGTTCACTCTTCCGCCCTCGCTGCTGCTCAGCGTCATGGCGATGCTCCTCACTGCGATCTGCCCTTTTCCGGTCAGGCGCAGCCGCATGGTGTCGTGACGGGTCGGGACGAAGGGCAGGTTCACTCTCACACGCTTCCCTGCGGTGTCAACCCGGCCCATCTCCTGCCACTCGCCGCCGTCGAAGCTGGCCCAGAGCGTCACCACGGTCCGCTCCATCGCGTCCAGCCGCACCGTCACCCGGCTGCAATACTTGTCGTCCGGGCTCCCGAGTCCGATGTCACCGGTCACAGCCTCGTATTCCACCGTGTCCTCTTCGCCGCTGGCCTCCCGGCTTCCGTCTGCGGCCCAGATGGCCTCTTTGTCCCAGAGATAGAGCTGTCGCCCGGTGCTGCACATGGCCCAGCCGGTGGCGTCTTCCTCGTGCCAAAGCCCTTTCTCAGTGTCGTATACCAGCAGCCGCTGCCCGCCGGAGCTTTCGGTGTGCAGATAGTACCGGCCCACCAGCCCGCCGGCGGCGGCTCTCGTCACATGGCTGAGGCGTTCTTCGTCCAGCGAGGCCGACACCTTGGTGGGCAGACTGCCGTCCCACGCCATGACGCCGTCCATCGAGAGGTAGTACAGCGTCTCGTTGATGACGCAGAGACTCTGGTGCGCACCTTTGGCCACGCCCGAACACTGGATGCTGCTCATCTGGTAGTCGCTGGGCTTGGTGCCGTACAGCTTGTGCAGACCGTTCTCCTTGAAGAAAAGCACGTATCCCATGCAGGTAGCCGCACCGGTAAAGGCCCCGTCGCTGCCCACAGTCACGGCGTAGCTGTCCGCTGCCGTTCCCCGGTAGGAGAACCAGTTGGTGGCGTCGCCCAGCTTGCAGGCATAGATGACGTTTTCGGTGCTCGAGCAGCCCCATACACGGTTGTTGTGCTCCGTCAGCCAGTCGAGATCCGGCACCCGCCGCTGGGCCGTCACGTCCGGGAAAGGCCCGTCGAAGGTCTGGGTGGTCTTGCCGTCCATGGCCGTCCACACCACGCTCTGGCCTGTCACCACGCAGGTGCCGTAGTACAAAACGCTCTCGATGTCCGGCGCGATGGAGAGGATGACCGAGTCTCCGGCCACGTCGTCCACCACTACGTCCCCGCTGAAATCAGAAGAGTAAGCATTCTTCACCACAGACGGGATGCCCGTCAGCGTCACAGTGTCCCCGGCTTTGAAAGCTTCGCCCAGCCCCTTGCAGGTCACGCGGCAGTAATTCAGTAGGATGTTCTGCCAGCCGCCCGCCGTGCTGTAAAGCTTCAGGGCGTCGCGGTAGCTCCACGGGGCGTCTTCGGCCTGTTTGAGCCAGACATCGCCGTTCTCCGGGCTTTCCGGTTCGGTCGCACCGAACAGATTCGGCGTGTACACTACACCGGCAGCATCGCAGGGGGTCACGGTCAGACTCACTCCGCCCTGCTGCCAGCTGGACCCCAGCGCACTCAGCGTTCCGCTCGCAGTGTCAAAGGACATCTTGTCCGGCCAGATGAGCACCTTGGTCCCCATGCCCACCAGTCTCTTTTCATTGTCGCTCAGGGCGCCTTTCAGCTCCACAGCGGCGCTGCCGTCATCCGGGGCATACCGCAGGGTCGTGCCTTCCACGGTCAAAAGGCCGTTCAGATGGTACATCCCATTCATCCCGGCTGCTTCCCGCACCTTCCGCCGGGGCTTGCGGGTCTCGAGTGCCGGGTATCCTCGTGAAGAAAAGTTTTTCTCTTCGCTCAGCTCTGCCTCGCTGCACGCATATCCCTCATTCAGCCCGCCGAATACCCGCAGCAGCTGCCGCTGGCTGTTTATCTGGTTCAGATTCGTCACGTCATCAGCCTCCCGCCGCCTGCCGGCATATAGTTCCGCCTCACCCACACCGCAAACTCCTGCACATAACTCGTGTAGAGCTGCAGCTCATTCGCCGCCCGGGCCGTCTCGCCCAGTGCAAGGTCCATCTGCGCAGCCAGCCAGTGCGGATAAAGTGCTTCTGCCGCACAGCAGGCCAGCAGCGGGGTGTCATATTCCAGCCCGTCGTTCCACAGAATATCCGCGCCCTTGTCCTCAAAGTCGCCGCCGGTCTGGCTGCGCTCCACGATGTTCCGGCGCATCCCGCTGTCTGCCTGCCGCAGCCATAGCTGCTTCAACTGGTTCTCAAAATGATTGTTCGGCCTCAGCTCATCCGCCATCTTTATCGCTTCGCCTGCTGTCATAAAAAACCTCCAAAACAAAATCCCCCGGCGCAGCAAGCGCCTGCAAGCTGTACCGGGGGAAATATCAAATGGTCATCATCTGGGTTCCGGCCGCCGCCTGCATGGCCTGACTCTTCCGGGCCGCCTCGGCGTCCTGTTTGATGCTGTGTTCCAGCACCTCGGCCACAGCCTTCGGCACCTTCACGTCCATGCCGCGCTGGATGAGGTAGCTGTCGCCGTTGACGCCCACGAACACCGGTGCCGAATAGCGGTCGTCATCCTTGAACAGGTGGATAGTCACCATGCCGTCGTCCTTCTCTTCGGTCGCTGCCTCGGCCTTCTCCACAGTCTCCACCGCGTTCTCCACGGCATCCGCCGCAGCAGTCTCTTTCTTAGTCGCCATAGTATTTCCTCCTTAGTTTGCCTTCGCCTTCGCGCTGTACTTCGGGCTGATGCTCTCGATGCGGACCATGTACTGCTCACACAGACGTTCCGCAGTCTTGATGGCCTTCCAGCCCACGGACGCGCGCTGGTTCAGCGGGTCTTCGCCCGCACCCAGCTGCTTGACGATGTGCTGCAGGCCGCCGCCCTCCACCTCGGTCACAGCGTAGGCATGAGCTGCCAGCACCAGAGTGCCAAACACGGCCAGACCACTCGGGCAGCCGCTGCCGGTCCAGATCTTCGCCTCGCTGGTCTCGATGAAGCGCACACCGGCCAGCTTGCCGATCTCACCGTTGTAGATGTTCTCAGGGGCAGCATACTTGTGGACGTCGATCCACTCCGGGTTGCGGCGCAGATCATAGGCCACATAGGGGTGGACGATAGCAACGTAACTCTCGCCGATGGCGTCGGCATTCTGGGCTTTCAGGGCAGTGGCCGCCTGGTCGATGAGGTCGGGCGTCAGCACACTGGCGGTGGTCAGATTGGCGCGGCTGGTCACGGCGGTGTCGCCCGCCGGCGCGTAGATGACGTTGGTGCCGCCTGCCAGCACCTCGCGGGTCACGGTGTCCAGCGTGCGGCCCGCCTGAGATGCCAGTACCTTGGTCGCCTGAGTGATGTTGTTGTCGATGGCGGTCAGCTGCAGCACGTCGGTGATGGCTGCCCAGCCGCCGTACTGCTTCACGGTGGCGGTCATGGGGGTGACGGTCAGGGCCTGAGCATTGGGGGTTACGCCCTCGGTCAGCGGCTCGGTGGCCTTGGGCAGGCTCTCGTACTTGCGGAACTCGATGGTCTTGCCGTTGTTGGCCGGGATGGGATACTTGTCGCCAAACTGGTCATGCACCAGCAGCGGCTCTGCCTGGTCCAGCAGACGCTTCTCGTAGTAGGTCTTCATTTCGGCGCTCATGCCAGTCGCACCGGTGTGGTTTGCAGGCTGCGCAAACAGCTGCAGATTCATGTGGTTCTTCATGTTTCTTACTCCCTTCGTTTACTCATGTGCTTTATTGAGAGACTTCTGCTTCCCGGGTTTTCCTTTAAGAAAGGCTCCCCTAACAGGGGAGCTCCGTTCTCGCGCGACATCAGCCGACGGGAACGGTGAGAGGTTTTCTTCCGGTCAGCAGCGCCTTCTCGTCAAAAAGTGATGATCTGCCCCCGCATGGCCCGGCGTTCCAGCTCTTCGCACTGGGCAGGCGTCAGCTTGGAGACGTCGGTCTTCAGCACCGCCGCACCGCCGGGGTTCGTGCCGTTCTCGCTGGGCCGTGCGCCCCGCTGGCGGATACGCTCCACCACGCCGCTCTCCGTCTTCTTGGCGGTCTCAGCAGTCTTCCGGGCCATGATGTTGTCAAAGTAGCGGGCCTTGTAGGCGTCCTCCATCTTCACGCCCAGCTTGAGCATCTGGGCAAAGTCCGGGTCAGCCAGCGCCGTCTTGATGTCGAAGTCCGGGTCTTCAGCCCGGATGCGCTCCACGGCGGCGTCCCACTCCTGCTGGATGGCTTCCATCTTGGCGGCTTCCGCCCGCTGCTGCTCGGCGGCACGGTGCTTGGCGTTCTCGCTTTCCAGCGCGTCCATCTCCTTGGCCAGCTGGACGCTGATGCCCTTCTTCATGGCCATGTCTTCGTAGTAGGCGTCGTCCTTCACGACGCCGCCCTCCACCGCAGCGGCCAGTGCCTCGTAGTCGCCGGGAGCAGTACCGTACTTCTGGCCCAAAGCGTTCAGGATACGCCCCACCGGCCCCTGCTCGTTCAGGATGCTGTCGTAGGCTTTCTGGGTGGCCTGCACGATCATCTCGCCAAACTCCCGGTTGTACTCGCCCCTCATCAGTTCGCCAAACGCTTTCCGGTGCGCCTCCGGGTCGGTGCCGCTCTTGTCTGCCGCACCGTCCTGTTCCTCGCCTTCAGCAGCATTTTCCTCCGCGTCCGGCTCTTCCGCCGGACTCAGCATCTCATCCACCTCAGCGGCAGCAGCCTCCCGGCCCTTGCCCTGGGCAGGAGCAGACGCCGCCTTTTCTGCCGCCGCAGGGGCGGCACCATCGCCGCCAGCAGCCGCTGCACCGTCTCCGCCTTCCGCAAACAGCTGCAAATCGAAAGGCTCCCCCGGGTTGCGGCTCCCGGCGTCTGCTGCGCTCTGCTTGCATCCTGCCGGCCGCGGCCCCAACAGCTGCAAGTCCACCGCCGGGCTGCACTTGCAGCTTTTCTTGAAGTTCACATTCTCCGGGTACTGTTCGGCCAACAGGTCCAGACCGTCGGCCACAAGCTCGAACTTGTCCCGCATGAGGACGCTGTCGCCCGCCTCCACATTCACCACCGGGCCTTCCTTGCCCTGATAGATGCAGCTCGAGGTTTTCTCGTCCTCCGCAGCGCTGTACGCCAGCGTCTGCATCAGGCAGCTCACCGCAGCACATACGATGTCCTGCCCCGCCGGGGCATACCCCGCGTGGCCCTCGGCCCTCATCGTCAGCTTCCCGCCCTCAGGATCTGCTTCGTAGATAATTTTGATCATGTAGAACCTCCTCACTTATTCGGGTCATTGATATTCATCGCCCTCTCGGCAGCCTTCGTGGCCAGCGGGTTCGTTCCGCCGCCCACCTGTCCGCCCAGAGAGTTCGTTACCGTCTTTGCGCTGGTCTCTCCACCGCCTCCGCCGCCGGTCATGGCAGCGGCCGCAGCACCGGCCTGTTCGCTCAGGTTCGAGCCGTTCTGCTGGTCGATGACCGCCGCCATCTGCTGGATCTGTGCCATCGCCTGCTGCAGCTGCTGGTACAGAGTGCCGTTCTGGGCCACCCGCTGACGCACCTTCTCGATGCCCTCGAAGTCCATCATGTCCAGACACGCCAGTGCGGCGTCCGCGTTGGCCGGGGCAAAGAACCCCAGCTGGTAACATTCCTTCGCCGTCTCGTTCTGGCTAAGGCGGCTGAAGGTACTCTTCTTGGCCGCGCTCACCGTGATGTCGAACACCGGCTCATGGGCGCCCAGCTCCACGCCGCCCACGCTCTCCACCGGCTGCGGCCGCAGCATCTGCCCGGAAAATTCCCGGTACTCCGTGCCGCCCTGCTGGCCAGTGATGCGGTAGACCCGCTCTTCGTCGTAGAACTGACGCATCAAATCGATGATGAAGTAGCATTCTTTTGCAAAGGAGCGGTAAGCGCTTTTCAGCATATCCCGGCTGAGTTTCGAGCCTGCTTCCTGCAACGCCGCAATGGCCGAAGCAGCGGTCAGACCACTGGTCGCGCCGCCCTGGTTCACGTCCCGGTTTCCGCTGATCTCCTTCAGTTCGGCCACACGGTTCTGCTGGTAAGCGATGGTGTTGGAGGGCAGCGGAGCGGTCTCCAGCTCCATGAAGCCCCGCTCATCCAGACGGCCCACCAGATGTACCACGTCCTTCGCCGTGTCCAGCAGCTCGTCTTCGTTCACGCCCGCCGTGTCCGAGATAAGGTAGCGTTTCTTGGCCGCCGCCAGCGTGTTCTCGTCCATGGCCTGGGTCATCCGGTCGATGGCGTCCTGCGTGTCCTTCATCACGTCGATGTACCCGAAGCCCGCCGGGCTGTTCTCTTCCACAAAGAGCGGGTCGAACACAAAGGGATATTTTCCGTGGTCGTAGAAGCCGGTCTCGGCCATCGCCGGGTCGTTCTCGCTGGCGTAGAGCACCACGCCGTTGCAGAACTTGCAGTAATGCACCACGGTCTGACCGCCGGGCTTCTCCCGCTTGTAATACCAGTCCACCACCACGCTCTTTTCGCTGGTGTCGATGTTCTGGTCGCTGACGTACTGCCCCACGGTGATGCCGCTGCTGCCCGCCTTGCCCTCGAGCTGAGGCCACCGGGCCGCCAGACGGTCGTTGTCGGCCAGCGCCAGCGAGAAGAAGTTGGCCGAGTCCTGGATGTCCTCCACGCCCGGCTCCCAGTAGAGCATCAGAAGATCCATGCTCCGGATGGCGATGTCCCCGAGTCCGTCCCGCAGCGCCGGGTCCCAAAAAATGCCCTTGACGCCGGTACCCTGCTTGAGCTTACGCCACCACGTGTCGCTGTACACACTCTCGTAGTCGGCCTGTTCCAGCACCACCGGCAGAATGTCGGAGAGGAGCCTCGCCGTCTCCTCGTCGTCCTGCGCCCTCGGCAGCACGTTCGGCTCCGGGTAGTTGTCCATGGCGTCGGCGTGTTTGTTGGCGATGGAGTTGAACAGCCACCCCGTGCTGGGGGCGCGTTTGCCTTCCATCACCCGGTTGCCGTACTGTTTCCAGTGGCCCAGCTTGTACCATTCCTCGTTGTCGATGATCCGCTTGTCGAGACTGGCTTTGGCCGACTTGTACTTTTCGAGGATGGCCATCGCCTCGCTGATCTCCTTCTCGCCGATCGCCGGTTCACTATCCAGCACCCCGGCCAGACTCTCGCCGCCGGGGCTTTCATCTGCTGTCAGGTCAAGCTCTTTTTTACCAAATTCCATCCCATTTTCCTTTCCGCGTTCCTGTTCATATCCTCATAAACCTCGTCTTGTCCTTCCTCGGGTCCATATCCAGCGGGTCGTCCAGCATGGGCGGCGGCTG
>ENA-USUG01006352-USUG01006352.1-human-gut-metagenome-genome-assembly--contig:-NODE-6352-length-12528-cov-5.198619_pt1 | contig 12528 bp, 13 predicted proteins | sample MGYA00250059_ERZ773394 | MGnify/ENA primary metagenome ERZ773394 (study PRJEB29103, sample SAMN06111957) | human gut metagenome | biome: human gut; feature: ankylosing spondylitis patient; material... | reverse complement strand
CACTGCCATTTCTCCCACTTCGTGCAAACGGCTTACCAACTCCTGACGTGCATCACCCGCTACTGTCCAGTCCTCTTATATTTGGTCGATTATTATGGATGCTAAATGAGAAAAAGTGCGAGTCAGGACAGTACCGAGATGAAACAGACGATTGTCTTGAATGATTCCGAGATCGAGGGAGATATTATCCTGCCTGGGGATTTGTGTTTATTTGGCAAAATTTCTGGAAATGTTACTGCAAAGGGTAAGGTAGAAGTGAAGTCGGGAGCCGTGGTAACAGGAAATATTTCTTGTGTGGAGCTAGAGGTAGGGGGATTGGTGGAAGGGAACGTGGAAACTTGTTTTTTGATTATTGAAGAAAATGCCGTTTTGAAAGGGGATGTGCAAGCGGGAAAATTGCTTGTGAGAGCCGTGAAGTATGATATAAAGCGGTTACGTTTGGAAAGAAAATAAAGTAAACGATAAATCATGGGAAAAGAAGTACAACAGCAAATAGCGTTAAATTTACTCAGTGAAGGAACTCAGATCACCGGAGATCTTCATGCTTCAAATGACATTCGTATTGATGGAGAACTTAAGGGAAAGATTTTCACGAAAGGACGTTTAGTTATCGGGCAGATGGCTAAGGTGGAGGGAGAGGTTAATTCTCCGAATGTTGATATTTTAGGAACCATGGAAGGGAATATCGTGTCGACGGGAACTGTTTCTTTGAGGGCAAAAGCGGTATTTACGGGAACGATTAAAGCTGCTTATATCGCAATCGAGTCCGGAGCGGTTTTTAATGGCGAGTGCCATATCCAACGAGAAGTTCAACAAAAATAATTAAAAACGTGGTGTGTCGTGTATTGGTAGTGATCTCATTGCTACTGAGTCTGGTTTCTTGTGAAAAGGAACAAGATAAGGTAGAAGATGGTGTGTCTTTGGAACTGGCCAAAGAACGTAAAGCGAATATAGGCGGCGTGACCTATAAATTGTATTTTTCCATTCCGGCGGACAGGAGTGGGGCTATTATGGCTGAATCGACGATCTTTTTTGAATTGTTTGATTTGATTCCGGTCATTCTGGATTTTAAAGAGGCAAAAGAGAATATTCTTGCCGTTACATCTTCGGATGGGAGAAAAATCCCGTACACGTTTAAAAATGAACATATTATAATTCATCCGGAACACTTGAAAAAGGGGCGGAACGAGCTGGTCATCCAGTTTAAAGCGGGGGAGTCCTCTTTGAATCGAAGTGACGATATGCTATACACGTTGCTGGTTCCGGACCGGTGTCGTACATTGATGCCTTGTTTTGACCAACCGGATATAAAGGCGAGATTTAAATTGACGTTGAAAGTACCTTCCCGGTGGAGGGCTGTGGCTAACGGGGAACCGGTTCGTACGGAATATTTTAATGACTATAAGTTGTATGAATTCGAGGAAACAAAGCCATTGAGTACTTATTTGTTTGCTTTTACCGTGGGGAGGTTCTCGTACTTGGAACGTTACGTGGGGGGACGTTGGATCGGTATTTACCACCGGGAGACGGATACTTCGAAGATTAATGCCAGTATCCCGGTCATAGCTAGAGAGGTAAGTCATGCATTGGATTGGATGGAACACTACACGGGGATACGCTACCCGTTTGATGTATATAATGTTGTTGCTATTCCCGATTTCCAGTATGGTGGGATGGAGCATCCGGGAGCCGTGTATTATCGGGCATCGACGATGTTTTTGGATCGGAATGCAGACTTGACGGCATGGATGAAACGCAGCGATGTTATCGCTCACGAAACAGCCCACATGTGGTTTGGTGATTACGTCACGATGAGGTGGTTTAATGACGTGTGGTTGAAAGAGGTTTTTGCCGGTTTCATGTCTGACAAGATTATGACCCAGTTATACCCGGAGGTAAATCATCGTCTGAATTTCTTTTTGAATCATTACGAGCCGGCATTGCGGACGGATCGGACGAGGGGGACTCACCCGATATTGCAGGAGCTGGATAATCTGAAGGATGCGGGAACTTTGTACGGGGATATTATTTATCACAAGGCTCCGATCGTGATGCGCATGTTGGAACGGGAGATTTCCGAACGGCGGTTGCAGGTCGGGTTGCAAAGGTATCTTCGTCGGTGGTCTTATTCTAACGCGGATTGGGACGAGTTGATCAAGTTGTTGGAAAGTACAACGGGACAGGATTTGCAGGCTTGGAACGAGATATGGATAAAAGAGAGCGGGGCTCCCGTGATCGAATTCCAGAAGAACGGGATCGTGATGACGGATGAGAGCGGGAAGAATCGGGTTTGGCCTCAGGCGGTGTCTGTTTTTTGGGATTACATGGGGTTGAAGAGAACGTTGATCCCGTTGCGAGATTCGCTGACTCCTTTCAGGTATGGGGCTTCTGTCGTGTTGCCGGATGGGGATGTCATGGGATACGGTTGTTTCTTGCCTACGGATTTTTCTATTCGTTTTCTCGATGATGAACTGGGAAATTTGAATGAATCAGGAATATTCACTGCAATATGATAAAAACCCGATTGAAGGGATTAAAACAAGAATCAAGTCCTATGACAGCCTTTTGAAAAAGATACGGAGAAAAGATATTCCGCTGACTCTGACTGCGATTGAGGAGAATATTCAGGATATTGCGGGGGTACGTGTGATCTGCTCTTTTCCGGATGATATTTATGAACTGGCAGAGAGTTTTCTGAAACAGGATGATATTACTCTGATCGAGAAGAAAGATTATATTAAGAATCCGAAGCCAAGCGGATATCGAAGCCTTCATCTGATCGTGAAGGTGCCTATTTTCCTTCAGAATACAAAGAAACTGGTGACCGTGGAAGTACAGCTTCGAACGATCGCCATGGATTTCTGGGCAAGCCTGGAGCATAAAATGCGCTATAAGAAGAACATTGCTCCGGAACAGGTGAAATTTCTGCAGGAGGAACTTTCTGACTGTGCTATCCAGAGTGCGGCGCTGGATGAGAGAATGCAGAATATCAGAAACGTGATCATACAGAACTCGGAGGATGACGGGGAGACAACTCCGGAGGAAACGGGATTCCCGCTGATGATGGCTTTGCGTGACGGAAGGAGAAGATAAAGGATGAGTGACTGCATCACTACTTATACCGGAAAACATTTTAACCCGGTCAGCCCGGACCCGGATCTGGTCTGTATCGAGGATATTGCGCATGCCCTTTCTCTGATCTGCCGGGGAAATGGCCATGTGAAGACATTTTTCTCCGTTGGACAGCATTGTATCAACTGCGCAAAAGAAGCAGAGGCCAGAGGGCTTTCTGCGCGAATGGTTCTTGCCTGTCTTCTGCATGATGCAAGTGAGTGTTATCTGTCAGATGTACCAAGACCTTTTAAGAAATCACTGAAGGAATATAACCGGCAGGAGGAAATTCTGCTGAATGTTATTTTTGAGAAGTATCTGGGAAGTATTCTCACAGAGGAAGAACAGAGGATCGTAAAAGAGATTGATGACGCCATGCTGTGGTTTGATCTGAAATATCTGCTGAATGAGTCTGTTCCGGAAGAAGAACCGGAAGTCCATATTGCAATTGATTATACAGTACAGCCGTTTGAGAGGACAGAGAGGGAATATCTGGATCTGTTTCAGCGGCTGATATGAAAACAGAAAAAGAAGAAATCTGACAGAAGACAGAAATAAAAAGTTGCAGATAAAATTCCGTGGGAGGTGAGAGAGTTGGAGTATTTGCGCTGTGTCGTAGAGAGAATTACATATCAGAATGCAGAAAACGGCTATACGGTGCTGAAATGTGCGGCTAAAAATCAGAATGATCTTGTAACTGTAGTTGGAACCATGCCGGACACGCATGTCGGTTCTGTACTGTCACTGGAGGGATTCTGGAAAATAGATGCAAAGTATGGAAAGCAGTTTCTGGTTCAGAAATTTGAAGAGACACTTCCTGCGACTGTCTATGGCATTGAAAAATATCTTGGTTCCGGCCTGATCAAGGGTGTTGGTCCGAAGTTTGCCAGACGGATCGTACAGAAATTTGGTGAGGATACGTTGAATGTGATAGAAGACAATCCGGATGCGCTGATCGATGTGGAGGGAATTGGCAGAATCCGGGTGGAACGGATCAAAAAAAGCTGGCAGGAGCAGAAAGAGATCAAAAATATCATGTTGTTTCTGCAAAGTTATGAGGTCAGCACTTCTCATGCCACAAAGATATTTAAAACCTACGGAGGGGACAGCATCCGTATCGTAAAGGACAATCCGTACAGACTGGCAGATGACATCTGGGGAATTGGATTTAAGACAGCGGATCTGATCGCCGGGAAGCTGGGATTTGAAAAGAATCGCTTTGTACGTCTGCGCAGCGGGATTTTATATACATTGAACAAACTGGCGGAAGATGGTCATTGTTATGCGCTAAGAGAGCAACTGATCAGGCGGGCCTGTGAACTTCTGGAAACGGAAGAACCCGAACTTGAAGTGACGCTGGATGAGATGCTTCGCACGGAGGATGTGATCCGGGAGGAAGATGCCATTTATCTGCCACCGTTTTATTTTTCTGAGGCCGGATGCGCTGACCGTCTTCTGAAACTTCTGAATACACAGCGTGAGGTAAAGACAGATACGGAGAAGGTACTGGCACAGGTGAGAAGCCAGAATACGATCGTCTATGATGAGGTACAGAAGAAAGCTGTCCGTATGGCTGTATCTTCCAAGGTAATGATTCTGACGGGAGGTCCAGGAACCGGAAAAACAACCACAACGCTTGGAATCATTTCGGCATATCAGGCAGCAGGATATAAGATTCTTCTTGCTGCTCCGACGGGAAGGGCGGCAAAGAGAATGTCAGAAGCTACAGGAATGGAGGCAAAGACCATTCACAGACTCCTCGAATATAAACCGCCGGAAGGATATCAGCGGAATGAAGAGAAACCTCTGGAGGGAGATGTACTTATTCTGGATGAGTGTTCCATGATCGATATCCTGCTGATGTACAATCTGCTGAAAGCACTTCCGGATACAATGACTCTGATCCTGGTAGGAGATACGGATCAGCTTCCAAGTGTGGGTGCAGGGAATGTTCTGAAAGATATGATCGCGTCAGGACAGATTCCGGTTGTGAAGCTGGAGCGGATTTTCCGTCAGGCGCAGGGAAGCCGGATCATTATGAATGCACATCGGATCAACCGTGGGGAATCGATTGATATGCGTGGCGGAAAAGATTCGGATTTTTTCTTTGCTTCCAGGGAAAGTAATGAGGAAGTGGTTGAGACACTGATTAAGTTCTGTACACAGAATCTTCCACGCTACTATCATGTGGATGCGATGTCGGATATTCAGGTATTGACGCCTATGCAGCGTGGAATCTGCGGGGCAGCAAATCTGAATGTCCTTTTACAGGAGGCAATGAACCCATCGGATATTTTTCTGAAAAGGGGAGGAACTCAGTATCGGTTCGGAGATAAAGTCATGCAGATACGCAATGATTATGATAAGGAAGTCTTTAATGGAGATATCGGAAGAATTTCCAGAGTAGATATGGAAGAACGGGAACTGACGGTAAATTATGACGGACGGGAAGTGGTATATGACCAGTCAGAGCTAGATGAACTGACACTTGCCTATGCGATTACCATCCATAAGGCACAGGGAAGTGAATATCCGATCGTAGTGATGCCGTTTACCATGAGTCATTTTGTGATGCTGCAGAGAAATCTGCTTTATACAGGTGTGACCCGTGCAAAGAAAATTCTGGTTCTGATCGGAGAAAAGCGTGCTGTGTCTTATGCAATCAGAAATGAGACTACGAAATCCAGAAATACAAAACTTGCGCAGAGACTTGCAGAGGGAAAGAATACTGGAAAAATGGCTGAACATATGCAGGATACATCTTTTAAAAACAACAATGCGAATGACTGTAATGACAGTATCATGCAAAAACCAGAGAAAACTTCTGATTTGGGAAATAAGCGAAATTCTGACAAAAGTCAGGAATTTCCACGGAAGAAACGAAAAATCGTCTATAAAGGCGAAATACGGCCTTCTGTGGTGTCAGAACAGCCGGCATTTTATCACGGAAATCTGTTTCAGAGACTTGCACAGTCTAAATTCCGGAGCAGTTTTTCCCTGAAAGCCAATGACCGGGCATATGTTGCAGAAAAGGGAATAGAAACTATCCGCACTCATGCACAGGACTTTATCAGGACGCGTCTGGCACCGGCATTTCCAAAAAATGACGGAAAGCAGACACCAATGAGAGGGCATCCTGTTTTTATTGCCCAGCATGCAACTGCAACCTGCTGTCGCGGATGCCTGGAAAAGTGGTATGGGATTCCAAAAGGACGACAGCTAAGTGAGGCAGAACAGAAAATGGTTGTGGAAGTGATCATGAAATGGATCGGGCAGCAGGCAGGGAAAAGACAACAATAATAATAGATCATTGCAATGGGATTATTATATAAAGGATATACAAATGTAGATAACATATGATATAAGCAGACTATACCGGGAAGGGGGAATGTAAATGGATATAGCATCCATGGTTGCAATTAACAATCTGAATATGATAACTATGATGAATACATTGCAGGAAGTCAATCATGTAATATTAATTAATGATAATGGAAAGGAATATGAAGATATGAGCGGTTCAATGTTAGATCAGTATATAGGAAAAGAATGTGTCGTAAGTTTATTTAATGAAGTTGGAGCCATTAAAGGAAAACTTATGGATGCAGATAATCAATGGGTAAAAGTAGAAACACCAAAGAAAGGTACTCAACTTATTAATCGGAATATGATTCGTAATATTACATTTTCTCTGTAATAAAAATGAGTATAAAATGACTGCTGTTACATTGATATTTATATCTGTTCTGCCAGAAGTAGAAAAATAAGTTGCTGAATAGGTAAAACTTATATTATAATACAAACATAAGAAAGTGAAATTTGCTAAAATTCATCAGGATGAACTGATGCAAAACTGGGAACTTGCAAAAGATATGAAACCATTAAATAGAATCAATCCGCTTATTTAAGGGAGAAATCATAAGAACGAATATTTTCCAACAGTAGTACAGGTGATGCCATTGGATAACTTTCATGTACAGGTATTCTTTGACGATGGTAAGATTGATCCGTTTACTGTATATGAATTAGAAGCTATCAATAATCTGATTGCCTGAGTGTAGTCAACACAATAGTAAAACTCACTGGAGGTGATAACATGCCATTACTGAAAGAAGAAACTTATACTATAGATGATATATATGCATTACCAGAGGGAGAAAGAGCAGAACTGATTGACGGTCATATGTATATGATGGCTCCACCTGGCAGAAAACATCAGCATATCTCAACAAGACTTGCCAGTATTATTGACCGTTACATTGAAGAACACAAAGGAAAATGTGAGGTTTATGCAGCACCATTTGCCGTTTATCTGGATGAAAGAAGCAATACTTATGTAGAACCAGATATTTCTGTAATTTGTGATTCAGATAAGCTTGATGATAGAGGATGTAAGGGTGCGCCAGACTGGGTTATTGAGATTGTATCACCTGCAAGTAAGAAGATGGACTACCTGTTAAAGCTTCTGAAATATCGTTCGGCAGGTGTCAAGGAATACTGGATTGTTGATCCTGAGAAGAATCGTGTTATTGTATATAATTTTACTGGTGATGAAAGTGTTAATGATTATACGTTACAGGATTCTATTAAAGCAGGAATTTATGATGATCTTGTGATTGATTTCGGAAGTATGGAACTGTAGGAGGTGAGTGCAATATGCCATTACTGAAAGAGGAATATACAAAAGAAGAGAAGATTAATGGTGTAATCTATGATATGTCACCATCACCGAATTATCAGCATGGAATTGTAGATGGTAATATTTATCGAATCATATCAACTGGATTAAAAGGAACATTATGTTTGGCATTTATGGAGAATCTGGACTATAAATATCATGCGCAGGAAAGCAATGACTATGTGATACCAGATGTTATGATTATATGCAATCGTAAACATTTAAAGGGTGGCTCCTATACTGGTACACCTAGATTTATTGTTGAAACTCTTAGTCCTGCAACAGCATTGAGAGACAAAACAGTAAAGAAAGAAATTTACCAGGCAGCAGGTATTGAAGAGTACTGGATTATTTCACCGAAAGAAAGAGCAGTTGAAATATATTATCTTGAAGATGGTAAATATAATTTGAAGTACAGTTATATCCTCCAGGATGATCCAGAAGAAGACTGCTATAATGCAGATACAGTGGTAACGTTAAAAGATTTTCCGAAGATTTCTATGACATTGGCAGAAATGTTTGAAAATGTGGAATAATTGAAGTTAATAGGAACAGTATGAAAGCCTCTCAGGGTTAATCTGGGAGGCTTTTGTTGTGGGCTATAATGCTTGTTTAATTTTACCAATAGTATTTAAAAAATTACAGGTTTCATTATATAGAGTAGATGGGATATAGTTATTCATTCGAGGTAAATCATAAGTACTTTTATTATCATAAAACCACTCAAAACATTCATCAATAAGAGCTACAAACTCTTCTCCTGTATAAGGGCGAAAGTCTAAAAAATTTGATTGACATGGGATAATGTGGGATGGAAATCTGGACAAACCAATAAAACCTAGTAATTCTACCACTTTTCGTAAAAATTGACATATTTTTCAAAAATCCTCTTGTAATTTTAAATAATATGCACTATAATAAGAGACATATTAATTGACATATTTGGTTAAAATTAATATTATATGTGTCTAAGGAGGAAAACAGCATGGTTGAACTGATTGTAGGAAAGAAAGGCAAAGGCAAAACAAAAGTACTGTTAGACAAAGTAAATGGAGCAGTGAAAGAAGCAAACGGAAGCATTGTTTACTTAGACAAGAGCACAAAACATATGTATGAACTGAATAATAAAGTTCGTCTCATTGATGTCTCTGGCTTCCCGATTAAAAATGCGGATGAATTCGTTGGATTTATCTGCGGTATTCTTTCACAGGATCATGATCTTGAGCAGATTTATCTTGACAGCTTCCTTAAGGTAGCAAAATTAGAGGGCGAGGATGTCACTAATACACTGGAGCAGTTAGATGCGATCGGAAAACAGTTTAATGTTACCTTTGTAATCAGTATGTCTTTAGACAAAGAAGAAGTTCCTGAGGCACTTCATGAGAAAATCAGCGTAGCTTTATAAGTTGGTTAGCAACAAAAGAAAAATGTGTGTATAGTTTTCAGAAAATGATTTCTGAAAACCCAGATATGTAAACGGAAAATTACATATTTGAAAAAGAAGGGATATCTCCGAAGAAGATTTATGGGAGGTATCCTTTCTTTTTGAAGAAAATATGAAAGAAAAATATAAAAACAATTATGGCAGTTACTGGTTGCATTTTTGCAGATAACCTGCTATCATGTAGAAAATTGTTCTAAAAACACCAGTTTAAGGTGCTTAATAAAAGAGGTAGAGAAGATGGACGAATTATATAAAGCGATAGAAAAAAAGATTAAAGATACAGGATATACAAGAGAGATATCCGGGGAAAGAGTATATGAAGATATTTGTGACCAGATAGAAGGAAAAGAGAATGGAACTTACATCCTTTTTTCAAAGTTTGAAGACGATGTTATTTTTGAATATCATATTACGGTGATGGATGAAGAATTTAATTTAGGCATTTTGACGATCAGAACCCCTGAGGGAGTCTTTGAAACAAATTTTGATGAATAAGTAAGAATAGCCATTGTATTTTGAGTACTATTCTCGTGAAAATACGATGGCTATTCTTACTTATTTAAATGTTATAGTATAAATATACAAATAACTATAAAACATATCTGAAAAGAATAGAATTCAACCCCGTAAATTTACATAATATATTTATAGACAACCAGACTGAAAAGGAATATAAAAAAACACAAAAAGACCACAAAAAATAAGCAAACAGAATATAGACATAAATAAATATTTATATACCATAAACTGATTGCTTATCAATATATTAGTCAAATAGATATTCCCGCCATCCGATTCGATACTTACTTTATTCAGTTAAATATTACGAAAAACGACAATTAATCTTCACGTAAATGAACGGCAGTAGCAGCTTTCCGCCTTCTTGCATCATCCATGGCAGCATAATGCTTCTTCGTTGTATTTACATCTCTGTGTCCAAGAACGTCTGCTACAAGATAAATATCACCAGTTTCCTGATATAAAGCAGTACCATAAGTACTCCGAAGTTTATGAGGAGTAATTTTTTTTGTGGTTGTAATAGCCCGCGAATATTTTTTGACAAGATTTTCGACTGCCTGAACACCGATTCGTTTACGCTGGGTAGAATAGAAGAGAGCATGTTCATGACCAGCAAGAGCTGTTATGTTTTCACGCACAGTAACATATTTCTTCAAAGCTTTTTCTACTTCAGGACCAAAATAAACAACCATTTCATTTCCGCCTTTACGTGTTACCTTTATTCCATTGTTTTTAAAATCTACATCTTCAATATCAAGTCCAACACACTCAGAAACACGAATTCCTGTACCAAGCAGAAGAGTAACGATTGCCAGATCACGTTCCTTGGTTTTCTCATAATAAACACGTTTCTGGCCAGTGAGTTCATCGCCGCAATGTTCAATATAATCCAGCAGCATAGCCACCTCATCAGCGTCCAGACGAATGATGCTTTTTTCATGCGTTTTTGGAACGTCAATAAGAACCGTCGGATTAGTCTGAATAAATTCATGTTTATAGTAATATGCATAAAAACTTCTCAATGCAGAAATTTTACGCTTTAATCCACGTTCACCATTTGTCTCGGTTTTATCACCATTTTTATATACTTTCAGATATTCCTGGTATTCTTCAATGTCGACTGCTTTGAGCTGATCCAGAACATCAACTGTGAAATCTTTCATAGAATGGTTCTTAAAAGCAGGGTTTTCATCCAATAAAAACTGAAAAAAAATACGGATATCATAAGCATAGGAAATTCGTGTTTTTGTTGTAGTAAGTGGATCCATAGCACGAAAATAATCTTTACAGAAATCCGGAAGTGTTTTTAAAATAGCACGAAGCTTTAAAATATTTTGGATATCAGTTTGTTCATGATAGGTGATTTTTTTATTATCATTATAATCAGTGTAATTATTCATAGAAAAAACTCCTTTGGTTTAAGTATAAATGACAAGAGCATCACATACGGCGATGCAGAACCGGAATATACTTCCAAGATTACACAGGGAAGTCTGGTTGGTAAAGATGACCTGAAACTGACTTACAGCCGTGAAAAAGGAACCGCTACGGCAGCCAGTGCAAACATCAATCTATATAAAAAACTCGCGTTTGTCGTATAGATATATAACGCTCTTATTGTACCATATAAATCTTAAAAAATCCACCTTAATAAATTTACAATTCAATTAAGGTGGATTTTGCAGTTGTATATAAAATAATTATGTAAAGTTAATTCGACATACTGCTTTTTTCGGATATTATTTTAAAATTTCATCTTTCTTATCTAATATTGCACCGCCTGCTGTACACGCCGGACAGATACAATATTTAGCGCCATTTGCTTTAGCTGCCTGCGCCTGTGAAACCATAGTTTTTGCCTGTTCATTTCCAAAAATCTGAATTCCCTTTTCTGATCCGGCAAATGCGATCAATGCATCGATAGATAAAACATCTGCCTCAAGTGCTGCAAGGTATTCTTTTGTTACGGCAGCTTCCTCCGGAGTATCTTTCGAATTTAACCATTTCTCAGCTAAATCTCTTAATCCCTGATAACAGGAAGGTGCTGCGATAAGCTCTTTGGTCTTTTCTTCTACATAGTTTTTGATACAGGTATCCATGATTGAAATCCTCCTTTGTATTATTTGCTTTTTCTATATAAGTTTTATAATATAAGAATAAGTTTACGCCAAAAACAGACAAAATACAAGACATCAGAAAAATATTGTAAATAATATTATGTTAATCTGTAATTTCTCTGCTAATTACAGATTCTGATTTTTGAAAGAAAAACCAGTATTTATTGATATCCATCTATTTATATATCTATCTCTATTATACAGAGAATATGTAGATAAAAAAATCTTTTATGTGGTTTTTACCTGTTGAGCAAATTCCCTGATCCGTTCATCCAGTGCAGGAAGTTCCTTTTTGACGGAGATTAATCTTCCATCTTTCAGGAAACAATGTCTGGAAAAAGCGGTTGTACAGATTTCATTTTTTGTCCGGTTGAAAAATGTGTAATCAAATTCAAGACTGACGCCGTTATATTTTTTTACACTGACACGAATCTCAATTTCATCATCAAAAGAAACCTGTTTTTTATAGGAAACGGAAATCTCTACTACAGGAGAAATAATTCCGAGTTCTTCTACTTTCCTGTAACTGAATCCCATCTCATCCATACAGTTGATCCTGGCTTCTTCCATCCATTTGACATAGTCCTGATCATAAACATGGCTGCGTTGGCACTTGCTCTTCTGACAAATCATATTTTAAAGGGAGCAGGTGCTTTCAG
>ENA-USUG01006350-USUG01006350.1-human-gut-metagenome-genome-assembly--contig:-NODE-6350-length-12529-cov-4.552682_pt1 | contig 12529 bp, 9 predicted proteins | sample MGYA00250059_ERZ773394 | MGnify/ENA primary metagenome ERZ773394 (study PRJEB29103, sample SAMN06111957) | human gut metagenome | biome: human gut; feature: ankylosing spondylitis patient; material... | reverse complement strand
TGAATATAATACAAAAATATTATGAAAGGATTTTAAAAGGTGACGTTATGTTTAACAGTTTAAGAAAAAACAAAATTCTCCGGCAAAAGGATCTGCTTTAACTGTGCAAGCTTTTTTTGATTGTCTGCATCAAGATATTCATCTGCATCAGCAGTATAGATATACTCTTTTGTTGCTTTTGATGCGACAAAGTTTCTTGCATCGCTGAAGTTTCCTGTCCATTCAAAATCGTAGACCTTGTCAGTATATTTTTGAGCAATCTTTTTTGTTGCATCGCTCGACCCGGTATCGGCTATGATAATCTCATCCATATACGGTGCCAGACTTTTTAGACACCGTTCCAATACCTTTTCTTCGTTTTTGACAATCATACATAAACTAAAGCTTGTCATCTTTCCTCCTGCCTTCTTCTGCATCATAGACTATATAAAAGCTACACATGCAATACCGTTTCCTTTTACTCTGCACCTTCCGGTATATCTTCTGTATTTTGATCGGTATTCGGTATATCCTCTGCCGGTGCCTGTGTCTGTACGGGTTCCTGCGTTGGTGCAGTTGTCTGTGCAGGTTCCTGTGTCTTCGTTGGTGCTTTTGATGCCACAGGCTTTGTTGTTTTGTCCGGTTCTGCTGTATTATCAACTGCTTCCGGATCTAATGTCTCAGAAGGTGTATCATAACTGTTTGCCGAACTGTCTGTAGATTTATGATTGATCGATGATTCTCCTTTATAAGATTGGAAATCTTCATATTCAAGATTTTCATGGATCTTTTCCATATAATCCTGCCAGATTGTCAAAGGATAGGTTGATCCATACAGATCATCTAATGTCTTTGGCGAATCATAGCCCACCCATACTACCGTTGTGTAATATGGTGTGTATCCACAGAACCATCCGTCTTTTTTATCATTCGTTGTACCTGTTTTACCGGCACATGCCATATTAGATAACTGATGACCGCTTGCCGTACCACGGATCAGAACACCTTCCAGGATATCTGTCATCATACGTGCTGCTGTCTCTTCATATACCTGTTTCTTTTCTCTGTTCTTCTTATTGTCGATCACAACATTTCCGGAAGAATCCGTAATCTTTGTGACACAGGTTGCATCGCGATAGACACCATTATTTTCAATCGTTGCATAGGCAGATGCCATCTCTACCGTGCTGACACCATTGGTCAGACCACCAAGTGATGCAGACAGATAATAATCGTTTGCTACAATATTAGCAAAGTTCATTTTCAATACATAAGAAAGCCCTACTTTAGGTGTCAATTCCTTAAACAGTCTCCATGCAACTACGTTCTTGGACTTTTCTACCGCTGTACGAAGCGGGATCTTGCCAAGATACGTTCCACCTGAGTTTCTCGGTCCACCTTTAAATCTGCTATCATCCACGATCGTACTTGGTGTATATCCTCTCTCTAACTGTGGCGTATATACAACTAAAGGTTTAAAGCAGCTACCCGGCTGTCTCGCACTCTGGAACGCTCTGTTTAGCGTATATCCGGTTGTGTTCTTCTGCTTTCGTCCACCAACGATCGCAACAACAAAGCCTGTCTTATTGTCGATCGAAGTTGCTGCACCCTGAAGCTTATAGGTTCCGTCTTTCGTTTTGTCCTTAAAGCCTTTGAGTGTTGTATTAACAGACTTTTGCAATTTGCTTTGCTTGCTCATGCTAAGAGAAGTGTAGATACGATAACCTCCGGTATACAGAGAGCTATGACACTCTTCATAAACCGTCTTATATTCCTTGTCGTATTCTTCTTTCTCCTGATCGGTCTTGAATTCTGTCTTAAACTCAAAGCCCTGCGACTCCATAAGTGCTTTTGTTGCACAGGTAATGGCATAGGTTGTCATATAATCCTGTGATTTTACTGCATCTGCCGGTTTCAGGATAATCTCTTCATACATCGCATCACTGTACTCAGCCGCAGTAATCTTACCATCGTCCAAAAGCTGCTTTAAGATCCTTTCTTTACGCTTATTGGCATTATCAAAATGATCCAGCGGATCATAATACGTCGGTCTGTTCGGTATCGCACAAAGGAAAGCGATCTCGGCAAGATCCAGATCTTTTGCTGACTTACTAAAGTACGCTTTACTTGCCGCCTCAATACCAAAGTGGGCATTACCAAAGCAGATATTATTCATATAAAATTCCATAATTTCGTCTTTGGTATATTTCTTTTCAAGCTCTACCGCTAAGAATATTTCACGCACTTTACGCTCATATGTCTGTTCATTACTCAGGAACACATTCTTTGCTAACTGCTGTGTGATCGTACTACCACCACGGGATATATGCTGCTTTTGTATCTTGCTCTTCACAAGCAAAAAGGCTGCTTTCCCTGTTGACAGCAGCGAAACCCCTGAATGCTCATAAAAATCCTTGTCTTCTGTTACAACCATACAGTCAATCGCTGCCTGCGGAATATCTTCAAAATTAATATAGCTTGCATCCTTATCACCACGCAGCTTTGCGATCATTTTTTTGTTTGATGCGTAGATCATACTGGTCTCCGAAGCCTGAAATGTCTTTTTCGTTGACTGTTCTACTATTGTCTTGGCTTCCTTTTTCCATTTTAAAAGATCATCACCATATTTAAAATAGAACACCATCAATACACCCAGGCAGGCGATCAGAAAAATAAGCAGAAAGATTTTCAAAAAAAGTCTGAATTTCTTAAACTTCTTTGGTTTCTTTTCTTTTGCTCTTCTCTGCTTTCTATTTGCTTTTGCTTTATTACTCTGTCTCGGTGCTTCCGCCATGGTTCTTCTCTGAGCGTTATTTCTTGCATTGTTATGACCGGAAGCTGTTCTTTTTGTGGTATTTTTTCTCGATGTCGTTTTTGTGTAATTCTGGGCAGCTTCTCTTTCTTTCCACTGCCGATCCAGTTCTTCCATACTCGGAATACTAAGCATCGGATCAAAATCCTTGTTGTCGTTGTTCATGTTATACCTCCATAACCTGGCTTTCTCAAACTCTCCTCTATCCGCAAACAATCACACTTATCATCTTATCATAATATCATATTTTCTGATATTTGCAAAACAATAGGATTTTTCTGAAATTTACAGATGTTAGAAATATATTTTTTGACTACAGGCAAATACTCCCATCCATTTACCATACATAGAAAAATTTTGGTTTAAGTTCTGATTTTGGGGCAATACTGTACATAGACGAAAGGATTCGTTTTGAGAAGATACCGAGAGGACATAAATATAGGAAATGAGGTTTTGATATGATAATAAAGAAAAGATGGATCATTTTATTTGCTGCATACATATTTGCACTCGGATGTTTGTTGATCGGCATGCAGGGACTTGTTCTTGAACTTGCGTCCACTGCACCGATAGCATCCGCTGACGCGGAAACATCACCTGTGACATCATCAGCAGGTACAGTTACCCTATCTGCTGCAAAGACCGATGCCTCACATACGGACGCAGCAAATGCGGGTGCATTGTCATCTGTCGCACGTACTAATGCGCACCCTGCAGGCGATCAGAAAGCAATCGCAAAAAAAGTATTGCGGTTACACATTATTGCAAACAGCGACAGCGCAAAAGATCAGAATTTAAAGCTTTTTGTCCGTGATCAGATCCTGCATTCGCTTCAGAATGATATGAAAGAAGTCCATTCTGCATCGGAAGCAAAAAAAGTAACCCAAAAACATTTGACGCAGATACAGACTGCGGCGCAGAAAGCACTGGTTTCTAAACATTGTAATGCATCTGTAAAAGTTGTTGTCGGCAAACGGTATTTTCCGGTTAAGCAATATGGAGATCTGACCTTTCCTGCCGGCACATATGATGCACTATGCATTGAGATCGGTAAAGCCGATGGACATAACTGGTGGTGCGTTCTTTTCCCAAGCTTATGCTTTGTAGATGAAACAACAGCCGTTGTGCCACAGGATTCCAAAGAAAAATTACAATCTGCTTTGTCGGAAGAGGATTATAATAGTCTTTTATCTGCAAACAGACAGACAACTTCTAATGCATCCACAACTCCTGCACCGTCTCCCGGTCAAAAGCAGATCAAAGTCCGCTTTGGCATAGCAGACTGGATACATTCCAAAGTACAATAAACAGATGCAACCAGGCAGTTGCAACACATGATCTCGCTGATCAGAACACTATAATGCGGGAACGTGCAGAATCTACTCACAGTCAACTGCTTGCATGCTCTGTCTAAATAGCGTATACTTCAGGGTAATGGCATTTTTGCAATGCATATATTATATTCGGAAAGGAAGCATTTAATGAATCCAGAACAAGTAACGATTACAATTGTTTCTACTCCAACCGAACAGAAAGAAGCAAAGATTGAAACGTCCTATACAGGACTGTATCGTAAAGTCTCCAATAAACATGTCATTTCTTATGAAGAAGCTTTTGCTGCTGATGGCGAAGCTCCGATGACAAGTAAAAATATCATTCGCTTTAATCAAAACATGGTACATATTTCCAAAAAAGGAGATGTAACAAGCCAGATGCACTTTGAAAAGGACAGCCGCCATGAAGGAGTCTACCGAACTCCATTTGGTACATTCGCAACCGCGATCGATACACACGATCTTCTGGTCGAAGAAACTGCATCGGGGATTCGCATCGTCCTGCTTTATACTTTACATATGAATCATGCAAAAGTTTCTAAAAATGAAATGATCATATCCATTGATCACAATGCAGAATCATAAAGCATAAAATTATTCTCTATACATGCAAAACAAAAGAACCAAAAAGGGTATCCTTCCAATCGTCAATACTTTCATCCGACTTTTAGAATGATACCCTTCTTTATCTTACCGGCAGGCTTTTTCCTGCTTATCTTTATCATGTATTCTCGAAATCTTCCGAACAAAAATTTCGAAAGGACATGATATCCTATTATTTCTTTCCTTTTAGAGAATCCATCTTCAAACGCATCTTATCTGTAAATTTAAGCTTGGTCTGTCTTGCATCCAGATTCGTATGCAATCCTTTTACACCCATGATATAAATTCCACTGATCATGGCACGTACTTCTTTCTTTACGGGAATAACCTCAAAAATCTTCTCATCACAGATAAAGGACATGATCTTTGGTCCGATCTTCGCCTTTACGATCGGCACCTTACGTCCACGCATATACTTCGGTGTCTGATCTAAGATCAACTGTGGAAGTCCGGCTTCTTTTAGTTTCATCCTCTTTTTATCAATAACCAGAAGAGAAACATTCTGTGAAGCATTCTCAAGTTCCTGCTGTGACTGCTCCTGACGTTCCTGAAGCTTCTTGCCATAAATACTCAATGCTACTAATGCAGCGATCAAAACTACTAATACTACTAACATTACAATCGTCCATGTTGCAATTCCCAACACGGGCACTACCATCATATAATTACTCATCTGTTCTCCTTTCGTGCATCACACTTCCTTTTTGCCAGTTTCTTTCATGCACGTCCACTATTTCTGGCAAAGCTGTCTGACTGACATTCTGACCGGTATAGCCTGCAGGCCTTTTCCACTATCATTGTGCCACTTACAAACAACTTCATGATTTCATAATAAATAGAATAGCATATTTTGTGATATCTGAAAATACTTTTCTGACAAATCTATGATCTGCTTAGATTTCCTTTTTGTTTGCTTTTACTTTTTCTGACAAAATATCACGTACATTATTCGCAAGCTGCTTTCTTTGTGTACGATCCAGATCTTCTGTATAGATCGGCTCGCAATATTCAATGATCACATGTGCTTTGTGTATCCAAGGTATATGTTTTTCTAACACTTCATCCGTATTATTTAATGCAACAGGTACAATCGGGCATTTTGATTTTTCTGCCAGTTTGAAGCTGGCAGCATGAAATTCCAGAAGTTCCTCACCGGTATTTCTTGTACCTTCCGGTGCAATATATACAGATGTACCATTTTTCAAAAGCTCAACACCCTGTAAAATTGTCTGCAGTCCCTGGCGGATATCCGAACGGTCAAGGAAAAGGCAATTCATATATTTCATCCAGCGTGATACCATAGGCACTTTCCCAATCTCTTTCTTCGATACAAAAGCAGTTGGATATGGTGCTGTCGTATAACCTGCCAGAATGTCATAAAATCCACGATGGTTAAAGACATACAATGCCGCCTGATCTTGCAAGATATTTTCCCGTCCCTTGACTGTCAGACGGACTCCCGACAGAAACAGAATCGGACGAAATCCAAAATTGTTTACAAATTTCTGGGATAAATACGCCTTCTTTGACGGACTGAACTTACCTATAATATAGAATATCAAAAATAATGGCAAACTAACAATCGCATATAAAAGCAAATAGAATGCTACGATGATTGATCTCATAATTTCCTCCTTTGCATCGCATTAAAATTAGTATTCGCTATATTTTTTTACCTTTTTGAAACTGCAACTTTTACATTCCCGGCTCTTCTGCTGCCGGTGTCTGTGTCGGCTCCTGAGACGGTGCTTCTGTATGTCTCGCCGGAGTTTGTGTCGGCTTTGCAGTCACTATCGGTTTTTTTGTAGCAACTGCTTTCTTAGTCGGCTTTGGTGTCGGCTTTTTCGTTGCCTTTGGTTTTTGTGTCTTCTTTGGTTTCTTTGGTTTCTTCGTATTTTTGGGCGTTGCTGTCGGTGTCGGAACCGGTGTCGCCGTTGGCTTCTTCGTCGGTCTTGGCGTTGGAGCCGTCTCTGCTTTCTTATCTGCCGCAGCGTTAGTATCAGTATCTTCCACCGGATCTGCTGCCACTTTATTGTCTACTGTAGTAATCTTATAATATTCTTCCAGCGTCAGATTATTCTTGTAAAGATACTTTGCTAAATTCTTTCCGACATACCGGATATGCCATGGTTCATACGAATATCCGGTGATTTTTGTCTTATCTTTCGGATAACGTATGATAAAACCATATTTATAACAATTCTTTTCCAGCCATTTTCCTTCTTTGGTGCTTCCAAAAGATGTTTCGATCGAACAGCCTACGGAATCACTTGAAACATCAATCGATAATCCTGTCTGATGCTCACTGCTTCCCGGCACGGCAGATACTTTATCTGTCTGTGTCGTTCCGCGGCTTCTTACATTATTATCATAAATCTGCTTTTGTCGTTCATATGACCGGTATGCAGATACCCCTTTCAAGGTATAGCCCTTCTTCTTTGCTCCGGCAAACAAGTCTTCTAATGCACCTGCAGCTCTTTGTCTCATATAACTCTTCTCATAGCGCCCATAGAAGCTAAACGGGATATTCGGTATCACAAGGTCTCCGGGAATATAATCCTTTGATATTAAATGTTCCCTGTTTACTAATACTGTATAACTGTCAGGATTGGTATCCACTTTAATGTATTCTGGTTTCTTTTTCTCCGATGTGGCAGTATCTTCTTCCTTTGCCACGTCAGTTTCCTCCTTCTGATCCTTTTGGGTATCAGTATATTCATATTTTTTACTTTGGGACTTTGAAACTGCATCTGTTGCCGGCTGACTGCTCATCTTTATACCGACAGCTCCCGCAAGCACGATCACACATGCCCCAAGAATTGCAATTTTTCTTTTCATAAAAGCTTATGTTCCTTTCTCAGCTGTGTGCTTTATACTATAAGCACAGATCTTTTATGTGAATACTCTGTCGCATAAGGATCTTTCACACCAGCCTCTTTCTCTGATTCTGCTCATCTATTGAAAACGTATCTTAAATTTCTTTTTTCTTATACCCGGTCGTGCAGATATCTCTTTTGTTGTGTACAACCTTGTTCATTCTACACACGTATCGTTAATTATAACACACTCAAAAACCTTTGAGCAACCCTGTTTACATGCTTTTCCATTCCAGATAGTATTTTTTGCCATAAGATTACAAATTCTTTATAAACTTAAGATATTCCATTGACTTTTTTTCTATACTCTATCAAAATATATAAGGGGTACAAGTGTCTCAAAATCAGAATACAGACATCTTGATCCAAAAGAATAAATATAAATTAAGAAAGAAAGCATTTCCCTATTTATGGAAACGAAATTTTGCATGAATTTACAATTTTAAAAGTTTATACGGAAAATGCAAGAGGATTTTTATGCCAAACACATTGGAAATACCGGCTCCTGCCAAAATCAATCTGACATTAGATGTATTGCAAAAACTGCCAAACGGATATCACAGTCTCGAAATGATCATGCAGACAATTGATATCTATGATGTCTTAACTGTCAGCATAACAGGTTCTCCCGAAATTCACCTGCATATGAATAAAGAACTTCCCGATAAAATCCCACCCGAGAAAAATCTGGTATATAAAGCAGCTAAGGTCATGCAGGAAAAATACCATTTGAGCAATGGTTTTGCTATTAAACTTCAAAAAAATATACCGGCTGCTGCCGGACTTGCAGGCGGAAGTGCTGACTGTGCCGCCACTCTGACTGCCATCAATACTATCTGTGATCTCGGACTTTCTAAGGAAGAGCTCTGCCAGGTCGGCGTAACCCTCGGTGCAGATGTTCCTTTCTGCATTATGCAGGGAACGATGCTTGCTGAAGGCATCGGAGAGATCCTAACGCCACTGCCGGATCTGCCACCTCTTTGGGCGCTTCTGATCAAGCCGCATATCTCAGTCAGTACTCCTTATGTATATGGTGAGATTGATAAACAGAACATTGTAACACGTCCCGATACGAATGCAGTCATTGATGCGATCAAACGAAAAGATCCGGTCGGAATTGCCCAAAAGCTATGTAATGTTCTTGAGCTTGTTACAATCCCTGAATATCCTGTTCTTGCACAGATCAAAGAATTTTTATTGCAAAATGGTTCAATCGGTGCATTGATGAGCGGAAGCGGTCCAACGACATATGGTCTTTTTCAGGATGAGATCCTTGCGAATTTTGCATACAGAGCTGCCCTGGAAAAATACACCGATTGCGATGTAATCCTTTGCCAGACCAAAAAACCTGATACGGACAGAATTTTCCATTAAGTGGATTTGTCGCATATTTACACTGTCTGAGTATCAACTTTTTTTATTTCCGTGCCGATATATATTACAAAGATAACTCATGGATGAGTAAAACTTATGTGACACATCAAAAGATGATTGGAAAATAGTTATTCTATTTTGATAACTATAGTATGTACTCTCGGAATTTTCTAAACGAAATATTTCGAGATGGATTTTTGTTATACAATGACATTTTTGCAGTGCGTACACGGTGTGTACGACGAGAAAATGGAAGCAGTATATCAAAAATTCAGCCGAAAGGGTTCGTTTGGAGAAGATACCGAGAGTACATTATTTTTCAGGAACCGCCCGAAAGACACAAAAACCATATGGAGGAAGTTTTATTGCGATCGAATGACTTCTTCCGTCCCATGATACTTCTTTTGCTGTTAATTCGTTTGAATTTGCATAACCTGCTCCGCCATAAATGGTTCTATCACTGTTAAAGATCTCTTTATATCTTCCCATAAACGGAACACCCACTTTAAAATTCTCATACAATACAGGTGTAAAATTACAGATTACAAGCAAAATATCATCCTGATCTTTGCGCAGGAAAGCAATAATACTATGATCAGCATCCATACAGCTGATCCATTCAAAGCCATCCTGTCTGTAATCCATCACATAGAGTGCGGTATGATTTCGATATAGCATATTCAGATCTTTGACATAACGCTGTAATTGTGCATGTTCTTTACTTTGAGCCTGTTCCCAGTCAAGCGATCCGTCAGTATTTTTTCTGTCTTCTACTCCAAACTCTTCTCCCATAAAAAGCATTTTCTTACCCGGATGTGTGATCATGTATCCAAATCCGACACGTATATTACTAAACTTATCATATATTGTTCCCGGCATATTTTCAAAAAGAGAGCTTTTCTTTTTCCATGTGTCCCGATGTGAAATAGTCAGAATAAAGTTTGCACTATAATGGTATAGCATTTCCATCGTAATAAGACCATGACTTCCTTTTCGAAACAGAGGGTCTAACTTCATATATTTCAGAAAATCGCTTGTCCAGCATATATTCCATTTCAGATCAAAGCCGAGTCCGTTATCTTCCAATGGATCGGTAACTCCAAGACTTGCCATCTCTTCTTTTGCGATCAGAATTGCCCCATCCTCTTTTTGATGAAAGAGAGCTGCCAGTTTCTTTAAAACGTCGATTCCGCCCAGATTTTCGTTACCGCCATAACGGTTCGGTATCCATTCCCCCTCTTTTCGTCCGTAGTCCAGATACAGCATTGTCTCCATGCCACCCACACAGATACCATCTAAATGATACATTTCTTTCCAATATAACGCATTCGCAAGTAAGAAATTAGCAACTTCCGGTCTTTCATATTGAAAAAGCATGGCATCGTAAAACGGATGCAAACCCTGTAAAGGATTCAGATGCTCATACAAACAAGTTCCGTCAAACATTGCAAGCCCCTGCTCCTGCGTCGAAAAATATCCCGGTATCCATTCCATAATCACACCGATTCCGTTTTGATGCATATAATCAACGAAATACATAAAATCTTTTGGTGTTCCATAGCACGAACGAATTGCGTAATATCCAACTGTTGGATATCCATAAGAATTTTTCTGTACACGTTCCATCAGAGGCATGAGCTGAATATGGGTATACCCCATTTCTTTTACATATTTCGCCAAAGTTTTTGCTGCGTCCCGATAACCCTTTCCTGCATCCTTGTCTTCTTTGGAAAACCAGCCATCCAGACTGACTTCATATATATTAAGTGCTTCTTGTGTAATCTGTATTTTCTGCCTTTTTTGCATCCATTCGGCATCTTCCCATAAAAAATTTTGCAAATCGGTAATGATACTTGCCATCGTTATGGAATCTTCATATTGAAAACCATATGGATCTGATTTTAAAGCAATCGTCCGGGCATTGTATTTCAGCTCATATTTATAAATATCGCCACAGCCAATATCCGGTATGAACAGTCCAAAAACGCCACTATCACCGAGCCGGCACATCGGATGTCTTCTGCCATCCCATTGATTAAAATCGCCTACGACACTGACACGCATTGCATTCGGAGCCCAGACTGCAAAGAAAGTTCCCTGTACCATATCGGATCTTTTTGTGCTGGCAGCCATTGGATTCCAATCTACCAAAACATCTTTTCCAATGCCTTTTACGGCTACAGGATGAGCCCCCAAATAACGATAAATATCGTATGCTTTTCCTGCATTAAAATCTTCTAACGCCTGCTCGGGGATCAGATTTCCATACAGATACGGATCTTTTTGCCAATATTCCTTTCCATCACCATAATCAATCACATATTCATATGACACGATCTTACGGCTTTCCATCAATGCGGCAAAGCAGCCGTCTTCATCCGTCTGGCTCATCTGTATGAACATTCCACTTTTCTTACTTCTGACAAAAACAGTCTTTGCATCGGGCAAAAACGCTTGAATCAAAACACCGCCTTTTACTTTATGTGGTCCTAATATATTTTCAGGATGATCGTGCTCTGAATATACAATTGTTTCAATTTCCGCCCAATCCATCAGATCATATAATTTTTTATCCATTTTCCCCTCCAAACCAAAACACATAACCATGAAAGATTCCACATTATCTTCTAATACATTCTATCGGATCTTTTGCTTCTTTATCGTTCTATCTCATGAATAAATAAACCACTTCGAAGCTTCGGTTCGAACCATGTTGATTTTGGCGGCATCAGTCTTTTCGCATCTGCTACCGCAAAAAGTTCTCCTATTGAGGTCGGATACATTGCAAACGATACTTTCATATCACTATCTGCTCTTCTTTCTAATTCTTCCATACCACGAATACCACCGATAAAATCAATTCTTGCATCTGTTCTTGGATCTTTAATTCCGAGAACCGGTTCTAACAAATATTCCTGAAGCAGCGAAACATCCAATGAACGTACTGTATCATCAATCTGTAATAATTCCTCTTTTGCCTCTAATAAATACCATTCTTTTTCCAGATACATCGCAATCTGCCCTTTCTTTTCCGGTTTTTGCATATGATCTAATGCCGTTAATATAAAAGACTTTTGAATCTGTTCAAAAAATTCCTCTTTCGTCCATCCGTTCAGATCTTTTACACTACGATTATAATCCATGATATAAAGCTGGTCATCCGGGAAAAGAACTGACAGAAAATAATTAAATTCTTCTTTGCCTGTATAATCCTTCTTTGCTTCACGTCTTTTTAAGCTGACTTTAACAGCACTTGCGGCACGATGATGGCCATCGGCAATATAAATTTCTCCAATGCTGTCAAATGCCTGTTCAATCTTTTCAACTTCATCTTTTTGTGCCATTTTCCAGACAGTATGCTGTATTCCATCCGATGCCATAAAATCGTACAGTGGCTCTGTTTTCATGACTTCATTGATAATATCATTGATCTCTTTTTTCGAGCGATACGCCAAAAAGATTGGCCCTGTCTGCGCACTTAACGCATCTACATGACAGATACGGTCCTGTTCTTTTTCTTCTCTTGTATTTTCATGTTTCTTGATCACATT
>ENA-USUG01006349-USUG01006349.1-human-gut-metagenome-genome-assembly--contig:-NODE-6349-length-12529-cov-6.378574_pt1 | contig 12529 bp, 6 predicted proteins | sample MGYA00250059_ERZ773394 | MGnify/ENA primary metagenome ERZ773394 (study PRJEB29103, sample SAMN06111957) | human gut metagenome | biome: human gut; feature: ankylosing spondylitis patient; material... | reverse complement strand
AGACAGTTCAGCAGAGGGTGAAAGACAAGGAAGATATCTGCAGGCGTGCTGACGCACGGCAAAGATATCTGACGCAGAATTTCACCCTCTGATGGACTGGATTAAGATGCGTTATTTTAGAGGATCGCTATAAACAGATGAAATTAAAAGGAAGGGGTAAAAAATAATGAGAAAAGCCGGAGTTTTAATGCCGGTTTCTGCACTTCCGTCACGTATCGGTGCTGGAGAGCTTGGAGAGGCGGCATTTCATTTTATAGAATTATTAAAAAAGAACCACGTAAAAATCTGGCAGATCCTGCCGCTGAACCCGGTTGGCTATGGAAATTCTCCGTATCAGCCATATTCCTCCTGTGCAGGAGATGAACTGTATATCAGTCTGGACACGCTCGCAGAGGAAGGTCTGCTGAAAACGAAACCGGAGGCATTTCAGGAGAATGCACGAAAGGTAGATTATGAGGCTGTCCGTGCATACAGAGAACCTTTTTTACGAGAAGCATTTGCTGCCTTTACAGAGAAAAAAGGACAGGAAGAGGCCGCTTATAAAGAGTTTACAGCACAGGAATGGGTCTATGAGTATGGCGTATTCCGTGCATTAAAGAAGGCGAACAACGGGGACTGCTGGAACGACTGGCCGGAAGAATACCGGACCTGGCCGGAGAACAGACAGGAATTATCCGCAGAGGTAGAGGCAGAAGCTCAGTATCAGATGTTTCTTCAGTATCTTTTCTATACACAGTGGATGGCTGTGAAACGCGCTGCCAATGAAGCTGGTATTGAGATCATGGGAGATGTTCCGTTCTATGTAGGCCAGGATTCCGTAGACGTCTGGGGCGGCAAAGATAACTTCCTTCTGGACACAGATGGCAGACCGATCTTTATCGCAGGAGTACCGCCGGACTATTTCAGTGCCACAGGCCAGAGATGGGGAAATCCGATCTATGACTGGGACTATCTGAAAGAAAATAATTATCAGTTCTGGGTAGAACGCATCGGTTACAGCAGTAAGCTGTTTGACATTATCAGAATTGACCATTTCCGCGCATTTGATACTTTCTGGAAGATTCCGGCAACCTGTCCGACTGCCATTGAGGGAGAATGGATCGAAGCACCGGGATATGAAGTGATCGATACTCTGAGAAAAGAGATTCCGGGATTAAACCTTGTCGCAGAGGATTTGGGACTGCTGCGTCCGGAAGTTCTGGAGCTGAAAGACCATTATCATCTGAAAGGTATGAAAGTTCTGATTTTTTCCATAGAAACAGGTGGAAAATATGCCCGCGATACCTTCCATGATGTGGAAAACATGATCTTCTATACAGGAACACATGATAATGACACGATCATACAGTGGTATGACAGCCTGAGCACAGCCGCCAGAAGAAAAATCCGCCGCATGCTGAAGAAGGCAGGAGCCTCACAGGGCTCTGTAAAGGACAGATTTTTACAGTATACCATGCAGAATCAGGCAGAATATGCGATCACACCGCTTTCTGATATTCTGGGACTGGGAAAAGAGGGCCGCATCAATACACCGGGAACCATCGGTTCTCCGAACTGGGAGTGGCATTTGCCGGATTTTGCACAGGCAGAGAAAGAGTTGCAGAAATTTGGCAGACTGATCATTCAGACAGAGCGATGATTCTTTTTAGTTTGTTCATGAAAAATTCATTGTTTTCCATATAGGAAAGTGTTAGAATAGTTTAGTATTACGTATATAAAAGAATAGTGTGTACTGTTCACAGGAAATGTTAAGATAGTTGATATAGCTGATATTTATATATTTATAATTTATATATTATAATTTATGTATTCATATGTTACTATCCGGCGAGGCATGTTGCTGTGAGAGACAGTAACAATGCTTTGTAATGTTTTATAAATTTTAAGAATAAAGAGATAAACAGGAGTAAGACAGACCTATGAATATGTTTTCAAAAGTATTCGGGACCCGCAGCCAGCGAGAGGTAAAACGTATCATGCCTCTGGTTGAGAAAATCGAGAGCCTGCGCCCGGACATGCAGAAGTTAAGCGACGAGGAACTGAAAGGAAAAACGAGAGAGTTCAAGAAACGTCTCGAAGAGGGAGAGACACTGGATGACCTGCTTCCGGAGGCATTTGCCGTTGTACGTGAGGCCGGCAAACGTGTCCTTGGAATGGAGCATTACCGTGTACAGCTTATCGGTGGTATCATTCTTCACCAGGGACGTATCGCAGAGATGAGAACCGGTGAAGGTAAGACACTTGTTGCCACACTTCCGGCATACTTAAACGCTCTGGAAGGCAAAGGCGTGCATATCGTAACAGTCAATGATTATCTGGCAAAACGAGATGCGGAAGAGATGGGACAGATCCATGAATTCCTTGGCCTGACTGTCGGTGTTATTTTAAATGATATGAAGCAGGATGAACGCCGTGCTGCATATGGATGTGATATTACTTATGTTACCAATAACGAACTTGGTTTCGATTATCTGCGTGACAACATGGTTATCTATAAAGAACAGCTGGTACAGAGAGATCTGCATTACTGTATCATCGATGAGGTTGACTCCATTCTTATTGATGAGGCCCGTACTCCTCTGATCATTTCCGGACAGAGCGGCAAATCTACAAAGCTGTATGAAGCCTGCGATATCCTTGCCCAGCAGTTAGAGCGTGGTGAAGCCAGCCATGAGATGACAAAGATGGCAGCCATCATGGGTGAGGAAGTTATCGAAACCGGTGACTTCGTTGTTAATGAGAAAGATAAGATCGTCAACCTGACCGAGCAGGGTGTTCATAAAGTAGAGAAATTCTTCCACATTGAGAACCTGGCCGATCCGGAGAATCTGGAAATCCAGCACAACATCACTCTTGCACTTCGTGCACACAACCTGATGCACAAGGATCAGGACTATGTAGTAAAAGATGACGAGATCCTTATTGTCGATGAGTTTACCGGACGTATCATGCCGGGACGTCGTTATTCTGACGGCCTTCATCAGGCAATCGAAGCAAAAGAGCATGTTAAGATCAAACGTGAGAGCAAGACTCTGGCAACCATCACATTCCAGAACTTCTTTAACAAATATGATAAGAAGGGTGGTATGACAGGTACAGCTCTTACAGAGGAAAAAGAGTTCCGTGATATCTATGCAATGGACGTTGTTGAGATTCCGACCAACAGACCGGTCATCCGTCAGGACCATGAAGATGCCGTTTACATGACAAAGAAAGAGAAATTCAATGCAGTTGTCAATGCTGTAGTGGAAGCTCATGCAAAACAGCAGCCTGTACTGGTTGGTACGATTACCATTGAAACATCTGAACTTCTCAGCCGTATGCTGAAGAGACAGGGAATCAAACATAACGTACTGAATGCGAAGTTCCATGAACTTGAGGCAGAGATCGTTAAACAGGCCGGACATGCAGGTGCGGTTACCATCGCTACTAACATGGCAGGTCGTGGTACAGATATTAAACTGGATGAGGTGGCAAGAAATGCCGGTGGTCTGATGATCATTGGTACAGAGCGTCATGAGTCCAGACGTATTGATAATCAGCTCCGTGGACGTTCCGGCCGTCAGGGTGACCCGGGTGAATCCCGTTTCTACATTTCCCTGGAAGATGATCTGATGCGTCTGTTCGGTTCTGAGAGACTGATGAAGATCTTTACTTCTCTGGGTGTTGCAGAGAATGAGCAGATTGAACATAAGATGCTTTCCAATGCGATCGAGAAAGCACAGGAGAAGATTGAGTTTAACAACTTTGGTATCCGTAAGAATCTTCTCGACTATGACCAGGTAAACAACGAACAGCGTGAGATCATTTACAAAGAGCGTCGTCAGGTTCTGGACGGTGAGAACATGCGTGAAGCAATCTACAAGATGCTCCAGGATACGGTAGACACTTATGTGGATATGTGCTTCTCTGATGACGTAGATTCTGAAGAATGGGATCTGAATGAATTCAATGGTGTTCTTCTTCCGATTATTCCGGTTCAGCCGCTGACTCTGGAGAGTGTAAAAGGCAAGAAACGTGATGAGATCAAGCATGCGCTGAAAGAAGAAGCAGTGAAACTCTACGAGGCAAAAGAAGCAGAGTTCCCGGAACCGGAACAGCTTCGTGAATTAGAGCGAGTTGTACTTCTGAAATGTATCGACAGCAAGTGGATGGATCACATTGATGACATGGAAATCCTTCGTCAGGGTATCGGACTTGCCGCATACGGACAGAGAGATCCGGTTGTCGAGTACAAGATGAGCGCATTCGAAATGTTCAACAACATGATCGCATCCATTCAGGAAGACACCCTTCGTATGCTGTATCATGTACATGTAGAGCAGAAGATCGAGCGTGAGCAGGTAGCCAAAGTGACCGGAACAAACAAGGATGACAGCGCCGGTAAGAAACCTGTCCAGAGAAAAGAAATCAAAGTATATCCGAACGATCCGTGTCCATGCGGAAGCGGTAAGAAATACAAACAGTGCTGTGGACGTAAGAACAAAGCCTGAGACTGCACTTGCAGGAATACATGAATATTGAAAACAAAATACTGAATGCAGGGAAACTGATCCCTGCTGATACGATAAAAGGGCTGAAAATACGAGGCCCTTTTATCGTGCGCTGAAATACGTTAATGCGTTGAATCGGCACAGCACTCTGGCAAAGCGTTAATGTGCTGGTCCGGCTTATGATAAAAACCTAAAAGGGGGAAAAACAGTATGAAAAGAGAGGCGTTTGGCTCACGGCTTGGTTTCATTCTGGTATCAGCAGGATGTGCCATTGGAATCGGAAACGTGTGGAAGTTTCCGTATATCTGCGGAGCATATGGAGGAGCAGCTTTTATCCTGATTTATCTCTGCTTCCTGGTAATCCTTGGTATTCCGGTCCTGGTATCTGAATTTACAGTAGGACGTGGAAGTCATACAAGTGTTGCAAAGTGCTTCGATAAGCTGGCTCCGGAAGGAACCTGCTGGAAGCCGCTGAAATCCATTGGTATCATTGGATGTTACATGTTAATGATGTTCTATACCACAGTAGGCGGATGGATGCTCTACTATTGTGTAAAGAGTCTCCGCGGAGATTTCGTGGGAGCAACACCGGATATGGTGACACAGTCTTTCTCTGATATGCTGGGAAATGCACCGACCATGACGTTGTGGATGGTGATCATCTGCCTGATCGGATTTGCAGTCTGCTTTATGGGACTTCAGAACGGAATTGAAAAAATTTCCAAAGTCATGATGAGTGCGCTGCTGATCATTATGGTAGTTCTGGCGGTTCATTCCGTTATGATGGATAGTGCAGGAGAGGGAATCCGTTTCTATCTGGTTCCGGATTTCCAGAAGATCAAAGATGCAGGAATTGGTAATGTTGTATTTGCGGCATTAAGCCAGTCTTTCTTTACTTTATCCATCGGTATTGGTGCCATGCTGATCTTTGGAAGTTATCTGGACAGAACCAGAAGCCTGACAGGTGAGGCGGTAAATATCACAATCCTGGATACTTTTGTAGCTCTGACAGCAGGATTTATCATTATTCCGGCATGTTTCGCCTATGGAATCCAGCCGGATGCAGGTCCGAGCCTGATTTTTATCACTCTGCCGAATATTTTTGCACAGATGAGCGGCGGAGCATTATGGGGAAGTCTGTTCTTCCTGTTCCTGACATTCGCAGCGATCTCAACGATCATTGCAGTATTTGAGAACCTGATCGTATTTAACATGGAACTGTTCCACTGGGACCGTAAGAAGAGTGTCATTGTATGTGCGATTCTGGTTGTGATCTTAAGTATTCCGTGTGTACTTGGATTTAATGTACTTTCCGGATTCCAGCCGTTTGGCGATGGAAGCAATATCATGGATCTGGAAGACTTTATTGTTTCCAATAACCTTCTTCCTCTGGGAAGTCTTGGATACCTTCTGTTCTGTACCAGAAAGAATGGTTGGGGATGGGATAACTTTATCGCGGAAGCAAATGCCGGATACGGAATGAAGTTCCCGAAATCCCTGAAAGGCTATGTATCCTATGGAATCCCGGCGATCATCATTGTGATCTATCTGAAAGGCTACTATGATAAATTCGCAGGCCTGGGAACAGCAGCACTGGCCGGATGGATGATCGTAGCGTTTGTACTGCTGGGATTTATATTCTACTGTGCAGTTGCAAAAAAGAAAAATAAATAAGCTGCCGGTTGTCTGCTGACAGAACAAAACAACGGCAGGGCAATGACAGAAAAAGTAAGAAAATAAAAAAGAAGATCCTGTATATATGGCTTCGGCTGTGTATGCAGGATTTTCTTTTTTATTTTATGTCATAGGAAATAATACCATAATGTTCCCGGGATATAAAAAGCCCTCCGGAAAGGATCGCAGTGCGGCGGAAAATCCTGCTTGCAGGATAAACTGCGGAGCAGTTATTTGGTTATGAGCAAGTAGCGAAGCGGATTGCGAATATCCGCTTGACGGTATCGAACGGTAACATTGAGAATGTAAAAATATTACAGAAATGTAAAATATATGTTGCATATATGAAGATATGTGATATCATATACATATAGTACTATAGATATAAGAATCTTAACCAGAGAAGCAGACAAGGAGGAGAGCCAGAATGAAGAAGAGGTTGAAAATGCAGCCGGTTTTACTGGCGGCGTTATGTATGTCCCTGACAGCAGCATCGGTAAGCGGGGCGGAGTTTACAGATGGAGGAGTGTCAGCATTTTCTGATGCAGAAAGCCAGACAGAGCAGAAAGCAGAAGTTTCAGCTGCGGACACGGAAGAAGGACAGGAGTCAAAAGTACCGGTAACAGGCGGCGAAGAAACGGAGCAGGAAACGGAAATAACGGCTCCGGAAGCAGAGCAAAACAATGGTGAAGATACTTTTACATCAGGGGAAAATGAAGCACCCGTGGCAGAAGTGGAGACGCAGGACAGTGCACAGGCAAATCCTGTTCCGACAGCCAGGGTTATAAAGAATGACATCATCTATGAATATGTTCCGGAGACAGATACCTATAAGGTAACCGGAACACAGTATGGATATCTCAGCACATATTCCGTGAACAGAACAGTGGAAGGAAGAACAGTAACTCAGATCGGTGAAAAAGCATTTGTGAATGTTTCTGATCTGAAAAAGGTTGTAATATCTGACAATATTACAGCGATCAGTGAAGATGCGTTTGGTGATGATACAGGACTGACGATCCAGGCACCGGAGAATACGGTTGCCTGTGAATTTGCAAAAAAAGCCGGTTTTACATGGGAACCGCTGACTGTCAGAGAAATCGGGCAGATGCAGGTCAGGATGATTTACACGGAACGGGAATTCTATATGGAATGGGATCCTATTGAGGAAGCCGAGGAATATGAAATTTATCTGTATAATCCGGATAAGGGAAAATATGAACTGAAGGGAACCACACGGTACAGCAAATATACTCTGGGATATTATGAGAAATTTTCGCAGGATCATTATTATAAAATCCGTGCATATTCCAACAGTGGAATTTATAAGGAAGCCTATGGGGAGTTCTGCGATGTAACGGCCAAAGCAGTACCCGGACGGCCAGACATGAAAGCAATAGAGAAAAAAGACAATGGTCTGCAAATATCCTGGAGCAGTGCCGAAAATGCAGAAGGATATGCCGTATACCGCTCCGAAGCCCGGAAAGGACCATGGGTGGAAGCTGGTAAAGTCACGGGAGGAGATCAGACTACATATCTGGACAGGGATGCAGATATGGAGAAGACTTATTATTATAAAGTGAAAGCGTTCTGTACCGTAGATAATGGATTTTATTATGGGGATGAAAGCAGTCCGATGATTACGGATGAGAGTTTTGCCTATATTTATTTGCCGGAAACAGACAGCTATAAAATAGTCGGCACGTGGGATGTAAAAGAAATCACGATTCCTGCCTTCTATAATGGAAAAGAGATTACAGAGATAGCTGATAAGGCATTTTATGGTTTCGATGATGTAGAAAAAATCCGTATCAACAATCGAAGCAGGATTACGATAGGGGAATCTGCATTTGAAAACTGTTCGAATTTACGTTCTGTGAGTGTATCCGGTGAGGCTAAGATTAAAAGAAGAGCCTTTTATAACTGTCCGAAACTGGCTGAATATGGAACGATAGGAAACGCAGGCAATGATACGGTAATTGAGCAGGACAGTTTTGACCCGGATACGAAGATGATCATAAATGGTGGTGAATATGGATGGGATGAATCTGTCATACGGTTTATCAATGAGCATCAGATCCTTACAGAAGTACCGGATACGGACGGAAACTATTCCAGCTATTCAAAAGGCATTACCTATATGTACAGCGAGTATGAGAATAGCGAGGTATGTGTGGACTTTGACAACAGCCGTACAGCAGTGCAGGTGGAAAATGGGACTGGTGTAATTGGAAGAAAGGCCTTTTATGACTGTACAAACGTGACGAAAGTGCTGCTTCCGGGAAGCTTAAAGAAAATTGATTCTCAGGCATTTGCATGGTGCAGAAGTATGACGATCAGCATCCCGAAGAGTGTGACCAGTATCAGTAAAGATGCGTTTCTGAACGCTTCTGACATTACTATCCGTGCGCCGAAGGGATCTTATGCGGAGAAATATGCAAAGAAACATGGAATCACCTGTAAGACATGGAATGTAGAGCAGGTAAAAGCACCGAAACTGACGTATTACTATGACAAAAATGGATATGCAGTTCTGAAGTGGTCAAAAGTGGAATATGCAGATGTATACAAGATTTATCTGTACAATACAGAAACGAAAAAATATAAACTGCTTCATACAGAAAATAAAAACAAACTTACTTTCCTTCCATATCTTGGAAGAGGAACGAAACGGACTTTTAAGATTAAAGCCTATTCCAGCAGCGGGGTTTATGAAAAAGATAACAGCCCGTTCAGCGTACCTGTGACTGTGCAGGAATTGCCGGGAGACTGCAGGATTACAACCGCTTCGAGATCACAGAAGGGAATTACCATTAAGTGGACCATTTCTGACGGGGCAGCAGGATACATTGTCAGAAGAAATGGGGTAAAGATTGCTACAGTTTCCAAAGCAAATATCAGACAATATACAGATACCAAAGTAAAAAAAGATGCAGCCTATTATTATTCCATACAGCCATATGGTGTAACCAAAGAAGGAATCTGGCTGTATGGACGTACAAGCAGTGAAAAATTCAGTGGTTATTGACTGGAAGGAACGGATTGAATTCGTAGAAATTTTCCGGGATTTATCAAAGTTTATTGAAATTTAACTGAATCAGGTAAGTCCTCTGCTTTAATTACGAATATCCGCCTGACTGAAGTTCAGCGGGACTCACTGGGGGTCTGCCCGAACTGTCTGCGGTAGGCTCGGGAAAAAGTACTGTATTCTGTAAAGCCGCTCTCATGGGCGGCTTTTACTACGGGCATTCCCTCGGAAATCAGATTCCGAGCCATCAGAAGCCGCTTGCTTACAATATAATTGTGGAGCGTATAACCGGTTTCCTCCTTGAATTTTCTCATCAAATGGTATTTACTGATGTAATATCTGGAGGCAAGCTGATCTACGGACAGATCATCCTGCAGGTTGTGATTGATATATTGCAGGATTTCGGCAATCTGAGAGTCAAAAGAGTAGGATTTTCTGTCAAAAATATATTGTTTCTCCAGAAAAATACGGTTCAGGTATACCATAAACTGCAGAAACAATGCCTGTGTCAGAATATCTTTGGCGAAATCTTCGGATCTGGCAGCAGATTCCAGGTCCATAAGAAGCTCTTTCAGCTTTTCCTGAAGAGAAGGGTGCAGACGGATCAGATTGTAACTGCGGTCGTTTGCTTTCTGGAAACATTTCAGAAGTTCCTGCTGAGGGATGTCATTCTGAATCCACAGAATAAAGCGGTCATAGGGAACAGAAGCATCAATTTCCGGTCTGTGAATGGCATGGCGGTCTACCAGAAGGATATCCCAGGGTTTCAGATGATAAGTTTTTCCTTCTATATGATAGGAGGCTTTTCCGGAAAGAAAAACAACAACTTTATGAAAATCATGATAATGCCAGGAAAATTCCCGGCTGGTCTGATCTTTGATATGAAAAAGCCGGAATTCCTCATTCAGATATCCGGTTTTCTCGGTCTGATAAAACTGATCGGACAGCAGCATCTGCGATTTCTCCTTTCTGAAGGATAGTTTTTGTTACCGTTCACTGGCAGTATCCCGCGAGGTAAGCTGCCAGTTTTGATCAGACAGACTTACCGGACACGGAGTGAACTGCATTATTTTTTTACAGCATATCACTCGAAGCAGGAATCTTGCAAGGACAAAATGTGAGGACAACGATTCGCGGTCAGTTTTTGCTTTTTCATGCCAGATAAAACCATTCGGGTTCTTTTTCTGGTAAAGTAAACAGATTAGGATAACAGTAATTTCGGAACATACAAAAGAAAAAAGGAGTTTTATCTGGTGATGAAAAAAGAGAAAAAGAAGGAGTACCAACGATATTATCTGGCTTATTCGGCAGCGGTGACCGGACTTTTCTGTGTGATCCTGCTGATATTCCAGAAGAACGGGAAATCCTTTATCCGTGGAGGAGACGGGCTGGGACAGCATTATGTGGCACTGGAATACTGGGGGAAATATCTCCGCCGGATTGTAAAGGGCATTCTGCTGGAACATCGGCTGAACATCCCTCAGTGGGATTTACATATCGGATACGGGGCGGATATTCTGACAACGCTTCATTATTATGTGATTGGAGATCCACTGAACCTGCTGGCAGTTTTTGTCCCGGCGGCATATATGGAATATCTTTATGGATTTCTGTGCTTCCTCCGGTATTATCTGGCGGGAATCACATTTTCCATGTACTGCTTCTATCATAAGAACGGAAAACTTCCGGTATTGCTGGGTAGCCTGATCTATGTTTATTCTCAGTGGATGATCGTGACAGGGCTGGAACACCCGTATTTTATGAATCCGTGCATTTATCTGCCTTTGATCATGCTTGGAGTGGACCGGATTTTTGATGGAAAAAAGCCATATTTCTATATCTGGTCGATTGTACTTTCGGCGGTGAGTAATTTTTATTTTTTCTATATGCTGGGAATTTTTACAGTGATCTATGCGGTGTTCCGGTATTTTACCAGATATCAGAAGATACGGTTAAAAGAACTGGCACCTGTACTGGGAAAATTCTGCCTCTACAGTGTGATCGCACTGATGATATCAGCATTTATACTGGTGCCTGTTGTAAAAGTGATGATGGGGAACTCCAGAATGAGCACAGAAAGGTACATGCCGATCCTTTACAGCAAACGGTTTTATTTCACCCTTCTTGCTGCATTTGCGGGAGGAAATAATAAGACGAGATTTTCCTATATCGGGGCTGCGTGTGTCTGTGTGTCTGCGGTGGCTGTACTTTTTATGCAGAAAGGAAAATACCGGAGTCTGAAAGCGGGAACCCTGCTGGTTGCAGCTATGGCATGTATTCCTCTGGCCGGGAGGATCATGAATGGTTTTTCTTACACCACAAACCGCTGGACCTGGGCTGCAGGAATGCTGTGGGCTTATATTTTTGTGAAAATGTTTCCGGAATTTTTCCATCTGTCACGCAGAAAAAGGATCGTGCTTGCTCTGGTGGCTGGATTGTATGGAAGTTATCTGACTGTTTTTGGGGAGGTAAGAAGCAGTAATAATACAATGGCAGGAATTTTGCTGTTCCTATTTATAGTTATCTTTTCCGCCAGTTATCAGGTCCTGATCAGGGACAGAAGAAAAATGGCTCTTTTTCTGGCTGCGTTTCTGACGGTAAGTGTGGGAACGAATATCTGGTTTTATTATACAGGAAGTGGAAGGGGAAGCTCAGAGAAGGAACATATTATTTCTGCTTATGTGGATCGGGGAACGGTTGCTTCCAGATGCCATACAAAGGTTGAAAAAGCATTAAAACGGCTTCCGGACAGTTCAGAGTTTCGGTTTGACCAGAAATATATGGAGATCGTGAGCAACAATGCTATGCTCAATGACCTCAATGGCGGAAAATTCCGTTTTTCCATTGCGCCGGAAGGTCTGGGGACGTTTTTTAATGAAATCTGTATGAGTAATTTTATGGAACAGTCCATCTTTAATCTGAACAGCAGAAGCTGGCTTTCGAAGATTTTTTCCGTGAAATATTTTGTATCCAGAAAAGGAATTGCACCTTATGGTTTTGTGAAAGAAACCAAAAAAGCGGGACAGAAAAAACGTGCCATTTATAAAGATGAGGATGCACTGCCGCTGGCTTACACGTATGACAATTATATTCCTGTAAAGGAATACGAAAAAATGAATGCGCTAGAAAAGCAGGAGGCACTTCTGCAGGGTGTGGTTCTCGGAGAAAAAGATGCACAGGGACTGAAGGAAACCCGGATGGAGTCTCACACAAAAGAGCTTCCTTATACAGTAAGAGAGATGGAAAATATGACATGGTTGAATTATATCGGATATTCCGTCATATGTCAAATAAGATTTCTATTGGATTTTACAATATTATTCGGCACACATTA
>ENA-USUG01006348-USUG01006348.1-human-gut-metagenome-genome-assembly--contig:-NODE-6348-length-12530-cov-5.988758_pt1 | contig 12530 bp, 7 predicted proteins | sample MGYA00250059_ERZ773394 | MGnify/ENA primary metagenome ERZ773394 (study PRJEB29103, sample SAMN06111957) | human gut metagenome | biome: human gut; feature: ankylosing spondylitis patient; material... | reverse complement strand
CAAATAATACACGATTCCTCCTACTATCAGGGCATAAAGCAGAAAAGCCCAGTTTGAAGCATAAAATGGAGATTTCATCAAAGCTTTATCCGGAATCATCAGATCCTCGTCAAATTCCATCTTGTAACCAAGTCCGGAACACTCCGGGCAGGCACCAAAGGGATTGTTGAAGGAAAAACTTCTTGGCTCCACTTCCTCAATGCTGATACCACAATCCGGGCAGGCATAGCTGGAACTGAAGGTCAGGATCTCCCCGTCAATCACTTCCACCACCAATAGTCCATCCGACAGTCCAAGCACTGTTTCAATTGAGTCTGCCAGACGTTTCTCAATCCCCGGCTTTACTACCAGACGATCTACCACGATCTCAATGAGATGCTTGTTATTTTTCTCCAGCTTGATCTCCTCGGACAGATCATACAGATGTCCATCGATCTTCACACGGACAAATCCGCTCTTTCTGGCTTTTTCCAGCACTTTCACATGCTCACCTTTCCGGCCTTTGACCACCGGGGCCAGAAGCTGGATCTTCGTTCGCTCTGGCAGCGCCATGACCTGATCCACCATCTGATCCACACTCTGCTTGTGGATCTCTCTGCCGCATTTGGGACAGTGTGGTGTGCCGATCCTTGCATAGAGCAGACGGAAATAATCATAGATTTCCGTCACTGTTCCCACCGTAGATCTTGGATTACGGTTGGTGGATTTCTGATCAATGGAAATGGCCGGAGACAGTCCTTCAATACTCTCAACGTCCGGCTTCTCCATCTGTCCTAAGAACTGACGGGCATAGGAGGATAAAGACTCCATATAACGTCTCTGCCCTTCCGCATAGATCGTATCAAAGGCCAGGGAAGATTTTCCCGAACCGGACAGACCCGTCAGAACCACCAGCTCATTTCTGGGGATCTCCAGACTGATATTTTTCAGATTGTGCTCATTGGCACCTCGAATCTTTATAAATTTTCTTCTCTCTTCAGACATTCTTACTCCTCATTCTGCAGCTTCTTCAGTTCGATCATCTGATCACGCAGGGCTGCTGCAGTCTCAAAATCCAGATCCGCAGCTGCTTTCTTCATCTTCTTCTGGATTTGCTCGATCAGTTTCTTCAGTTCCTTCGGACTCATGGATTCCGGATCCTTCTCAAACTTCAGATCGTCCTGAGCCACTTCCTTAGATATACGGATCAGATCCCGCACTGCCTTGTGAATGGTCTGCGGTGTGATACCATGTTCCTCATTGTATGCCTTCTGGATCTCCCGTCTACGGTTGGTCTCCTCGATAGCCAGCCTCATGGAATCCGTCATGTTGTCCGCATACATGATGACATGACCTTCGCTGTTACGTGCCGCACGCCCAATGGTCTGGATCAGGGATGTCTCCGAACGCAGAAATCCCTCCTTGTCCGCATCCAGGATCGCTACCAGCGTGATCTCCGGAATATCCAGTCCCTCACGAAGTAGGTTGATACCCACCAGCACGTCAAACACATCCAGACGCATATCCCGGATGATCTCCATCCGCTCCAACGTATCCACATCTGAGTGAAGATACCTCACCCGAATGCCCAGTTCCTTCATATAATCAGTCAGATCTTCTGCCATCCGCTTGGTCAGGGTGGTGATCAGCACCTTGTGTTTTCCTTCTACTTCCTTGCGGATCTCCCCGATCAGATCATCAATCTGTCCTTCTACCGGGCGCACAGACACCTCCGGATCAAGAAGACCGGTAGGCCTGATGATCTGTTCCGCTCTCAACAGCTCATACTCCGCCTCATAGTCTCCCGGTGTTGCCGACACGAACAGCATCTGATTGATCTTACTTTCAAATTCTTCAAAATTCAATGGACGGTTATCCTTGGCAGATGGCAGACGGAATCCATAGTCCACCAGCGTGTTTTTCCGGCTCTGGTCTCCAAAATACATTCCGCGGATCTGCGGAATGGTCTTGTGGGACTCATCAATGATGATCAGAGAATCATCGGGAAAATAATCCATCAGCGTGTGCGGCGGCTGTCCCGGCTTCAGGCCTGCCAGATGTCTGGAATAATTCTCAATTCCCGAACAGAATCCCGTCTCCTTTAACATCTCGATATCAAAGTTGGTACGCTCTGCGATCCGCTGGGCTTCCAGCAGCTTGTCCTCACTCTTAAAATAACGCACCCGTTCATCCAGTTCTTTTTCAATCTCCACCACTGCCCGCTTGATCTGATCTCCGGGTACTACATAGTGAGATGCCGGGAAGATCGCCACATGCTCAAGCTCTCCTTTGATCTCGCCAGTCAGTACATCGATCTCTGTGATCCGCTCGATCTCGTCTCCGAAGAATTCCACGCGAACTGCAGTATCCGTGGATGCCGCTGGAAAGATCTCCACCACATCCCCGCGGACACGGAAGGTACCACGCTTAAAATCCATCTCATTCCGGTCATACTGAATGTCGATCAGTGCCCGCAGGATCTCATCCCGATCCCGCTCCATGCCAGGCCGCAGAGATACCATCATCTTCTCAAAGTTCTCCGGCTCACCTAGTCCATAGATGCAGGATACACTGGAGACGATGATCACATCCCGCCGTTCGATTAGTGCCGCCGTTGCCGACAGACGCAGCTTATCGATCTCATCATTGATAGACGAATCCTTTGCTATATAAGTATCGCTGGAAGGCACATACGCCTCCGGCTGATAATAATCGTAATACGAAACAAAATATTCCACCGCATTTTCCGGAAAGAACTCCTTCATCTCTCCATATAACTGTGCGGCCAGTGTTTTATTATGGGCGATCAGCAGCGTCGGCTTGTTCAGCTTCTGGATCACATTTGCCATGGTAAATGTCTTTCCTGATCCCGTCACGCCAAGCAGTGTCTCAAACTGATTGCCCTCCTCAAATCCCTTCACCAGCTGGTCAATGGCCTGTGGCTGGTCTCCGGTCGGTTGATATTCAGATACTAATTTGAAGTGATCCATAGTCTTCTCCTGATTGATCTTTGCTTCTGTTCCTAGTATTGTTACCCATCAAGTATATCATTCAAAAGAAAAAAAGTACAGAACAAACTCGAATGTTTGTTCTGTACTTTTTTCTTAATCATTCAGATTCCGTGAAGACCGGTCTTTATGGAGTTCCGTCATATAATTGTACCAGATATCCAACGGATAGGTGGCTCCCGACAGAGAGTGGGTACTACGTGGGGAGTCAAATCCGACCCACACGCCGGTGGTGTAGTAAGCTGTATATCCCACAAACCATCCGTCAATGTTATCGTTGGTGGTTCCGGTCTTTCCGGCGCAGGGCATATTGGTCAGTGCTTTTCCGTGGGCGGTTCCACGGGTCAGAACCCCTTCCAGAATGTTGGTCATCTCATGAGCAGCCGAAGACTGATAGACCTGCTTCTCTTCTGTTTCCGGCCTGACGACCACATTTCCCGCGCTGTCAGTGATCAGGGTGACACAGGTAGGCTGGCGGAACACACCTTCATTTTCCAATGTAGCATAAGCAGATGTCATCTCCAGACAGCTTGCACCTTTACTCAATCCACCCAGTGCAGCGGATAACACATAATCGCTGTCCTGGATCGATGAAAAATTCATATTCAACAGATACTGAAGCCCCACCTCCGGTGTCAGTTCCCGGAACAGTTTATATGCAACCGTGTTCTTGGACTGTTCCACTGCAGTCCGAAGCGATATGGCTCCGGAATAACTTCCTGCATTGGAAGGTCCATCCGGCTCCTTGGAATCGACCACCGTGGAAGAAGCCGTGTAGCCACGCTCCAATGCCGGCGTGTAGACGATCAATGGCTTGATGGAGCTTCCCGGCTGACGGAAGCTTAAGTAAGCCCGGTTATAATCCGCAGACACATCATCCTGGCTGCGTCCGCCTACAATAGCAGTGACCAGACCAGTCGTGTTATCAATGGTAACCGCTGATGCCTGCAGCGCATAGGATCCGTTGTTATTTCTCGTATTATAATCTTCCAGTTCCGTATCTACCGTCGTCTGCAGCAGTTCCTGCGCTTCCATATCAATGGAGGTATAGACCTTGTAACCATTGTTGTACAGCATATCATGACAGGTATCATAATCCTTCCCCGTCACTTCCATCAATGCTCTCGTTGCACATTCATAGATATACGTATGTGCCCATGTACGGGTGTAGGACGGGCTGTACGGATTCAGTGTGATCTTCTCATTTACCGCATCCGTATATTGCTGCTCATTGATGATCCCGTCATCCAGCATATTCTGAAGGATCAGATTCCGGCGCTCTATCGTCTTGTCCGCATGAGTCAACGGATCATAGATACTTGGATTGTTGGGAATTGCGCATAAAAATGCCGTTTCCGATAGATCCAGATCAGACACACTGCGGCTGAAATATTTCTGACTGGCAGCCTCGATACCATAACATCCATTGGAAAAATAAATATTATTGATGTAAAATTCCAACAGCTCGTCTTTGGAATATTCCCGTTCCATAGCATGGGCAATAAAGATCTCCTCCACTTTACGTTCCCAGCGGATGGTATGAGTCAGATAAATGTTCCTCACCAGCTGCTGTGTGATCGTACTTCCGCCCTGGGTGATCCGTCCCTTTCCGAGCAGTGAAGTCACCGCACGCACAATAGCAAATGAATCAGAACCATGGTGCTTGTAAAACCTCTTATCCTCAATACTGACAAATGCCTGTTTTACCAGTTCTGGAATCTGATCAGAAGTCAGATAAATAATATTTTTATCGTTCTGCAGTAATGCGATCCGGTTGCCGTCGGAATCATAGACTTCCCCCACCTGCCCGGTCTGAAAATCACTGGCAGATGACTCCCTGGCAACGGTCTGTGCTTCCAGATACAGAGAAAATACTTTCTGCGGATATCCTGCCACAAAAAACAGTCCGATCGCACCAAGTACAATACACAATACACAGATCTGTGTCAGATGAAATACAAAACTGTTCATGTTCTTGCGGGAATGCTTCTTTGTTGTGGTCTTTTTGTGTTGTGATTTTTTATGATGTGCCCTTTTCTTTGTCTGTTTATCAGGTAAATGTTCGTTCTCCATAATCGGCCCCTTTATTATTTCTCTATTATTTTGTGATTTCATCACTCAATAATTCGCCGTTCGTCAAGAGTGAGCAAGCGCTCTTTGACTCTCTTGCGCTCATTATTTCATATTTTGGCAGGAAGTTCAACCATGGCAGAACAAGATTTCTATACTTCTGCGGTGCAGTCTGTTATAATAAAAGCCACTTACAGACGGAGGACTGACTGTGAACTACGTGATTTCAGATATTCATGGCTGCTATGAGCAGTACATGAAATTATTAGATAAAATTCATTTTTCAGAGAGAGATACTTTATATCTGCTGGGAGATCTGGTAGACCGTGGACCTGAGCCCATGGAAGTGGTCAAGGACGTGATGCGGCGAAAAAATGTGGTGACGATCATGGGTAACCATGACTACCGGGCACTGCGGATCCTGGAGCGTTTCGATATCGGCGAGACACCGAACCCACATGGAACCATCATCAATTCCGAGGATCTGCTGACCTGCAAATACTGGATCAAAGACGGCGGAAAGTCAACGGTACAGGGATTCTTAAATATGAGCCTTCATGAACGAAGTGAATTTCTGGATTATTTTCGGAAGATGCCTTCTTATCAGAAAGTGACAGCCGCAGACAAAACTTACATTCTGGTTCATGGCGGCATCCGTGATTTTGAAGAGTTGAAATCTCTGGAACAATATAAACTTCAGGACTTTATCTACGAACGGACCGATTATGAAAGACGATATTATTCCGATCCTTCCATCTATCTGGTGACCGGACACACCCCCACCCAGCTGATCCGGAAAGATATGGAACCACTGATCTACGAAGGTGCCGGACATATCGCCGTGGACTGCGGCTGTGTCTTCGGAGGAAAACTGGCCGCCTATTGCCTGGAGACAGGAGAATGCGCGTATGTGGAGGGATATGAGAAGTAATCAAATACTCTCGAAAACCTACAGCAGCCCTGAGCGGTAGCAATAAACTGCGCTTTTATGCTACCACTCAGGGCTGCTATGTTTCTATCTTTTTTTATGGAATTGGCGCCGGTTCATTACTTTCCTGTGCCGCAGCTCCACCTTGATCCTGCGTTGGTGCTGCCGTTCCTGCGGCCTGACCGCCGGACAGTTCAAATTCACTCGGTACATAGACACCGCCACTATGAACCGTACAGGTTGCTGCCTGCAGATTGGCGCTGATACCATATGCCGTATCCTGCGTTACCGCCTCTGCCACTCCCTCCTGCATTGCCGGAAGAAGCAGTTTCACCTGCGGTACCTGATTCGGGCACATGCTGGTTGCCAGAAGTCCCGTATCTGCACAGATATTTACAATCACATGATGATCACAAGTCTCTGTCGGTACGGTACCTTCTGCAAAGTATTCATTTCGCACGATACCTTCCCGGCCATCACTGTCACACAAGCCAGCCACTGCCAGTTTACCTGATTTGGTACAGATGGTTGCCTGCACAATTCCTGAAGGTTTCTCAAAATCCTTGTTTTCCAGACCTTCATGGATCCGGCTCATAACTTTCGCCCACAGTTTCTTGTGGAAGCTGGTCTCACCGGCTTTACTGCTCAACTCATGCTTATACCCGTTGTTGTCATAACCAACCCAGATACCTGCCGTGTAATACGGGGACATACCAACAAACCATACGTCACGGTTTTCGGATGTGGTACCAGATTTACCAGCAGTAGTCATATTGGTGATCTTCGCCGAACCTGAAGTTCCGCCTGCGCCATTGACAACATCTTTCATACAGTCAATGAGAAGCCATGCGTTCTGCTCGGAGATGACCTGCGTCTCCTCCGGCTCGTTGTCCAGGACTACATTTCCCTCATTGTCCACAACCTTGGTGTACATTCTCGGTTTGATATAGTCACCCTTGTTGGCAATACCTGCATAAGCGGCTGTCAGTTCCAGATTGGATACACCGTTGGTGATTCCACCCAGAGCAGTTGCCTGACCATAGTCTGTATTAGAGCCCTCCAGTGACAGGCTGGTAAATCCAAACCGAAGCAGATAATCAACCGCTACCGGAGTAGTCACATCCGTAATGGTCTTAACTGCCATAATATTCATGGAACGGGTGATTGCCTCGCGAATCGTTGTCCATCCACGGTATGGAGTATTTTTATCCCAATTCTTTACCAGTCGGCTGTCCGCACCGGAATATGCATACGGTCCATCATATAATACAGTTCCCGGTCCATAACCCAATTCCTCAAAAGCAGGCGCATAAGCTGCCACGATCTTAAAAGTAGAACCAGGGTTTCTGAGGGAATCAGATGCACGGTTCAAAGTTTTGTTCGCAGTCTTCTCTCCACGGCCTCCGATCATGGCAACCACTTCGCCAGTTGTCTGATCCATGATCACCATGGAAGCCTGTGGCTGCATGATAAAGGAACAGTCTTCATAGACCGTATCATCATCTGTAATTCCAAGAGTTGCCACATAACCATCAATAGCTGCCTGTGCATCATCCTTGGAGCTGTACAGAGGTTCATAACTGCTGTCGTTCTGTTTATAGTAGGAGATCATCATTTCCTGACTGTAATTGGTGGTATCTCCGTTAGGCTTCACCACAGTCATGGCCCACTCAATACCTACCTTTACATTGCTCGGGAAATTCTCTTCATTTGCAAATTCTTCATCCAGCGCTTTTTGTATACTGGGACTTTGCGTACTGTAGATCTTCAGTCCGCTGCTGTACAGCGCATTGGATGCCTGGGAATCCGTATATCCGGCTTTTTCCACCAGATCAGCCTTTACCTGATCAATCAGCTCATCTACAAAATAAGAATATACTGTGTTGGTTGTCTCTGTTGTTTCATTATTTTCCTGGATCCGTGCATATACATCATCTGCCAGTGCGTCTTCATACTCACTCTCAGAGATGTACCCCTGATCCATCATATTTTTCAGAACCAGTGCACGACGCTCTTTGTTCTTATCCGGATGCTTGATCGGGTTATATCCGCTGGGGCTCTTAGTGATCGCCGCAATAACCGCTGCTTCAGAAATATCCAGTTCACTGACACTCTTTCCAAAATACCGGTTGGCTGCCGCCTGAACACCCAGGCAGTTCTGCCCCAGGTTAATGGTATTCAGATAGCTCTCCAGAATCTCCGTCTTAGACATGACCTTTTCCAGCTGGATCGCCAGATACTGCTCCTGCAGCTTTCTCTCGATCTTATCCAGCATGCCGTCCTCCGACATGAAGTCAAAGACATTATTCTTCAGCAGCTGCTGGGTGATCGTACTTGCACCCTGTGTAGTTCTGAATCCGCTGACTACAAATTTGACTCCCGCACGAACCATACCCTGAATATCAATTCCATTGTGTTCATAGAAGCGCTCATCCTCGATAGCGATAAATGCTTCCTGCACATGCTTTGGAATATTATCCAGCTTTACATACGTACGGTTGGTTCCTTCTGCCACAAGCTCTGCCGTCTTGTTACCATCCGCATCATAGACAACGGATTTATAACCTCTTGGAAGTACACTGGCACTGGTAATATCAGGTGCATTTTCCATAACACCTTTAATAATACCGATTCCGCCGCACAGACCGGCGACGCCCAGCGCAATGATCAGCACCAACAGTGTCTTCATAAAGACGACTCCCAGTTTCTTACCCATCTTGGTACCTTTTCCTTTGAGAGCCTTCTGTTTTCTGGAGGTGCTTTTCTTACTGTAATTCATTCGTTGGCCTCCTTTTATTCGCTCAATACTTCGATTGCCTTCTGCAGCTGGTTATCATCTGCACTTTCTGTATCTTTATCTAAAACAATATCTGGTGCGATTCCCACTTCATGAATATTATTTCCTGCCGGAGTATAATATCTGGACACAGTGATCTTAATGGCAGATCCGTCGCTTAAGGGGAACAGGCTCTGCACGATTCCTTTTCCAAATGTCTGGGTTCCGATCAGGGTTCCCACTCCATAATCTTTGATGGCACCTGCGAAGATCTCGGATGCACTGGCACTGTTTCCATTGACCAGCACAGCCATCTTTCCGTCAAAATAATGCTCCGCATCGGAATATTCTTCCTGACGATTGCCATATTTATCTTCTGTATAGACGATCAGACCTTCCGGAAGCAATTCATCCAGAATATTACAGGTCACATCTACCAGTCCGCCTCCGTTGTTGCGAAGATCGATCACAAGATCCTGCATTCCTTCTTCTTTCAACTCATCTAACGCGCTTAAGAACTGGTCATCTGTCACATCATCAAATTCTGTGATTCCAATATACCCGATGGTATCTGTGAGCATTCTGCTCTCTACTGTCGGAACTTCGATCTTTCTTCTGGTTACCGTAAGATCGATCTCCTCAGTGCCTCTCATCACACTGATATCCACAGCTGTGCCTTCTTCCCCTTTCAGATCTGTCACGACCAGAGACAGATCCTGTCCGGTTACTTCTTCCCCCTTTACCTTGTAAAGAATGTCGTCAGGCTGAAGTCCCACTTCTTCTGCCGGGGATCCTTCAAACACCTGTACAACCGTGATGATACCGGTGGAATAGTCCTGGCTCAGCATAGCACCAATACCGCTGTAATTGCCATTGGAGCTCTCCATGAAGCTGGCATACTCATCTGGTGTATAATAGCAGGTATATATATCTCCAAGTCCTGCCATCATCCCTTTATAGATGCCGCTTTCTACATTCTCATCTGTGTAATCAAAGAGGTAGTACTGATTGATATAGTCGTTCAGTTCCTCCATCTTCTCTGTGATCTCTGCTTCATTTTCCAGACTTTTGTTCAGGCTGGTGTGTGTGAACATTTTATAGAAATAGGGCGCAGCACATCCGCCCACGCCCATCGCAACCACACACAACAGAATGCCACAGAGCAGCCCTTTTCCAAAAGAATGCCGCTTCGGTCTTTCTTCCATCTGTTGTCTCTCCTTTTTTACTCCTCACATTCTATGTTCCAATCAGTTTACATAGCCCAACGGGTTCACATAACTTCCATTGACGATCACGCCGAAATGCAGGTGCGGTCCGGTTGAAAATCCTGTGGATCCCACAGCAGCGATGGTCTGCCCTTTGGAAACCACATCACCTTCTGATACATAGCGTGCAGAAGCATGCATATACACCGTTGATATCCCATTTCCATGGGAAATAACCACATAATTTCCTGCTGAAGAACTATATGCTGAGGTCGTCACTCTGCCGGAAGCCGCTGCTACAATGGCAGAGCCCGATGATGCTCCAATATCAATTCCTTTATGATAGGTGGATGCTCCTGCAACCGGTGCCGTACGATTACCAAATGTACTGGTGATCCGATGGCTGGCCGGACATGGCCACATGAATCCGGAGCTTCCTCCATCCCCATCACTGGCCGCCGCTTTGGCAGCTGCCGCCGCTGCGATCTGATTCTCCACCTGTGCCAGCAGCTTTTCCTGTTCGTTCAGCTGCTTTTCATATTCGCTCTGTTCGCCGGAAGCGGAATTGATCTGCTCCTGATAGCTGTTGATCTCGGCTGTCTTGGCATTCATGGCCTTGTTGACCGCCTGCTTCTGTGCCTGTACTTCACTCAACAGGTCTTCCTGCTCCTGCTTCTCTTGCTCCAGCGCTTCCTTCTGTTCTTTTATGTCCTGCATGGTATCACTCAGCTTCTGCATCATCCGCTGATCATACTCATACACCTGTCTTGCATATTCTACCCGATTTATCATATCTGCCATACTGTCCGCTTCCAGAAATGCAGCCAGCATCGACGGATTCCCATTTTCATACAAATAGCAGATCCGCGTTTTCATCATCTCATACTGATCCTGCGCATCCGCTTCTGCTTTTTCCAGCTCTTCTGTACGAGCTGCTATATCATCTTCCGTAGCTGCTATATCATCTTCCAGCTTTTTGATCTGGGAAGAAAGAGTATTCATCTGCCCGTCAAGCTGATTGATATATGACTGAAGATTGCTCTTACTGTTCTTCAGTTCCTTGATCTTGCTCTCTACAGTGGAAATATCAGACTTCAGTGACTTGATCTGGTCAAGCGCATTATTTCGCTTCTGTTCCAGTTCTTTTGTATAACTGTCGTCCTCTTCTTCCTCATCTTCATCCTCTTCATCATCAGACGTGTCCGACTCTTCTGCCGCATACACACTGTCAATCGCTGTGCTGACCCTGCCAGACGCAAAAGCCAGCACTGCCATGCCAAGCAGGATACCGATCGTTCTTTTTCTCATGTTCAGCCTCCGGCCTGCACTCCTCTATACCTTCAGATGTCTCTGAATGGTCACTATACTTCCAAAAAATCCAATTCCCACACCCAGTGCCATACCTACCGGAAGCAGAGTCTGGAACAGCTGCGCTGCAGGAAGAAAATCCATCACATTGCTCAGTCCTGTAAACTGGGTCCCCACATAAGTGATCAGTTTATTATACAGGAAATACAGAAGGATCAGCGGGAAGATTGCTCCCACCAGTCCGATCACAATACCTTCAATAAGAAACGGTGCTTTGATAAAGGAGTTCTTCGCTCCGATCAGTCTCATAATACCAATCTCTTCTCTTCTGACGGAGATACCGATAGCAACTGTATTATTGATCAGGAAGATCGCTACTGCCAGCAGCAGTCCGATAATTGCAACCGACACATAACTGACCAGTCTGTTGAAATCTGTCAGCATGGATGCAACTGAATCTGAACGGTTTACTTTTCTTACCTTATCCAGTGATTCAATATAGGTAACCAGATCATCCTGTTTGGAAATATCCTTCATATAGATCTCAAGGTTCGAACTGTTTGCCAGCGGGTTATCATCTACAAATGCCTCAGCAACTTCCGGATTGCCCTCAAAATATTTCTCCTGATAGCTTTTCCATGCTTCGTCCGCTGAAACATAGACAACCTCCGAGACACCGTCACGCTTGGTCAGTCCCTGCCCGATCTCCAGGATCTCATCCTCTGTGGTTCCTTCGTCAAACAGAACCGTTACTGCAACACCCTCTTCCGCTTCTCTTACAAAATGCTGAAAATTCTGTACCATACAGAAAAAGATGCCAAACATAAATATACATGCTGCCATGGTTGCCATGGAAGCCAGTGAAAATAACTTGTTTCTCCAGATATTTTTAAATCCCTGCTTAAAGCAGTATCCTATCGTATTGAATCTCATCCGATGTACCCGCTTTCTTTCTCGTCTTCCGTAATGATTCCCTTCTGCATACGGATCACTCGTTTTTTCATCGTATTAACGATTGCCTGATCATGTGTAACCACAAGCACCGTCGTACCGCGGGCATTGATCTCCTCCAGAAGCTTCATGATCTCTCTGGAGGTCTTGGGGTCAAGATTTCCGGTCGGCTCATCTGCCAGCAGGATATCCGGGCTGTTCACCAGCGCACGCGCCAGTGCCACTCTCTGCTGTTCTCCACCGGAGAGCTGTATTCCTTGTACTCCAGGCGTTCCCGCTCGACCTCTCCAACCTGCTCCAACATA
>ENA-USUG01006344-USUG01006344.1-human-gut-metagenome-genome-assembly--contig:-NODE-6344-length-12536-cov-4.943896_pt1 | contig 12536 bp, 10 predicted proteins | sample MGYA00250059_ERZ773394 | MGnify/ENA primary metagenome ERZ773394 (study PRJEB29103, sample SAMN06111957) | human gut metagenome | biome: human gut; feature: ankylosing spondylitis patient; material... | reverse complement strand
CATGAATGGTCCTGGCATTTACTTTGAGAAGTATACAAAGGAGGCCAGCACAATGCAGAACACAAAATTAAAACGCAGAGACCGCTCAACGATATCAAAAGGAGAGTATTTATTCAATCATATCTTTTACGGTACAGTGCTGGCTTTCGATCTGTATGCGATATTACCATTGATCGTACCAATTGCTGTGTACCACAGTTCGATTCCAAGCGTGGCTTTTTGTACGCTTTTGGCTAATGCTTCTGGGATCCTTTTGGATTTTAGGTATAACCGAAGTGTTTTAAACAGTGTCAGGGATGCTGTGATAGGGGCGGCGCTGTATGTTCTATTTACACTGGGAAGGTATGCGGCTGTATTCACGAAATGGTTACTTTTGGTGACGGTTGTATTATCTGCGATAGGCATTCTGGTGATTGCTGTAAGAAAAATCAATAGAAATGACGATATTATGATGGTAATACGAATCAAAGCGGCTAAAAGTATTCGGTTATTACAAAGAAATCTTGGGATAAGCGCAGTGATTGTGGTGATTGCCCTTCCAGTTATAGTTCGCTGTTTCCCCAATGGCATGGTGTTTGAGGACTTCAAAACATTTCATGAAAATGGTGAACTGAGTGTCAATCAGGTATATGGAGATGAGTTCCGGCTTTCAAAAAATATTGAGACGATTAAGCTGATACGAGACGATGATGTATTCCAGAAACTCGATTACGATAAAAAGTGTGAGGTATTGAAAGCGTGTATCTATTGTGAGGGGCGATACCTGGGGCTTTGTGAGATTCAGGTAGAGTTCAGGGATGATATGGAAGAAAGGGAGATGGGCTCCTATAATCATGCGGCGAGGACGATTTCTATCAATGCCAAGGCTATAAAAGAGGGCGCTACAGCAGAGGAACTTCTCCATGCATGTCTCCATGAATGCCGCCATTGTTATCAACATTTGATGGCAGAGCTTTATCGTCAGGCAGACCCATCACAACGTAATTTGTATGCGTTTGCAGGTGAGAATGTAGGGGAATGGGTAAAAAACATAGGGAATTATCAGGATAATGATGGAACAATGGAGGGGATGATCGCTTACAGGATGCAGGCTCTTGAACAGGATGCGGAGGACTACGCATGGGATAGTGTTCTAACTTATTATCATGCAATTGATGAGATTTTGGATGATCAGGCTCAGAATGAGTAGGGAGAAATGGAAATACCTGAAGAAATCCTTTATAATAGAAATAAGGGATTTCAAAAAGCACAAGGAGGTGGCAGCATGAAAGTTCTCGTAATCCCAGATGTCCATTTAAAGCCCTTCATGTTCCAGCAGGCGACAACTCTTATGAAACAAGGGATTGCCGATCGGGCGGTATGTCTGATGGACATTCCAGATGATTGGAATAAAGAATATGATTGCCAGCTTTATGAAGAAACCTACGATGAAGCAATCTGTTTTGCTGAACAGTTTCCAGAGACGCTGTGGTGCTATGGCAATCATGACTTATCGTATCTCTGGCATCAGATGGAAAGTGGATATAGCACCAAGGCGGCTTATCTTGTTCAGAAAAAACTGCTGGATCTTCGAGAGGCGGTTCCAGAAGATCATCCAATCCAGTATATACAAAAGATAGACAATGTCTTATTCTGCCATGGTGGCCTGTTAAATTATTTTGTTGAGGAGTACGTTTCCAAATCCAAATATGATGATGTGGATCAGGTGCTGAAAATAATCAATAAACTAGGCCGGAGAGAAATGTGGAATCAGGGGTCTCCAATCTGGTTAAGGCCGCAGAACTCCAAAGCGAGATTGTATAAGCCGCGGAAGCTGCTTCAGGTTGTGGGACATACCCCGATGACGGAAATTACCAGAGAGGGGAATGTGATTTCATGCGATGTGTTTTCTACCTATCGTGACGGGAGGCCAATCGGCACACAGGAATTTCTTCTGCTGGATACTCAGACCTGGGAATACTGTGGCGTGAAGCTTCATTGAAATATACGGTGAATAAAAATGAGATGCTTGGATAACGGAATATCCAGGCATTTTCAGTAAGGAGAATGCGTATGGAAGAAAAAAGCACGGAAGAATATCGGGATTTTCTCAGAAACTATTTGCTTTTAAAAGAACAGGTGATAAGGGAACCGGATAATTTCGAGTCCTTTCGCCATTTGATCCATAAGTACGGAGAAGAGATTCCATTATCGGAAATGCTTGAGCTGATGGATTTGGCGGATCAGCGGTATGGGGAGAGCAGTCCGGAGAAATTGACGGAATTAGTTGAGATGGTATTTGAAAAGAACCGGTATGAGATCAAGGTGGACAATCTCATAGAAGAGGTGAAAGAGGTTCTTAAGGAATTGAACGTGAACTGTTATCAGCATGAACCTCATCGGCTGGTTGCATTTGTGGCGGATGAGAATCATTATCACACCGTAAGAGTGGAGATACAGGTCAATTCCAAGAGAATCCATGTGCGGGTCTATTTTCAAGGCCAGGTGCTTATGAGGGCGATTCCATATGCGGCTATGGGAATCCTGAAGCTTAATGAAAAACAGCCGTATGATGAGCAGCTGAAAATGGAATTGGAGACGGGCAAGATTTATCTGGAAACATGTCTGGAGGTCTGGAGAGAAAAATACATAAGCAAGGAAGTATTGAAGGAACAGATTGAAAAACTTTGCAAAACGGCATTTTGCTTGGACTATTATATAAAAAATTATAAAGATGGTAGAATTGCCAGCCTGTCTCAGTATTTTGTATACAAGGAGATTATGAAAGAGGCAGTCTTTCTGACTTTTTATGAGAAAGAGATGACGGATACAAAAATGAGTTTTGGAATCCAGGAAGCCATTGACCGGGAAAGAGATATTGAAAAAATAGAAAGAACAAGATGGGAGTTAAATCACTTATGAATATACAAAGTCTAGCAGAAAAAATCAGCGGAGCGCTTTTGACGCTGGCTAGTATTTTTATTTTCATATATGAAGCCATAGCAGTGATCTTTTCACTGGAAATGATATTTGATCCGTACCGGCTGGTCGGAATTCATGGAATCGACCAATACACGAATTTCTGGATGAAAGTCCGATCATTTGCGTATCTTTTGCTGATGGTCGGAGTAATCATTATGTGGCTGATTATCCGTTGGATCTTGAAAAAGACGGGAGTAAGGAAAAGAATCCAGATGCAATGCGTGATTTTTGCAGCGGTATTTACATTGCTCAGTGTTGGTATGAATCAGTATTATAAATACACAGAAAAGCTTGATGGACTCCATAATGAGGATTATACGATAACATTTCATTATGGTGATGTTGCGGATCAGTACTCGAATTCACAACCGTTAAATGAAAGCATTGGAACGAAGATATTATCTTACGAGCATCGCACCTGGTTCCAGAAATTGTATAAATCAAGAGTCACATTCTATGCACTTTCCGGGGATGCCAGAGCAGCAAAATTCGATTTTTTGAAAGATGAGAATGCCTATGTGCCGGAGTGGATGTATACAGGCTGGAATTGGATATTGCTGATAAGGAGAGCGTGGTCTCAATGGCTGGTATGGTTTTTTGTATTAGCAGCCTGGGGAACCGGATGGGCATCTGAAACCAGTGGGGAAGCGTATGAGGACATAGAAGAATAAGAGGCTATTCTTGACAGCCAGTCCTTGAGAAATCATTTCTTTTATGCTATTTTATACTTAGATTGAAATGTCTATCTGGCAAATCTGATTCTGAGCGAAGGGAGTGGCATGAATGAAGCACTTGGACATCCCAGTTGGTATTTCTGATTTTGCGGAAATCCGAAGAAATGGATTTTACTATATTGATAAATCGGGTTTAATCGATGATTTACTGAAGACAACCTCAACGAAAGTTACTCTGATTACTCGTCCCCGCCGGTTTGGCAAGACATTGGGGATGAGTATGTTAGAGTACTTTTTTGATGTTCGCAAAGACAGTAAAGAGCTGTTTGCTGGTCTGGAGATCATGAAAAATCAGGAAATATGCCAGCAATGGATGAACCAGTATCCGACCATTTTCGTGTCTTTTCGCCAGGTGGATGGTTTGAATTTTGATGGTGCATTTGGGATGCTGACAGTGGTACTTGCGGATCTGTTTAATAAACATCTGTATTTGCAGGAAAGTCCCAAAGCTACGGAATTTCAGAAAGCAGCTTTTGCTCATATTGCCAGTGGAAATGCGTCTGTGAAGGAGGCGAAGAGCAGTCTTGGCCTTTTGACAGATATGATGCGGGATTATTATGGGAAAAAAGTGATTCTTCTGATTGATGAGTACGATGTGCCTGTGGCGAAAGCCAATAGCCATGATTATTATGGGGAGATGCTGGATGTGATGAAGGGCGTGATGCAGGCACTGAAGGATAATCAGGCTCTCCAATTTGCTGTGATTACTGGCTGTCTGAAAATTGCCAAGGAGAGTATTTTCACAGGCACCAATAATTTTGTTTCAGATACCATTACGGATTCCCGGTTAAATGAATACTTTGGTTTTGTGCAGCGTGAAGTAGATCAGATCCTAAAGGATGCGGATGCGATCGGATATGCGGAAAGTATCCGGATTTGGTATGATGGGTATCATTTTGGAGATTTTGATGTGTACTGCCCGTGGGATGTGATGAATTATATGCGTGATCTGCAGTACAATCCCAAGGCCAAACCAGCCAGCTATTGGAAAAATACCAGTGATAATGCAATTATCCGTTCTTTTATTGATTATGCAGGCGGTGCGATCACGAAGAAATTAGAGACGTTATTGGCAGGCGGTTATATTGTCCAGAGAGTAGACGAGAATCTGACCTATGATTATCTGCATTCTTCGGAGGAAAATCTGTGGAGTGTTCTCTATCTCACTGGCTATCTGACAAGAGTGCGGAAAAATGAATTGGATTGCCAATTGCCGGAAGGTACGGCTGCGCTCATGATTCCAAATGCGGAGATTAAGGAAATTTTCGAGACGACAGTGAGTCACTGGTTTGGTGATAACGCAAGAACCTGGAACCGAAAAGCTTTATTTGATGCAGTCTGGAATGGGGATAGTGAGACAGTCACGAAGGAGATGAATGCGCTTTTGCGGCGAACCATCAGCTACCATGATTACAAAGAGGACTTTTATCATGCGTTCCTGGCAGGTATTTTTGCAGGCGCGGGATATATGGTGGATTCTAATAAGGAACATGGAGAAGGCCGGAGCGATGTGGTTGTGTATGATCCAGTAGAAGCCCGTGTAGCTGTTTTTGAGGCGAAGTACACGAAAAATCTGGAAAAATTGGAGAGTGCCTGTGCAGATGCATTAGATCAGATTGATGAGCGGATGTATGCGAAAGAATATGAAGATGATTACGATCAGGTGCTATGCTATGGGATTTCATTTTTCAAAAAACGGTGTATGGTGAAGAAGAAATAAGGGGCAATTTATGGACAGAAGTATCGACTATGTGATCGCAGTAGCAGAATGCCGGAGCATCTCCCAGGCGGCGGAGATGCTGTATATCAGTCAGCCGTCCCTCTCCCGGTACTTATCGAATCTGGAAAATGAGCTTGGGGTAAACTTATTTGTCCGGACGTTAAATGGAACGGAGCTGACAGAGGCGGGAAAGATCTATCTGGAGTACGCCAAGGAGATTAAACTGCTGCGGAGCACCATGGATTCAAAAATCAGGGCATTAAAGCGGGAGAAAAAGAACCGGATCCGGGTCGGGATGACCCTGAATGCGGCATCGTTGATGGCTTTTAACATCACTCAGGAGGTAAAGAAAAAGTATCCGGGATGTGAGGTGGAATTCTACAATATGCTTTCCAAAGACACGGAACATGTGCTGCAGGAAGGGACCTATGATTTCGTTATCGGGCCAAACTGGGGATTTTCACCGGAATTTGATTATGAAATGCTGTATCAGGATCCGTATGTGCTGGTAGTGCCCGACAGGTATGATATTGAGGCATATGCAGAATACAAGGATGAAAATGTCATACCATTTGTAGATTTAAAGGATCTTCCGCCTATGGATTATATATTTCAGGATGAAACCACTTCCGTAAGAAAAGGGATCAACCAGATCATGAAGAAGCAGAAGCTGGAGATCATACCGAAAATGGTAGTAACCAGCAGTACTCTGGCGATTCAGGCGGCAGAGAATGGAATTGGGTGCTGTATTGTTGTGGTAGGGCATCTGACCTATATCAGCCGTGGCGATCATCTGAGGGTATATCAGGTCAGCGGACAGGAGATTTCCAGTGCCGGCGTGGTCTCGCTTCGCAGTAAGACCTTTACAGAAGAAGAAAAATATTGTATCGCAATGGTAAAAAGGGCGCTGTCGGAAGGCGAAAAAGAGATCCATCGGCGTTTACGGCTGAAATAGCTTCCGCCACCGAACCATGCGTTTTTTACAGGGGTATAGCTTTATGCTATGCCCCTCTTTCTTTTTGGCATTGGAAAAGAAAAATGGAATGGATTACAATAAGGACAGATGGAAAATATGTTGGCCGACATAAAAAATCGAAAACTTATGAAATTTACGAATTTCAAGAAACTTACATAAGGAGGAATTTTTTATGAGTATGACGTTACTGTGGGCTTTGATCTGTCTGATCATCTTCGTAGTTGTTCTGGCGCATCCAAAGCTTCCAAACTGGATGACATTTATCTGCATGGCCCCGGTGGTACTGCTGGCAAAGGTCATGGAAGCAAAAGATATCTACGCAGTGTTGAATAACTCCAGCCTGCATCTGATGGTGATCATCTGTATGTTTTCAGGTATGATTGCAGCAACAGGACTGGATATTATCATTGGTGATTTTGTGGATCGTGTGACCAGTTCCCAGACCGGTAAGAAAAAAGAAATGATGATCTTCGCAATTGTGTATATCGTATCAGGATTGATTTCTACCGTCCTTCAGAACAGTTATGTAGCGATGGCATTTCTGCCGGTGTTAAAAAGTATTGCAAGAAAGAACCGGATCAGCCTTTCTAAGTTAGTATTGTTCGTTATCTTCGCAACCACCTTAGGCGGTGCTATTACCTTGATCGGTACACCGACTAACGTTTATGCAAACACTGCATTAGAGGAAGCCGGACTTCAGTTATTTGGCATGCTGGATTTCGCATGGGTCGGTATTCCGATCTTTATCGTAGGCGGACTTTACATGATCATCATGAACCGCTGGTGTGCATCTTATGATGATTTTGGTGAAGCAGTCGTTGAGAAAACCTTAACGGCAGAGCAGAAGAAAAAACAGATGGTAGTTGGAATTGCATTCTTGGTATTTGTTATTGCACTGGTATTAAAATCCCTGAAAGTGATTTCCATTGATCCGAACTTTATTGGTTATGCAATGATCGCGATTGCGATTCTGACAACCATCGTGTCTCCAAAAGAAGCCATGTCATCTCTGGATGCACAGATGATCCTGTTCTGTGCAGGTATCAATTTGATGATCGCAGTGATGAACCAGAGCGGACTGGGACAGGTATTTGGCGACCTGATCATCAAAGTGATCGGCGAGTCCAGAAACCTGTATCTGATCACCGCAGTTCTCTGTATCGGAGCTTCTATTGCAACCTCCTTTATGAACAACATGGCATGCGCAGGAATGCTGGCTCCAGTTGGTATCTCCATCGCCAATGCACTGGGCGCTAATCCACAGGCTATCGTTTTGGCAATCGCTATCGGTGCTGGATGCTCTTACTTAACACCGATCGCTTCTGGAACCAACCAGACCATGATCATTTTTACAAAATTAAAATTCCAGGATTTTGCAAAATTCGGCTGGCCATTACTGATCATCTCCTGGATCTTATGTATCGCCATCCTGCCGCAGGTATTCCCATTCTTCTAAAAGAATGCCTGACAGATTAATGAGGAGGTTCCCTGATTATGAAATGTGAACTGCAACGTGCTCTTCCATCTGTGGAAGGGATTCACCCGGAATATCTTATCAATTTTTTAAATGCCTGTGAAAAGGCAGAGTCAGAGATCCATGGGATTATGATCGCAAGACATGGTAAAGTGATTTTTGAGGGCTACAATGCCCCCTATGCAGCAGATATCCCCCACATCATGCATTCCTTTACCAAGATCCTGACCAACACCGCCGTGGCGCTGGCCTATGATGACGGACTGTTGAAGCTGGAAGATCCGGTTTTAAAATATTTCCCGGAATATGAGGCAGATGCCAATGAGTATTTAAGAGCCTGCACCATCCGGAATATGATCACCATGAGAAATGGCCAGCAGCGTTCCATTGGCGGAAATGAATGGCGGCCATTGAAGACCAGTTGGAAAGAAGCGTATTTTCGGGTACCATTTGACAAAAAACCAGGGGAAACCTATATGTATTCCAGCGGAAACAGCTACATTCTCTCCTACATTGTCCAGAAGCTGGAGGGAAAGACCTGTCGGGAACTGGTACAGGAGCGGGTCGGCAAAGAGATCGGCTTACATGATTTCCCGTGGATGTTGAGCCCGGAAGGCGTCTGCTCCGGTGGAAACGGTGTCTCCCTGACGACAGAAGATATGCTGCGGATCGGGCTTCTTTATCTCAATAAAGGAAAATGGAACGGAAAACAGCTGATCTCAGAAGAGTGGATCGATAATGCGATGGGGTATACAAACCCGATTGCTCCGGTGGATGGGCTTCAATATAATTTCCATTGGGATCATACAGGAGATATCTGGGCAGCCAGAGGTATGTTTGGACAGACCTGCGGCCTGGTGCCATCCCTGGATCTGGTATTTGCCATCACGGCTGCAGACAGCCGGTATGTGGCAATGAAGCTGTTCCAGAAGGAGATCATTGATCCGGTGAAGGCGGGAAAAGAACCGGAGATCCCCGATGCCACAGCAGAGGAGATCCTGAAACAGAAAGGTCTCCGCATGACTCTGGAAGGGAAAAATAGGTCCGTAAAGGGTCATCGGGAGCTTCCAAAGGACGCAGTGTGGACGCCGGAGGAAAATAAGGACGGAATCACCAAGGTAGAACTTCATGTAACGGATGGCGATCAGATGGTTTACGTGATGGAAGATGGTCGAGGACGCCATCAGGTGACTGCGGGACTGGACCATTGGGTAGATGGGGTCACCACGATGACTGGCGCATATCTACATCATCAGTACGAGCAGGAAGAGTCACAGATCTCAGCTATCGCTTATTGGACAGACGAGCATGTGCTGACTATGGAGTGGCGGTTTCCTGAGATGGCCTTCTGGGATCATGTATCCTTGACCTGGGATGGCGATACAGTGAAAATGAACCGGTGGGTTAACATGAATTCCCAAGATGTGAAACGACCTACGGTTTATTTAAAATAAATTTTTAAAACAAGCTTTACCTCTTATCCCCAAAGCAGGAAGTATGAAAATGCGGAAGCGTTTTTTCATACTTCCTCTTTTTTCGTGGGGTAAAGTATGGTATGATGTAACTGGCCTGTAGGTCTGCGCAATTGCTGCGCTGACCGTAAGAAATATAGGTCCGGTCAGAATCGTTAGTGACCGGTTGTGAATGATTAGGAAAAAGAGAGTGAGCAGACAGGTGAATAAGGACAAGTTAAGTATCATGCCGTGGATCAACACGGAATATTCGTATAAACTGGCAAAACGCATGGAACAGTTCCGGTCCAATCCGGTTCTGGGTTATCGCCCGGCTGGTTCGGCAGCGGAGTTTGCCACCGGAGAGATGCTTTTTCAGGAGATGGAGCGGATCGGATTAAAGGATGTACATAAAGATGCCATCCGGGTAGATTCCTGGGAATTCCACAAGGCAGAGCTGGTATGGAACACAGAAGATGGAAGTGAGGGCCTGCGGGCAGTTCTTGGTGGCTATCAGACCAATTTCCAGACAGGCGGCCCCAGGGAGTTTGGCCTGGTCTATGTGGGAAAGGGAACTGCAGAGGATTATGACGGAAAAGATGTAAAAGGCAAATTAGTGCTGGCAGACATCAACCAGAGAGAAGAATGGTGGATCAATTTCCCGGTATATCAGGCTTATGTCCGGGGAGCAGCAGCTTTTATTGCCGTGCAGGAAGGCGGCTTTGCGGAGATTCATGATGAGGCGTTAAATGCCCAGGATATCGCCGGACCGGCAGAGGCAGCAGCATTTTCCATGTCCAGGGCAGACGCAGCGGTGTTAAAGCGGGCTCTGGAGGGTAAAGAGGAGATCCGGGTATGGTTTGACGCCGATACCTGCGTGAAGGAGAAACAGACCTCTTATAATATTATTGGTACAATTCCGGGAGAAGACCAGGAGCAGATGATCCTGCTTTCCGCCCACTATGATTCCTATTTCAGCGGATTTCAGGATGATAATGCAGCGGTTGCATTGATGTTCGGTATCGCTAAAGCTCTGATCGACAGTGGGTATAAGCCGAAGAAAACTCTGGTATTTGCGGCATTGGCAGCAGAAGAGTGGGGAATCGTCAATTCTAAATATGACTGGTCTACAGGCGCATACCAGCAGGTATTTCATGTACGTCCGGAGTGGCAGGGAAAAGTGGTTGCAGATTTAAACTTCGAGCTTCCTGCCCATGCCCATGATACAAAGGATGCAGTCCGTACTGTTTATGAGTATGTGACATTTTTAACAAAAGCAATCGAAGGAATTCCGGTGGACCCGGAGGCTTATCCGGACGGATTGGAGATCCATGCACCGATCCAGACCATGTCGGACGATTTTTCCATGGCAATCTCCGGCATCCCTTCTATGGTCAACGAGTTTGCCGATGGCTCTTTTATGGAGACCCACTATCACTCTCAGTTTGATAATGAGGATTATTATCATGAACCGGTGTACCGCTTCCATCATCTGTTATATGGAACCCTGGTGAAGGAATTTGATAAGATCGTGCTGCCGCCATTTGATTTTTCCGTGTTGTTTGAGGCTATGAACAAGAGTCTGGATATGCGGTATTCAGGAATCATCGGAGATCTGGGTGAGAAGTTAAATCAGGTGACGATAGAAGCAGCGTCTCTTGGTAAAGAAGTATATCAGTGGATCGAGAAGGTCAATGAGTCCGGCGCGGCTCTGAAAAATGCGGAAGAATACCGGAAGATCCTTATGAATGCGTTCCGCAAAGCCCAGGATTCCTTTGTCCGTCTGGATTGGCAGGACACTGTGCTGTTCCCGCAGCAGGCAGTGAGACAGAATCTGACTCATGTAAAAGACGCCATCTCCCGTCTGGAGCAGGGCAATGTCATTGGTGCGCTGGATGCGATCTATGAGATCGACAACAACTGCTATGCCTTCCAGTTTGACGAGGAAGTGTTTAACTATTTTACCGACTATGTATTCTGTCAGCCAAAAGAGCGGTTACAGTGGGGGGCGGGCCGTATCGTCCATCATGAGAACCTGTTCCAGTTGGTGCAGAAATTAAAGAAAAAATCGGTTCCCGGAGAGGCAGATTTTGACGAAGAGCTGCGTATCTTAAACCGGGTGAGAAAGAATCAGGAGGAGTGCTATAAGTCTGATCTGGAATACATGATCCGTGAAACTGAAAATATCATCAACAGCCTGAAAAAGATCCAACAGATGGCTGGAAAGGAATAAAGAAGATAACTGTGAGAGGACTGAACGGTTACTGAACAGTTACGAAAAGGACATTATATGGATAGTGATAAGTTATACCGAGTGAAAAAAGAAGATATCCCCAAATTGGAACAGTTGTTGACGGTCTGTTTTTCCCAGGATCCATTATATGGTCATCTGATCCCGGACGAGGATACCAGAAAACGGCTATTGCCAGAATTGTTCCATTGTGACCTGGAAGAAATGTTTGCCACCTGTGAGATTTTCGCCGACAGCCCGGAATTAAATGGTGTGCTGGTGGTTTCTGACGAGTCGGAACCGTATAATTTCTTCCAATATTATGCAACGGAACTTCATGCCTATTTAAAAACAGACGAGTATCTGATCAAGGAAGATCCCAGTCTGAAGACCTTCTGGAACTTTATTCTGGGTAAAGATTATCTGAACTCCAAGTGGACCGATCAGCTTCATCAGGAAGAGCGGCTTCACATTATCTATCTGGCTGTAAATCCGGCCATGCAGCATCATGGGATTTCCGCCCTTCTGATGAACGAGGCCATCGCATATGCCCATGAACATCATCTGATGATCTCGCTGGAGACCCATAATGAGCATAATGTGGCGTTATATCAGCATTTTGGGTTTAAACTGTATGGGGTGCTGGAGAAGCACTTTGATCTGAAGCAGTATTGCATGATTCGGGAAGTGCAGTAAGAAATGCTGGCGCAAGGGAGTTGACTGCTACTGTATTGGCAATCATATGGTTAGAAAAAGCCAGGTTCAAGAAGGGTAGAAACTCTCTTGAACCTGGCTTTTTGTTATGATTTACAGATTGAAACCAAAGTATTTCACAGCGTTGTAATAAGAAATACCCTGAACGATCTCCTTCAGAGATTTCATATCTGCCGGATACTCGCCATTCTCAACCCATCCACCGATCAACTCGCACATGATTCTTCTGAAGTACTCATGTCTGGTGTCGGATAAGAAGCTTCTGGAGTCAGTTAA
>ENA-USUG01006341-USUG01006341.1-human-gut-metagenome-genome-assembly--contig:-NODE-6341-length-12537-cov-4.435072_pt1 | contig 12537 bp, 10 predicted proteins | sample MGYA00250059_ERZ773394 | MGnify/ENA primary metagenome ERZ773394 (study PRJEB29103, sample SAMN06111957) | human gut metagenome | biome: human gut; feature: ankylosing spondylitis patient; material... | reverse complement strand
GATCCGGAGGGCAGAGACCGTCTGACGGCGGCAGCATTTCAATCAAGCATAACACCTACGAAACTGTATTTGTAAAAATCCGCAATAAATTTCTTCTGTTCCTCTGTAACCCTCAGATTCTCGCTCTGCTCTTCCACCACTCCTTCGATCAGCTGATAGGTCAGGCTGTACAGATAACTTTCCACCTGCTCTCGTTTCACAGAGCGATACACATTCAAAATAAATGGCTTATTTTCCAAAACAGCCTCAAAAATCTGCTGAAGCCCTTCCTGCCAGGTGTCGTAGGTCTTTTTTCCCTGCAAAGCCTGGGAAGCGTCCTCAATACAGGACCATTCTACCAGGTCATAAATGTCTTTAAAATGATAGTAAAAAGCCATTCGGCTGATTCCGCAGTCTGTAGTCAGGTCGCTGATGGTGATCTTGTCCAGAGGCTTCTGAAGGAGAAATTTTTTCAAAGACTCTTCCAGTGCATTTTTTGTGATATTGTTCATTCAGATGTGCTCCTCCTGATAATATTTATTTTGCAGTATGGCATCAGGCAATACATGAGGCCTGTACAATTTCTAGAGCGTGTTTGAAAAAGGCTTTCTGCAAGATGTGCGTCACAATCTGCAGACTCTAAGGATTTTATAAAGCCTTTTTGGATTTTTGTCAACAGGAGCACTATGAAAAAAAGCATCTTTCACACCATTTTCGCAAAAATGCATGGAAAAAGCCCCCTTTCGCGGAGGGCACATCAAGTGCTTTTCCAGGCATCACAATTTGTGGGAGAACATCCTCCACTTTACAAGAAAAACTCTCAATGCTACAATATTCCCCAGATATTTGACAAAAAAAGACCCTGTGGGGGAATACATAAGGAGAATACCATGGAATTAAAGCTTGAAAACGGACGTCCCGCAGATACCACGGGCAGACTTGAAAAAGAGATACGTACTTATGATTTTCTTGATGCACTTCAGGTGCCTTATCAGAGGATTGACCATGAAACTCTGATGACCATTGAAGCTTGTAAAGATGTGGATAAAGTGCTTGATGCAGTAATCTGCAAAAACCTGTTTCTCTGCAACCGCCAGGAAACGAACTTCTATCTGCTGCTCCTGCCAGGCGACAAGAAGTTTAAGACAAAGGAAGTATCTTCCCAGCTTGGCGTTGCCAGACTTTCCTTCGGCAATGAAACTTATATGGAGAAATTCCTTGATATTACACCTGGTTCTGTCAGTATACTTGGGCTTATGAACGATAAGGAAAATCATGTGCAGCTGCTTATTGATGAAGACCTCCTGAAGGAACCTTACATCGGCTGTCACCCTTGTATTAACACATCCAGCCTGAAAATTAATATGAAAGATATGATGGAAAAAATTATTCCGGCTATGAAGCATGAACCGATTTTTGTGAAATTGGGACAGGAAGAATAAAATTGCAATTAACTAATTTGTATGTTACCCTTTCTTCCATTATGCCCAAAATAAAACAGACAGATACACATTTTAATCATGTACCCGCCTGTCTCATTTCAGTCTTTATTCAATTTTTATTTGCTCTTCCGCTCCTTTACCAGTGCAAATACACTCTGAAGTACAATGAAGAAGCACAGCAGGATTGCTGTTACAATGTTGGACCAGGAGCTGATCAGTTTTCCATTGGTTTTAACCAAAGTAGAAATCGTACCATTGATCAATACCCCAAATAAGGAACCAAGTACATTTCCTACACCACCGGTAAGAAGTGTACCACCGATGACTGCGGAGGAAATAGCGTCCATTTCAAGGCCGGTTGCCTGGGTGGTGGTACCTGCCATGGTATTCAGGCAGTAGCAGATTCCGCCGATGGAAGTAAGGAAACTGGAAAGAATATATGCCTTCATCTGTGTTTTCTTAACATCAAGTCCCATCAAGGTTGCAGACTGCTGATTGCCACCTACTGCGTAAATACTGCGGCCGAAGCGTGTGTATTTCAGCATCAGATAAATAGCAAGAACTACGATCAATGCAACTACAACAGTTACACGAAGGTATGGAAACTGCATGATTCCCTTTTTGTTCAGATACCCTCCAAAGGGAAGGGAAATCTTAAAGCTGGAAAGAGTGGTAAAAATCTTGTCAGAAACAATACTTACCTGCTCTTTACAGATCACAGCTGTCATACCTCTGGCAAAGAACATTCCTGCCATAGTAACGATGAAAGGCTGGATTTCCAGGTAGGAAATACAGAAGCCCTGAACAATACCAAATATAATGCCAATTGCAAGAATCAGAAGCATAAGTACCGGGCTGGACCATCCCCACTGCTCAATTCCCACTGCCAGGATCATACAGTCCATAGCAACCAGGGAACCTACGGAAATGTCAATACCGCCAGTAAGCATGACGCAAGTCATACCAGCTGTAATGCAGATCAGGCCTGCATTGTTGATCAGGATGTTGAGGAATGTCTGGAAACGGGTAAAGCCTTTGTCCGCATATACGATACATCCTGCAGCATACATTACAAAGAATAATACAATGGTGATCAGCAGCAACAGGTTATTGCTGTTTATTTTTTTCTTTTTCATGCCCGAGCTGCCTCCTTTCCGGATTTCTTTGTCAGCTTCTTAAAGAAGGCTTTGGCTGGCTCAGCCTGAATTACTACGATGATAATAACTACGATTGCCTTAAATACCGGTGCCTGTGCAGAAGAAACACCAAGTGCATACAGAGTTGTGGTAATCGCCTGGATGGTGTACGCTCCAATGATGGAACCTGCCAGGGAAAACTTACCGCCGCCAAGGCTGTTGCCGCCAAGTGCTACAGAAAGAATTGCATCCAGCTCCATGTTCAGACCGATGTTATTGGTATCTGCTGAATAGATTCTGGAGGTTGCAACCATACCTGCAAGACCTGCACAAAGACCGCAGATTGCATAGCACATAAGGATGATCTTTGCGGAATTAAAGCCTGCGATACGGGAAGCTTTTTTGTTAATACCAACACTCTGGATGTAGGTTCCAAGTGCTGTGTAGCGAAGTACGATAGAAGCAATTGCCACACACACAGCAGCCACAATGATCGGTGTTGGAATGATTCCGCAGTAAGCGCCAAGCTTCTGGAAGGACGGAACACGAACATAAACGATCTGGCTGTTGCAAAGAAGAAGTCCTACTGCTCGGCCTGCCGACCATAGGATCAGGGTGGCGACCATAGGCTGAATATTCATATAGGCAACCAGAAATCCATTAAAAACGCCACAGATCAAAGTGACAAGAAGTCCGGCTCCAATGCCAACCAGCAGCGGATGCGCATATTCCTGCACATTTACATTTCCGTATCCTGCAAGGATCATACAGCAGACACCTGCGTAAAGACTCATTACGGAACCAACGGAAATATCAGTACCGCCGGAAGCAGATACAACGAGTGTCATACCGATTGCCAGTATGGCGATTTCACTTCCACGGTTCAGGATGTCGATCAGACGTCCGTAAAGTACACCATTCTTAATGGAAATCATAAAGAAGGAAAGCGGTGCGCTTCCTGTTGCAATATCATATACTACGTTGATCAGCATGACCAGGATCATACTGAAAACCGGAAGGAACAGACGTTTCTGCGCCAGTTTTTTGAAATTACCCATTACTGCTCACCTCCTGCGATTGCTTTCATTACGTTCATCTGGTTCATATCTGCCTCATCAATCTCTCCAACCTTCTGACCGTCACGGAGAACTGCCATACGGTTACAGGTACGGAGCATTTCCTCAATCTCAGAGGAAATGAAGATCAGACTCTTTCCTTCATCTGCAAGCTTCAGAACCAGCTTCTGGATCTCTGTCTTGGTACCGATATCGATGCCTCGAGTAGGCTCGTCCAGAATCAGGAAATCCGGGTTTGTTGCAAGCCATCTTGCAAGGATAACCTTCTGCTGGTTTCCACCGGAAAGTTGTTTGATCAAAGTCTCGCGGCTTGCACATTTGATCTGGAGAAGATCAATATACTTGTCTGCAATCTCACACTGTTTTGCCATAGGGATCTTTTTCAGAACTCCCTGTTTTGCCTGAATTGCAAGGATGATATTTTCTCTTACGGACAAATCTGCAACAATTCCCTCCGCTTTACGGTCATCAGGAAGAAGTCCCATTCCAAGATGCATGGCATCAATAGGATTTTTCACCTTAACTTCCTTGCCTTTTACTTTCAAAGTACCAGTCTGGGCGCGGTCAGCACCGTAAATAGTACGTGCCAGTTCGCTTCGTCCGCTTCCAAGAAGTCCGGTAAGACCGATAACCTCTCCTTTGTGGATATCAAGGTCAAATGGTTTGATGGTTCCTGCATGGCTTAAGCCACGGGCTTCGATTACCATCGGTTCTTTTCTCTTATCTCCTGTGGTCTCCGGTTTAATGGAAGCAAGATCGTCGAAATCTTTTCCCATCATAGCTGCTACCAGCTTCACTCTCGGAAGATCTGCGATCTCATATTCGCCAACTAGCTGACCATTTCGAAGAACGGTAATTCCGTCACATACTGCATAAACCTGTTCCAGGAAATGGGTAACAAATATGATTCCTACACCTTTCTCCTTCAGTCTGCGCATCATGGTAAAAAGCTTTTCTACTTCACGGTCATCCAATGAAGAAGTTGGCTCATCCAGAATGAGCACCTTACAGTCCATATCTACAGCACGGGCAATTGCGATCATCTGCTGCAATGCCAGTGAATATTCTTCAAGATTACGTGTTACATCAACGTCAAGCTCCAGCTGTTTCATAAGGGCAGCTGCCTGACGGTTCATTGCCTTTCGGTTGACCGTTCCAAGCTTTGTCAGCGGCTCGCGGCCTATGTAAAGATTCTCTGCCACCGAAAGGTTTGGACAGAGGTTTACTTCCTGATATACAGTAGAAATGCCCTTCTTCTGGGCGTCCATGGTATCTTTATTTACGATGGGATGATCAAATCCTTCCAGATAAATCTCTCCAGCCTCAAATTTATTTACGCCGGTCAGGCACTTGATCAATGTGGATTTACCCGCGCCATTCTCTCCCATCAGCGCGCGGATTTCACCTTTTTTCAATGTCAGATCCACGCCTTCCAGTGCTTTTACACCTGGGAATGTCATGCAGATTCCCTGCATTTTCAATACTACTCCTGCCTCCAACGCGATTCCTCCCTTCCCGTTATCAACTTCATTTTTCATTCTCCTCGTTGCTCGCGAAAATTAAGGGGCAGAAAATCCGCATTGGGACTTTCCTCCCCTATTTGTTCATCTTTATCGTTTTTCAGCTGCTTGCTGATAACCAATTTCGATGTTTACGGATTGTTTCACAGCTCTGCTGTTTTCACACTCTCCGATTGATTTTTCTGATTAGTAAGCACGTCCAGCCAGAACTTCATCAGTCATAGTTGTTGCATATTCGCTCTCGATTCCAGGTGCTACGAATGCCTGATCCTCAACAAGTGTTGTCTTCTCAAATTCTTCGCCTGCCTGCATTTTTTCGATTACGCCCTTAACAACCTCAGCCTGGATCGGGTTACACTCAACGTTGCAGTTGATCTTTCCGTCTAATGTGTACTGAAGTCCATCGTGTGTTGCATCGAAGGAAATAAGAGTTACATCGCCGTCAACACCGTAGGTGATACCTGCTGCATCCATTGCATCCATTGCGCCGTATGCTTCGTTATCGTTCTGGCAGACAACTACATTGAACTGTCCCTCGTAGGATTTGATGAAGGACTCCATAACTTCCTGGCCACCAGCCTGTGTAAAGTCACCGGACTGAGAATCAAGGATCTTCCAGTTGTCATGCTCGCCAGCTACCTGATTGAATCCTTCTGTACGTCCAAGTGCTGCGGAAGCTCCTACGGAACCTTCGATTACAAGAATGTTAGCATCTTTATCGCCAAGATACTCAGCTAACCAGTTACCAGCTGTGATACCTTCGTTTGTTGTGTTTGTTCCAACCCATGCATCATATAAGTCGTCGCTTGCTTCGATCTCACGGTCTGCGATGATTACAGGGATTCCTGCATCCTGTGCTTCCTGAAGAACGGTGTCCCAGCCAGCGGACTGGATCGGAGCGATTACGATGTAATCCATATCTTTACTAATGAATGTACGAACTGCTTCAAGCTGTGCAGCATTGTCATTGTCGCAGTCTACAAGATCAAGGCTGTATCCGTTCTCTTCTGAGAAAACGTCCTGATAGTTCTGGGTGTTTGCTGTACGCCAGTCTGATTCATGTCCAACCTGTGCGTATCCAACTGTTACCAGATCGTCAGCGTAAACCGGCATAGCCATCATGCTGAGTGTTGCTGCTGCGAGTGCCATAACTGCTAATTTCTTTTTCATGTGATTGTTCCTCTCTTTCTTTTAGAAAAATACTTTTGCAGGTCGCGCCTGCCATTGGTTTCTCGTTCAACACTGATCCGTTTGCTGTCTTAGCTTTCCGTCCGTTCTTTGAATCCGTGTTCTTCTTGATGTCTATAATTTAGCGAAAATCAACATAAATTTCAATATTGTTTTCCCGTCTTTTGGTTGTTTCGTCAGTTCAAACAATACAAATTTGTTGGTTTTCATAGTGAAATACAGACAAATTTATATTATAATGAATTTCAGGCAGGAAAAGGGGTGATATTTTATGATTTCTCATTTAGAAAGTTTGTTTTCTTATGATTTTGTGAAAAATATTACACCTTTTTCTATGTTTTTCGATTTGGCAAACTGTCTAAGCTGGAAAAAAAAGGTTTGATCATTTAAAAAAAGGTATAATATTTTGGGTTTTAGAAGTGAAAAAGCAGAAGATTTTTCAATAAATCATAAATAATTCATGTGAAAATTTTATGAAATAACTATCCCAGCAAAATAAAAAAACCAGAGTGGCGCGACAGATTGCGGGAATGCTTTTTCAGACACGTTCTAACCTAAGAAAGAGGAACTAAAATATATGGCGATCAAATATAAATGGCTGGTTGAACAGCTAAGAGAAATCATTTCAGATTCTATTCAAAAGGGAATCAACAAGCTTCCCACCGAACAGGAGCTGGCTGTCAGATACCGTGTCAGCCGACAAACGGTCCGGGCTGCGCTGGCGGTTCTTGAAGATGAGCGGGAAATCCGCCGCATTAAAGGGAGCGGAGCTTACATTACCGGACTTTCCAGCCTGGAAGACCGGAATATAGTTGGAATTCTGATTCCCGATGAACAGCAATATGAATATCCTGCACTGATAAATGATATTCGTGTGGCGCTGGCTGCGGAGGGATTTTCCTGCAAGGTTTACCCCACTCACAATCATGTGGACCAGGAACGGCAAATCCTTCAGTTTCTTTTGAAAAGTCCGCTGCGGGCGCTTATTGTGGAGCCTGTAAAAAGCGCCTTACCATCACCTAATACAGAGCTTTATCAAAGGCTGATACAAAGGGGAACTTCCATTTTGTTCCTGGGATGTGCTTATCCCCAGTTGTCTCAGATTCCAGTAATCTATGAAGATAATCTATATGGGGCTGGTCTTCTGGTGCAAAGTCTTGTGGAAAAAGGCCACTCTTCTATCGCCGGTATTTTCCAGATGGACGATCAGCGGGGACTTGAACGCTACCAGGGATTTCTGGATACCATGCAAAATCAGGGGCTGACTGTACCAGACCGCAACATCTGCTGGTACACCACACAGGAACTGGATGATTTCCGTCAGAGCCGGGATATCAGCTTCCTGAAAAAATTTCTAGAACGGATCACCCCCGACTGCACTGCTTTTATTTGTGAGGATGACTTTATTGCATGGCTGTTATGGGAAGAGTTGTCGCTTGGACAGGAGAAAAGGATAGCAACTCATGCTCCTCTTTCATCCTCTCTTCAAAACACTGGATTCAAAGCTACTTCCACCGGTCATAGTTTCGAAACCACAATAGCACTAGCCGCCTTCAATACCAGTTATCTTACCACATCTGGTCTGCTCCGCGCCACAACACTGACACACCAGACACACCAGCCTGGTACTCTGGCCGCCCAAATGAGCATAAACAAATTAAAAGGACTCCCTGTCTCTTCGCAGGAAGTCCCATGGCAGTTATCACTGCCGAAATCGCATAATTAATTTTGAATATCATGCAGTCCCCTTACTCCGATATTCCCTTGGGCTGCACCCGGATTTTTTCTTAAACACATAACTGAAATAATGGGGATCCTTATATCCCACCTCCTGTGCGATCTCTCCGGACGACTTGTCCGTCTCGCGCAGGAGTTTTTTCGCTCTGTCAACACGTTTGCAGGTAATATACTCTACAAACGTCTTCTGCATATTCTGGCTGAAAATTGCGCTTAAATAGTTGGCACTCATATTCACCGCATCCGCTACTTCATTCAGGGAAATGGTCTCTTTATAGTAATTCTCATCAATATAATCCAGCACTTTCCTCATGGCGCTGTTGCCCTGAGACTCATTCTTCTCATCCCTGATATCAATGGCACTCTGAAGAATGTCCACACAATACCCTGCCACCTGCGATGCCTTGATACTGGTATCCTGATATTTTCCCTCGATCCGTTCTGTATAACCCTCTTTTTCCACACCAATGGATTCCAGATACATAATAGTTGTAAACCGAATATGAAGCACCACATAATCCCGGAACATTCTGGACTCCAGTGCCTTACTCATTCCACCCAGATATCCCTGAACGAACTCCTGGATCTCACTGCTGCTTCCTTTTGTAAGAAAATCCTTGATGATCTCCGGATTCAGCTGTGAAGAATCCACTGCTGCCAGCCGGTTCTCTCCCTGCGAATTTACATAACTCTCCAAAGTATCTTCTGTAAGCACATGCAGTCCCGGCACCATAAAACGATATGCAAAATAATGATTCACACTCTGATAACACTGGGAAAGCAAGCTCAATCTCTCCACTGGTTTTCCTACAGCTACATACCAGTCCATCTGCTCTTCCCCTTCGCAGGTCCGCTTCACATACTCCACGCAATTATCTGTCAGCTCCGGAAGCCGGGACAATTCCCCCTTTACCAGAACTCCGTAACTGTTTACATTCCAGCGGAAAAGCAGATACTGGGGATAGCGGAGAAAATAATGAAGCACTTCATCCTGTTTCCGAAGAAAACCTGCCATCTTGTCCTTATTTTTCTCCTGTAAATACAGGAAAAGCAGATTATATCCTGCTGCCGTAATTTCTATAGACTGACGCTCTGCCTCATCATAAATCTCCTTAACCGACAGCTCCCCCTCCAGAATTTTTTCCATAAAACGCCGTCTGGAAAACTGCTCATACTCCTGGATCTCATTCTGAAACTGGGTGCGGTAGTCCTCCTGCTCCTGATCCTGCTCGATCTTATCTTTCAGTTCAAGAAGTACATTTTTCAGCTTCATTCTGGTAACCGGCTTCAGCAGATACTGGTCAACACCAACTTCAATTGCCTGTCTTGCATATTCAAAATCATCATAACCACTGATAATAATAATCTTCATCCGCGGAAATTCTTTGCTCACAATTTTACTTAAGGAAAGCCCATCCATAAAAGGCATTTTAATATCCGTGATCAATACATCCGGCTTCGTCTTACGGATCAGGGGCAAAGCCATTTCCCCATCTGCTGCTTCCCCTACAAAACGGTATCCGAACTGATCCCAGGGAATCCTGTCCCTGAGCCCTTCGCGGATCACCGTCTCATCTTCAACCAGAAATACCTTCCGTAACATTTTCTTCCTCCCCAACGTTCTCCTGGGTATACACCCGCTCCGGAACATAATATGCTTTCTCTATTTCTTTGCCATCTTCCATATCCTGAATGATCTGCTCCACGTATTTTCCCTGGTCAGGATTACACTGGACATCAATGTTGATCTCCCCGTTTCTCACCAGCTCCACGCCCGCATCCACTGCGTCAAAGGAAATTACCGTAATATCGCCGTCCACTCCTGCAGTTTTTCCTGCTTCTCTGATGGCTTCAAGAGCACCAAAAGTCATGTCATCGTTCTGTGAAACCACCACATCTATGTCCTCATACTGATCCAGAAGCCTTGCCATCTCTTCTTTTCCTTTGGCTGTGGTAAATTCTCCGTCTACCTGCTGCAAAATGTTCCAATTGCGCTGCACCTTTGCCACTTCATTGAATCCACGGGTTCTGCCGATGGTGGCGGAGGCGCCTTTGGTTCCTTTCAGCACTACGATGTTAACTTCGTCATCTTCCCTGCCCTGCTTTTTCATGTAATCCTCAAGCCAGTAACCGGCATCCTGTCCTTCGCAGACAAAATCGGAACCAACCCAGGAAGCATAGAGGGAGTCATCATCCACAGAAACCTTACGGTCTATGAGAATTACCGGAATCCCGGCATCCTTCGCCTCCTGAAGCACAGTGTCCCAGCCAGATTCCTCAATAGGAGAAAGTACGATATAATCCACCTGCTGGGAAATAAAGCTTCGGATGGCCTTGATCTGATTGGCCTGTTTCTGTCTGGCATTGTCAAAAATCAGCATGTAGCCGTTTTCCCTGGTGAAAGCGTCCTGAATGGACTGCGTGTGGGCACTTCGCCATACAGATTCGCTTCCCACCTGGGAAACACCTACTACGATCAGATTGTCGTCCTCCGCAGGAGTTTCCTGCACTTTACTGCTGCTCAAAGGACTTCCCAGAAGAACCAGTGCCACAAGCATAAACACAACCGGTGCTACAGCCCAGATGTTTTTTCTTATAAACTGTCTCATACGCCTGTCTCCTCCTGCTGTGACCGTCTACCCTCAATTATCTTATTGGCATTCTGCTGTTTCGGATTACTTTTTATTTTTTTATTTGCGTCAGAATTCACGCTGTTGCCGACTTCAACTACTTTTGCTGTATCATTCCCTGTTTTCTCAACCGGAGCTTCCAGAATAGCCGGAATTACAATCTCCACTGTAGTTCCCTTCCCCTTCTGTGACTGGATCTTCATTCCATACTCCGGTCCGAAATACATGTGGATACGCTCATTTACATTTGCCAGACCAAACCCCTTCTCCGTCTCCTGGCAGGGCTTCTCGATCTGCTGACGAAGCTGTTCAAGCTCATCCTCATCCATGCCCACACCATCATCCCGGACAGTCAGACGGATAATATCTCCCTCTTTTTCCCCATGAATGTGAATACATCCCTTAGCACGTTTATACTTGATTCCATGGTAAAGTGCATTCTCCACCACCGGCTGAAGAGTCAGCTTCAGAATCTGATATTTATAAATTACCTGATCCAGCTGAATATCATATTCCAGAATATCCCGGTAACGCATTTCCTGGATCTGGAGATAACTGCTGATATGCTTCTCTTCTTCCTTAATGGAGATAAATTCCTTCCCTTTGCTGAGGATCTCACGGAAAAAGTCCGACAGTGTAACAACCATGGTCACCGCTTCGTCCGGCTCATTGGACTCGATCAGCCACACAATGGTGTCCAGCGTATTATAAAGAAAATGAGGCTGGATCTGCTCCTGAAGAAGGCGCAGATCTGCTTTTCGCATTTTCCGCTCGTCTTCCTTCACCTTATCGATCAGAGACTGCATGCTTCCTGCCATTTTGTTAAAGCTCACTGCAAGCTCAGCCACCTCATCCTCGGAATCCGCCTGGGCTCTGGCATTAAAATCACCCTGAGCGATTTTCTCCGTAGCCTGGTTCAGCTGACTGATAGGCTGTATAATACCGGAAACGATCATCACCGCGCTGACTGCAACCACAATGATCAGCACGCCGATCAGCACACTGCACACCACCATAAACCGCCTGATCTGATCCTGCAGGGTATCCGTGACCTTGTCCATATAACGTGTCTGATAATAAATATAATACTGAATATCGTCCTGGATCAATTCTGTCAGAATGTAAATATTGTTGTCCAGCTTCTCAATATTCTCATTATATCTGCCACCGGCAGAAATGCTGTCCACAATATCGTCCACCCTTTTTTCCAGGGTATCGATATTGCGAAGAAGGCTCTCCAGCCACAGCTTGCTCTCAGATTCTGTGGTAATGGCTGTCAGTCTGGTAAACTCGCTGCGTAATTCATCTATTAAAGTATATGGATTCTTAAGACTTTTGTCTGTTTCGATGGTATCCAGAGTGACGTAGCCAACAACCAGCTTATACAGGCTCTCGTCCATCTCTTCTTTGAAATTCAGATTGTAATTGTTCGCTACAGTCATGTTGCTTACGATCTCATCGTAGGTATTGCTGTAGCTTGCCATCGAGGCAAGAAGATACATCACAAGAAGAATAAACGGCAGTGTTACCACTGCCGCCAGTGTAAGAATTTTCTTTTTCATAAAGTAAAACTTACCCCCACTCCCGCAGGTCCCCCGACCTGCAAATGCTGCTGTTCACGATCTTTCCCAAAAACACTTCGCCGAACAATACCGCAATATAATACATTATAATAATCCATGCCTACTGCACCGTCTCAATCAGCTTCCCCACATAAGAATTCTGCACAAGCATAGGCTGCTCTGCTGCTCTTTTAAAATAAGAAAGTATTGGGAAGGATCAGAGGTATGGAAAAAAGAGAAAGACTGGGAAGCCGTTTGGGATTTATC
>ENA-USUG01006328-USUG01006328.1-human-gut-metagenome-genome-assembly--contig:-NODE-6328-length-12549-cov-15.096456_pt1 | contig 12549 bp, 22 predicted proteins | sample MGYA00250059_ERZ773394 | MGnify/ENA primary metagenome ERZ773394 (study PRJEB29103, sample SAMN06111957) | human gut metagenome | biome: human gut; feature: ankylosing spondylitis patient; material... | reverse complement strand
GCCAATAAAAGACATGCTTGGAATATTCCAAAAACACATGCCAACGATGCAATTTGCATTGCTTGTGAAGAAATGCCACCAGATCGATTAGATGTAAAAGAATATATCATAAAGCCTGTTAGACATAAAAAGAAATCAGATGCAACCTCTATGGGTTTTGAACTTGGTGATTATGTAGAACTTACAATTAAAAGTAGGAAACTACAAAAAACGATCAAAGTCAAAGGGTATATTACAGCATTTATTAAAGGTCAAAGAGGCAAACAAAAAGGGAAACTTGTAAATGTAAATATTACAGCTAATGATGGAACAGAATATAAACGTTATTCATTATCAAAATGTAGATTAATTGAAAGACAAAAACATTTAAAGTTTTTGTAATATTTATAGAAAATATAAAACTTGAATATTGGTATTTTTATATACTTTTGTTCAAGTTTACGAAAGGAGAGATTATTATGTTGACAATGCCGATATCTTTCGAAGAACTTCAAGAGCTGTTTCATACAAAAGAAGCTTGCTTAAAGTTTGAAGAAATGTTGGAACAATTATATGGAAAAGATGTATTGCGTTTTGATAAGAATGGCATCTATCCACTTCGAGATTCACAATCCTTCGATTCTGTGGGAAATGAACATGATTATTCAGTAATCAGCTTGGTAGATCTGTTTGATGAAAGCATGGATACTCATCAGTTTAAGTTTATCGTATCCATCTATCAAGATGATTTCATGATAGATATGAAGTTTTTAGATACAATCGAAGATGCAATTGAAACATACAAACAAAACATCGAATTGATTTGAAAGGAGAAATTATTATGAAACTTAGTAGCAGTAATGGAACACAATTAACAATTGAGGAACTCACAAAGGCTTGCGAATTATTAAATCGAGCAAGAACTCGGATTAAAGAAATTAACAAAGGAAAATATAATGGATCTGATCCATTACTATTCACTTATGCTACATGTCAAGAACTAAAAGAATGTATGGAAAACATTAAAATTGAAACAAGAAATCTTGATAAATTTGTGAAAAGGATTGATAAAGAATCAATTGAAAAACCAAAACAAATTAAACTTCCAAAACAATTTTCACAACTCGAAGATAAATTTGATACACATGAAAAATGCATGGAGTTTAAGGACAAACTTGAAAAAGCAGGTGAAGATGGAACGCTCTATTGGAAAAATGCTTGTGGATATATTCTTCGAGAATCTGAATTCAATGAAGAACTTGGAAATAATATAAATTATGTTACATTGAATATTACTGATCTTTATGGGATGAAAGAATATGAAAATGAACATGTATTTAAATTTGTTGTACATGAAATTAAAGATAGGTATGATGAGGATATTAAATTGTATGATTCGATTCATGATGCAATACACAATTACATGCAAAGAATTGCGAAATTATAAAGAAGGAGATATTTTATATGAAACAATTTATAAAACTTGTTGATGAGCGAACCATGCAATCGAGAATACTTGAAGTTGAAGGAAAAAATCCAATTTCAAGCACTCTTCATTCAGAAATCAAGCATATCATCGAAGATTTTAAGGTTGAGTTTGCAGAAGATCATGATTATGATCCTGAAATTGAAGATGTTGCAATGGAAGTTTGTGGGTATCTTAATGTCAATGGATATTTTTCTCATTTTGTTCGAGAAGATATGGAATTTGATTTTTAAAAGGAGGGATTTGAATGAAACAGATTATTAATTTTGTGGATGTCAATGCTGATCAGTGTGGTGGTAATTTTTCTATTTTCATTCAAGTTGAAGGTGAAATACCTCCACTTACACATGATGAAGTTCACACATTGAAAAATAAACTATATGAAATGGAAAAAGAATCGGATGTGTATGATTTGGAAACAAATATTCTTCTATCATTTGCGCTTGATTATTTGAAATCAAAAGGATACAAATGTACAGTTTTACATCCAGATTTCGAAATTGATATTTAAAGAGAAAAGACAGCCAAGTTGGTTGTCTTTTCTCTTTAACAACTATCTAAATAATCTAGTTGCAATGTATTTTCACACTAATATAATTAATATTCTCTTGACGTATATTCCATCTTGCGCTAACCTCTAGATAAGAATGAAGAAAAGGGGGATTTTTGCATGAAATACACAATTACTTATGAAAAACGAGGTATTGGTCTTGAATCAAAAACAATGAATGGTGAAACTTTGGATCAATGCTTGAAAATATTCTTGCAAGAATGCATGAACACTGATGATACTGGTATCTTCTTTGAACTTGAAAATGTCGATGTGCAAGATCTTGAAAATGATAAACGTTTCCATCGTGTAATACTAGATGGAAATGGATTTGGAATTATTCTTGAAAAAGTAGAAGAAAATGATGGATAAATGCTTGAAAGAATGCAAGAGAAAATACATGTATAAAGAAAGAAAAAATAAATGATACTGTAGTGGTATGATACAAATGCAATGAAGCAATTCAATGTAAGATGTATAAGAGATCATGAAACGAATTGTGGATTGCGAAATGGTCGAAACATGAAACGTATGATCGAATAAATGATGGAACTCTAATTACATGAACTGATAAAGTATGTTGTATTTACGGATTGCAGCGAGATATGATATCTGTTTGACAACAAACAGCAACCGCATGCTTTTGATTTCAATCATGAGTTAGGTTGCTCACTCCAATGAAATTGGAGTGCATTTTGAAATAAAAGAAATAATAATTGATTAATTTTATGATAATATTTAAGACAAAATCTCAAAAATATTTTTTAGATTGTGCATTTCTGTGGAATAATTATTTTTGTAAATGAATATTATGTTTTATAATTACAAAAGAAAGGAGACTTTATCTTATGATACTCGAATAAAAATTCTGCTTGCAAATAATATTTTTGTAATTATGTAACATTAATGAATCGTAATAAAAAGAAATAATTAAACAAATAAACCTTATTTTATAAATTAAATTTAGTACCGTTGGGGACAGCGGGAGTTTAAGCCTATATTGTACTATAGTACAACACAATAACAAGGGTTGTTGTGAGAGCCAGTGTAAGACTTGCCCAAAAGGTTAGCAACAGGCATATGAAATAGGAACATTTATTTAGTCTATTACATAATCCTATAAAGTTGTTCATTCAACTATAAAAATAATGGACTATTAGAATAGATGCTCGGTACTTCAGTGCCGAGAGCGTTCACGAGTGATTATTTTACATGATGCATCATCGAGCAGGCAGTATGGAAATGCTTGATAAAATGTAGAAAAAAATAAGAAAAGAAGAATGAAGAAACAGAGCACGAGATAGAAATTATAATATCTCGTGCTTTTTTGTTTGTATATAATCGAGTGCAAAGTGGATGCTTGAAAAAATGCAAGATGGATTATGTTGTATATACAAGTAAGAATGAAGCATCAATGAAACACTAATGAAGTGTCAAAATACATTTTTTAATTGATGCGAAATGGAAGACTGCAGAATGCGAATGCTTGAAAATATGAGAAAATATGCGTTTGTCAGCGAGACAATATTTACATGATTCTGATATTTTTAATTGCATGAAAAATTGTCGAGCGGTCGATGGCACGAAGGGGATGCTTGAAAAATGTAAAATATGTTTGTATTCAATTTTTGAAAAAATGGAATAATTACTTGAATGAAATCTAGAATGATGTAAGAAACATAAATAAGGGAAAATTAAAAAAACAGGAGGAAATTAAAATGGAAGTAAAAGAAATGATTATTAAAGGTTTATCTGATGGTACAGTGCGTCTTATACAAAATCCAAATGATGATTGTATTTCATGCGAAATTGGTGAATATTGGTTCTATTTCATTGGTTCAGAATATGAGGAAGAAATTCCAGATGTAATATTTGAAACATTTACAAAGGAAGAACTTGCAAATATGATTGTGAATGCAATGAATGAACTTGATGAAAATGAAACACAATACTACGAAGCAATTTTACATGAGGCATATGATAATCAAGAACCATGCAAATGTTGTACTGACAAGAATCTCATGCTTTGGAATGCATTAAAAAAACATATTGGACATCATGTTCAAATTGTATATTATGGAGACGAAGATGATCCAGCCGATATTTGTTTGGAATGTGAAGATTGTGGTGAAGTCGTTCTTGATGGAGAACTTTATACACTTGAATCAAGAGATGATATTGAAGAATAAGAAAGGTGGAAAATACTATGAAAACTATTACAAATGTTAAAGTTGGAGATCATGTAATTTGTTTTGATGAGTATTTACATGATTACGAAGAACATGAACTTATTATTCATTATATTGAATCTGATCCAGAATATGCAACCAATACAAATCCACTTGGGATTGTTTGCTTTGGTGAAGATTTAACAACAGACGATGAAGAAATGATGTTATCTAGAGTAGATGAGGGTAATTTTATCTGCATCAAAAATTAAGAAAGGTTGAAAATACTATGACAGTTGAAACATTAATTAAACATTTGGAGAAACAAGATAGAAATCAAGAAGTAAGATTACATGATGTACATGGAGAACCAGTAATTTTTGTACTTAGTGCCAAAAATAAAGATGGGGTTTGGCTTGAAACAGAAACTGACACAGATATGGCAGATGAGATTCAAACAAGATTCGATGATGCGATTGAAAATGGCACAGATGAACTTGATGTATATATGGAAATGCTAGACTGTGGAATTGATGTAAGTATGGTTCGCAAGTATCTTGGAACTGATGCTGCTGATCATATGCAAACATTCTGCGAAGAGCATGGATTGATTTAATAATATGTTTTGGAATAAGAGACTGAGCAATCTACTAAATGTAGATTGCTTTTTTTTAAAAAAGATGGAATAAACGAGAGACTGCCATCTATAATGAAGAAAAAAATAAGAAATTTAAAAGGAGAATATATATGAAAAAATTATATTATCTTGCACATGGTTCATTCTATGCGATTGCATTTGCAGAAAATGAAAGACAAGCATTTGAAAAAATGTGGGAAAGTAGAAAGAGACTTCTTGACATGCTTGATCTTCCGAAAGAAATGAGTGAATGGATGATTGAAGAATTTACAGAAGAGATGCATGATGGAGTACTGTGCTTTTATTAAAATTGGAGGAAATTAAAATGACAAACAAATCGTTAGATAAAGATGGATTAATGCTATATATAAAGAAAACCTTCCTTGGTACAATCGATAAGCATTGGACATGGAATATGCTTGAAAACATCATTGATTATGGAATGGAAATTTTTTCGGATTGTAGCATTGTTGATTTTTTAATGGAAATCATTCCTGAAATGACTTATGAAGAATATTTGCCATTTATCGATACAAAAGAATAGGAGTGTATATTAATGAAAGTTAAAGAATTTTTTGAAACAACAAAACTTCGTGGAACTGTATATCTGATGGAAATTAGATTTGATGCACTAAATCCACATAAAAGTTTTTTCATTGGCACAAATGGATATCGAATTACGCATGTCGAGAACTTCGATTTCGGACATGAGTATATTACAAACAAACAATTCCGAAACTATGCAAACATGGAAATTGTCTCGATGTGTGCATGTACATCTGATTACAACTGCATTTTAAATATTGGATGTAAGAGAGAAGAAAATTAAGAAAAAGGAGTGTATATTGTGACAGAAAAAACCTTTGATACCATTGTTTCATGTCTCATTAACAGCAAATTTGCTGCGAAGCGGGAGAATGTAAAAGGAATTAACGATGCTTATATTCATAATATTGAAGATGCATTGGAAGAATTAAAGAAAATAAAAGAAACAAAATAGAACATATACAGCACTGAGATTATCTTGGTGCTGTTTTTATATGAAAAAATGATGGATAAATACTTGATTTCATGTGACAGATGCTTGAATGAATGGTGGAAATTTTATTGAGATGTTTGAAGATATGATAATTGTATATGATAAATAAATAAAAAAAATGATGAAAGTTCCTACTGTTTTTTCGAATATTCCGAGTATATTGGAAATATAATAAGAAAAATGAAAGAAACGGAATAATTATGGCAAATAAATCAAATAACTCTAATTTACATAAAGCAAAAAAAGAAAAAGATGATGAGTTCTATACACAATTATCAGATGTTGCAAAAGAATTAAAACATTATCAACAACATTTTAAAGATAAAATTGTATTTTGCAATTGTGATGATCCAACATGGTCTGCATTTTGGAAATACTTTCACCTAAATTTTAAAGAACTTGGATTAAAAAAATTAATATCTACTCATTATGATCGTAAAGAATCCACATATAAGATGGAATATATGGGCGGTAATGATAATGATATAGAAGATGGCATTAAAACACCATTAGAAGGGAATGGCGATTTTAGAAATGACGAATGTATAGAATTACTAGACGAATGTGATATTGTGGTTACAAATCCACCGTTTTCAAATCAATTACCAACACAACTTATTAAACTATGTATTGAAAAAGATAAAAAGTTTCTTTTAATAAGTCCATTAAATACAATAAAATACAAGAATTTTTTTCCACTAATAAAAGAAGGGAAAGTCTGGATGGGGTGTGAAACCGTTAAAGAATTTTTACAACCTGATGGTAACATCAAAAAATTTGGGAATATTTATTGGTATACAAATCTTGATCATAAAAAACGACATGAAAAAATTATTCTTTGGAAAAATTACACACCAGAAGAATATCCTAAATATGAAACATATGATGCGATTGAAGTACATAAAGTAAGTGAAATTCCCATTGGCTATGACGGGGTAATGGGGGTTCCTATCACATATCTTGATAAGCATAATCCCGAACAGTTTGATATTATTGGTGAGTTTAATCATGGTTGTGATAATATGTATGATTTAGCAAAGCCTATTATAAATGGTAAAGAATTATATCCAAGGATTGCAATTCGTAAAAAAGCAAGTGTGTAATTATAAAAGAAACAAAATAGAACATATGTAGCACTAAGATTATCTTGGTGTTGCATTAAATGTATCAAGAACTGTTGAATATTAATATGATTTTTTATGTAATTATATTTATTTTTGTAATATTCAGAATATTTTTAAAATATAATATTAAATCAATACGAAAGGTCGATAAAATTTTGAATACGAAATCTAACAACTCAAATTTACATAAAGCAAAAAAAGAAAAAGATGATGAGTTCTATACACAATTATCAGATGTTGCAAAATAATTAAAACATTATCAACAACATTTTAAAGATAAAATTATATTTTGTAATTGTGATGATCCAACATGGTCTGCATTTTGGAAATATTTTCATTTAAATTTTAAACAACTTGGTCTTAAAAAATTAATATCTATTCATTATGATAAAGAACAATCGACTTACAAGATAGAATATATGGGTGGTAATGATAATGATATAGAGGATGGTATTAAAACACCATTAGAAGGGAATGGCGATTTTAGAAAAGACGAATACTTCTGTTATGATAATTATCCTGCATTTAATGTAAATAAAATTTCAGAAATACCTGTAGAAAAAGATTTTGAAATGATTGTAACAAACGATGAATTGCAAAAATATATAGATAAAGGTTTTGATATTAATATCATTAAAAACTTAACAAATGATCAGTATTGTATAAAAATTATAAATCCAGTATTAGGAGTACCTATTACATTCCTAGATAAATACAATCCTGATCAATTCGAAATTGTTGCATTTAGAAAAGGTAAAGATGGTAAAGATTTAGTATTTACTAGGTGTGAGACACACATTCAACCTCATTATTCAACCTCGATAGCAAGTATTGGATGGACAACAAAGAACAATAAGCATTGCACAATATGTAAATGGTGAATTTCCAGTAAAGGTTAATGGTAATGATAAGTTTTTTCACAATCTTACACAAAATGAAAAGAACAATCTTCTTAATTATAAATTAACAGTATATATTTGTGATGGTTCAGATACTGAAAAACTTGAATGGTTTAAGACTATTAATATTGCTGGTGCAGTATTAACAAACAAAGAATTATTAAATGCAACTTATGCTGGTTCGTGGCTTTCAGATGCAAAGAAATATTTTTCCAAAAGAAATTGTGTAGCTGTACAAATGTCTGAAGGATATTTAAAAGGTAATTCTATTCGACAAGATTATTTAGAAAAGGTATTAGCCTGGATCGCAGATCGTGATGGATTAGAATCTGGACAAATGTATATGGCAATGCATCAAGATGACGAAGATGCTGATGAACTTTGGCAATATTTTCAAGATGTAATTAATTGGGCAAAAAAGATTTTTCCAACAAAAAAAGCAAAACTTACTGATGCACAAGAGTGGGGATTCTTATATAATAAATATCATAATAATAAATATAACAGTAATACACTTTCAGATGAAATTAAAACACTATTAATGGATGATGATGTAACAAAAAAAGCAGGAATTATTCCATATTTATTATCTAATAGAAGTCATAACGATGAAAAATATTTATCTATTCGAACATTTACAGATTCTCAAAAAATGACTGTTTATGAAAAACAAAATCACAAATGTCCAATTTGCATGAAAAATGGAATTACTACTGAATATAAACTTGATGAAATGGAAGGCGATCATATTATTCCATGGAGCAAAGGTGGGCATACAACCATTGATAATTTACAAATGCTTTGTAAAAAATGTAATTCAACAAAATCAAATACTTAAAAATATTTACAACAAATCTTGCATTTGCTGTTGTATAATTCAAAGTCCTACAGTAAATGTAGGACTTAAAATTTAAATGTATGTAAATGAAATATTTTTTGTAATGCCATTAACATTAAACATTTCCAATGATAGTTTTGAACCTAGCAATTCTTTTCAACTTGAAATTATTGAAGATTTAATGAAAGAATACAATGAAGAAGAAGGAAAATATAGATGTGATGATAATATCACATATTTTTCGAACAAACAATACTCCCATATGGTATACACCACATGGGAGTATTTTCAACATAGTAAATATGTTCGAACAAAAATATATTTAACGATTTACAACAAAAGAAAAAGAATCGACAGAGCGTTCTGTCTTAAATACATTCTATCATTTTTATAGACAAAAGTCAAAAGTTTTTCGAAAATATTTTCATAAATGAAAAGTAACCCCACATGATCTGTGTATCATGAAAGGCTACTTTAAAAAGGTAACTTAAATGAAAAAATAGTAAAACAAAGTATAATGATAAGGAAACAGATATTGAACGGAGAATTGTGCATTCCCTTATCATATATATATCTTATCATATATATTTTCTTTTGTCTATTGACAAAAGTCACAAACATTCCTATCACCTTTTAAATATTTTTATATAGAATGTATAAAGGATCTTTCCAACATTTTTTATCTCATTCATTATAAATTTTCGCAAATACCATAGAATATAGAAAATGAATGAAAAATGTGAAACAGGAGGAGTCAATATGATTTTAAAGGTTCGAGGTATTTATAGACATAAGAATGAAGACGCATATTCTGTCATTCTTCGAGAATTTGACAATGGTATAATTGATGTATATTGCATTTTTACACATTCGAATACAAACAAAAAAATTTGTGAAGAATGTTTAAAACGATATCTGATATATGCTTTTAGAGCCGATTATGCATTTATTCGTTTACAAAAAGACGAACTGACTAATTTGTTTGATGGATATATCGGAGATATGCCAGATGTAATATTTGATGAAATTACTGAAGATGTTGGGGAAATTTATTTTGCACCATACGATGAAGCGATTATGTGGTTGCTATATGAACAAACTTGTAGCAATTGTCAATATTGTAAAAAAACTACAGAAGGAATGATTGAATGTACGAGAGATTATCATCTCATTTCATCTTCGTTCCAAGCATCAAATGACACATGTAAAGATTTTGTGGCATTTTACGAAAAGGAGATTTAAATATGAATGTCAAATGTGGTGGTATTTATCGGCACAAGAATGATGACGCATATTCTGTCATTCTATATACGACTGATTTGGAGACAAAAGGCTATTGTCTATTTACGCATGCAAATAGCCATAACGATATCTGCAATCAATGGAAAAAATATCGAAAAGATATTGGGCCATACAAGCCAGATCATGCGTATTGGTTTGTAGATACGAGTATATTGGATGACTATTTGGATGGATATGTAGGAGAAATGAATGAAGAAATGCTTGAAGAAATATGTGATACTTGCAACTATATTGCACCAATTGATATTGTGCGTGGACGATTATTTGCAGCATGTAATTGCAGTAATTGCAAATATGCTGTGAATAGTATAAACTCGATTGGACCAGATCTGCAGTATCATTGTGAGAAAACTGGATTGCAAATAGGCAATGATCAAGAAGCAAAAGATCATAGATGTGAAGAATTTCGAGCACATTATGAAGGATAGGATGAGTTAATATGAAATTAATATGTGGTGGCATTTATCGGCATAAGTATGATGAAGCGTATTCTATTGTTGCATATACCGATAAATCTAGAGCTTATGGATATATTTTACTGACACATGTCAATAGTCATGATAAAATATGTAACCAATTGGAAAAATCTAATAAAGGACAATTTGATTCGAATGCATATTGGTATGCAAGCACAGAATTTTTAGACGATTATTTTGATGGATATATTGGAAATGTTAATAGAAATATAACTGAAAATATGAGAAAAGATATATTTTTTAATAATGCAGTAAACTTATATTCGATTGATCTTGTAAGAACTCGCTTATTTGAAAATTACAAATATGTTGAAGATTAAATGGACATATATAATTGCAAAAAAAAACATAACCAATATATTGAACAAAAGAAAGATAGAACAAATAAAATATGTGCAGAATTTCGAGCAAACTACGAATGATGGAATTGATTTGTGAAAGGATAAAAAACGAGAAGAGAATTTGAGATGTCGAGTTCTCTTTTTGTTAATTATTCATATACAAAAAGTCTCTCACATACGGAGGATTTGTGAGAGACTGTAAAAAGGTATATATAATTTATGCAAAAATATTTGACTTTTCTGCCATGTATATATCGTATCAGATTTCTTGACTTTTGTCAAAGAATTTTTCGAAAATAAACATAATCGCACATGAAAGTTCAACATGTGCGATTATGCATTTTCAAATGAAATCAAATTTTCGAAAGGTATGGCATCTCTGCCATGATTTTATATTATCATATTTTGCGTTCTTTGACAATTGACAATATTAACGAAGTCTAAAAAATATTGTTTCATATTCTATACAAACTGCACAAAACACATCCAATTTGGATGCGCTTCGTGTAAATCTTATTCTTCGATTTCTTTTTCTAAAAATTTTTTGTATCCTTTGAACTTACAATCAAGAACTTCGACTTTCTCGTTTCCATAATGATCTCTAATTATTTCTTCCACTTTTCTCAAATATTCCTCATTTGGAATGAATGGAAGTGTTTGAGAAACAGTCAATGTGCAGCCAGGCACACCCGTTTTTTCTTCAAATCCCATAATCCCCATGAAATCATTGATTTCTTTTAATCCAACAAATAATTCAAACTCCATTTCCATCTCATATACTTTCATAATAATTCCTCCGAACATCATTTCAAGCCTTAAATTATATCATTTTGTAACTTAAGTTTATCAGGTGATTCAAACATATTTTTAAATGTTCCATAAACAAGTTCTGGATGTTTATCAACAAGTGTAATATCCATTGATTTAGCGATTTCTTCTAGTTTTTTTTGTTCAGGAGATTTAAACATATTCTTAAATGTTTCATGAACAAATTCTGGATGTTTATCTACAAGTGTAACATCTAGTGATTCCGCAATTTCTTTTAGTTTGTCAACTTCAGCACTTTCCATTTTGCTTAATTTTTGAGGTTTACTTCTTGTTTGTACACATCCACTTATTGTTGTAACTATAAGTAATAATAATATTAATAATCTTTTCATAATATTTCTCCTTTTAATTTTTTTCACTTATATTTTATAATATAATACATATTGCTTATTTAAATATTCCATCATTTTTTCAAAAATAAAAAACATCCCCAAGCAGAGCGAAATCTGTAAGGGGATGCTAAGAAAAACAAGCGATAGTCTGTTGACGACAAACAGCAACCGCATGCTTTTGATTTCAATCATGAGTTAGGTTGCTCACTCCAATAAAATTGGAGTGCATTTTGAAATAAAAGAAATCATAATTGATCAATTTTATGATAATATTTAAGACAAAATCTCAAAAATATTTTTTAAATCATGCATTTCTGTGGAATAATTATTTTTGTAAATAAATATGATGTTTTATAATTACAAAAGAAAGGAGACTTTATCTTATGACACTCGAAATTAAAGATGGGGAATATATTTTTCATGGAAAATGTTTGTCTAATATTACAGAAAAGAAAAATGAATTATTAGAACCGTATGGAAAAATTGTGTTAAATTATGGAATCGTGTTACAACTAATTCCAGAAAAACACGAAACCCAAATTAATCAACA
>ENA-USUG01006321-USUG01006321.1-human-gut-metagenome-genome-assembly--contig:-NODE-6321-length-12565-cov-4.963965_pt1 | contig 12565 bp, 6 predicted proteins | sample MGYA00250059_ERZ773394 | MGnify/ENA primary metagenome ERZ773394 (study PRJEB29103, sample SAMN06111957) | human gut metagenome | biome: human gut; feature: ankylosing spondylitis patient; material... | reverse complement strand
AGAGATTCAGAGCAGATAAACTTATAGAAGACTGGGCAGACGAGAATTCATATGATCTCGGCGGTTCAGTTGATGGAATTAAAATTAAAAAGTTATTTTAATTTGTTTATTGATGAGATTGAAAACTCTGAAGAAACGAAAAAAATTCATTTGATTTTAAAAGAAAACGATGAAAATAAAACATATGAAAGTGTACAATTATTTAAAAATGAACATGATCTTGAAAAATTTTTTAGCAAAAAGGATCATCTAACTGAGTTACAAAATGCTGAATATTCAATTCCTATCTATTATTAATTTATAAAGAAGCTTGACATACCAAATTATTAAATTATAAAAATATCTTTATTTTGTGTATTTTCCTTCAATATAATCTTAATTATATTGAAGGGAGAAACAAATATGAAAAAAGAAGAATTGGAAAAATATTTAGAAACTTATTATGAAGACTGTTTACTGCGAAAAAGATTAAGTGATAAAACGCTAAGAGCATATAAAATTGATTTAAAACAATATATTGATTTTATAGATGCTTCAACAGAAGTTACAAAAACAATAAAGGATTATATTCACTTTTTAAATAAAAAATATACTAAATGTAAAACCATAAAAAGAAAGATAGCGAGTGTTAAAGCGTTTTATTCTTACTTAGAATATATAGAAATAGTAGAATATTCACCATTTCAAAAAATAAGGACAAAAATAAAAGAACCAAAAGTGTTGCCTAAAACAATACATAAAGAGTATATTAGTAAAATTATTCAGTATTTGCTAGATGAGGTTGACAACTCAAAAACAAATTTTCAAAAGAAAATATCTTTTAGAAATATTACTATTATATGTTTATTATTTTCAACAGGAGTAAGAATATCTGAATTATGCAATATAAAATTAAAAGATATTAATTTACAAGAAAAATCATTAAAAATAGTTGGTAAAGGATCAAAAGAAAGAATTTTGTATGTAGGAAATACAGATGTTATTGAACTTTGTAAAACTTATATACAGCTTTATAGAGAAAATATAGATTGTGAATACCTTTTTTTGAATAAGTTTGATCAATCCTTGTCCGAACAGACCGTGAGAATATTATTAAATAAGTTAGAGAAAGAATTATCTTTACAAACTCATGTAACACCACACATGTTTAGACACACTTTTGCTACAACATTATTAGAAAAAGGAGTTGATATTAGATATATACAAAGTATTTTAGGACATAGCTCAATTTCAACAACACAAATTTATACACATGTTACATATTTCAAGCAAAAAGAAATAATGACAGAAAAAAATCCTATAAATGGTTTTATAATAAAAAATAAAACTAATTAGATAGATATTAATTTTTATGTGTGGAAAAGTAGATATATTTATAAAATAAATTTAAGTACAAAAAGAGTTGAAAAAATTTTTAATTGTACTGAATTAATAAATTATTGTAAAAAAATAAATAGAAATATTAACGAATTAAATGGTATAGCACATATAAAAGATAATCTTTTTTTAATATTAGGAAAAAATGGCCAAGAATTTTTTTAGTTCGACTAACGTAATTTTTTAGTATAAAGGACTATTTTAAATATAGAAATTTAAAATAGATAAATTGAAATGAATTTTGTTATTTTGAAAATGTAAGCAAATGACAAGATTCATTTTTTTATAAATATATTCTATAAAATTATTTAAAGATATAGTGGCATTACATACTTATAACTTATTTAATTATGTTTTCTATGATAAAAAAATGCATTCTATGATGAATAAGTCACAGTTTTTATAGATATTTTTTAAAATGTATAGTACATGGATGATTTATAAATTATTCATAATAAAAAATACATAATCATGTATTTAAGAGAAAGAGGGAGGATAAATTATGCGTTTTAAGAAATGGACGACAAGAAATATCATTGTTGGACTCATCGTATTTTTATCAGTTGTTGGTGTAAGTGGCGCTGTTTATTATCAGACAAGTCAGAAAACACAGGCAATTGAGGATAATGGCTATTATGAATGCAGTGGTAAATTTGACAGTAAAATGACACCTGTATCTAATATGCTTATTATTTTGAAAATAATAAACGGAAGTAATTTCTGTGACGATGGGTGGTATCAAGAAGTTCAGGAATGTCAGAGTATTTTAAATAAACAGATTCAGGAAAACTCTAACAGTAAAGATCCTTATGTCAGACAAATGATGGAGCTGCAACAGGCTATCGTAAAGAAGCTTCATTCATTTTCGACAAAAGCATGGGTCGATATGTTATGTGAAAAAGATGTAGATGATCTTCAAAAAGCATACAATGCCTACCATGATTATTATTATCAACATTATAGTAATGAGGAGGCTGTTTAGATGAAAGCTGGACTTAATAAAATAAAGATAGCCATCATTTCTATGATAGTTCTAGCTATGGCAATTGGTCAGCTTGAACTGTTTGGAAAAGTATATGCAGAAGAACTTGAAAAAATCAAGGAACAGGATCCATATGGAGAATATTATGATGAAAATATCAATAATGTTCATAAGACATCTGCACAAATAATAGAAAAAGGAAATCCTGATGTTATTACAAAAGAACCTTCGGTAGACGAGGAAGATACTTCCAGACAAAATGATCAGGAAATCGTTAAATTAAGAACGGAAAACACAAAAACTTATAAACTGTCAAGCGGGGAATATGTGACAGATTTTTATTTCGAGCAGATACATAAAAAAGAAGATGGAAAATATGTTGAGATTGATAACGATATAGAAAAGAAAGCATCGTTATTCAGATCAACATCCTCTTATGAAAATAAAGATGGTCTTTATGACATCAACATTCAAAAAGGCGTATTAGAAATTACAGATCCTAAAGACAATGTACTTACAGTTATGCCTTCTGGAAGTCTTACAAATTATGCTATCAAAGAAAATGTTATTCTGTATTCAGAAGTAGAAAAAAATTTAGATTTAGAATATAGAATCAATTCAAATACGGTTTCACAAAATATCTATATCAATGGGGAACTTGATAAAGATACTTATTCATTTGAAGTTTACAAAGATGACTATAATGTCAGTAAAAATGATGCAGGATCTATTGTTTTTAAAAAAGATAAAAAAGAAGTCTTTGTATTAAATGCGCCTTATCTTGTTGATAAGGATGGAAACAGAAATCAGGAAGTAGGATATGACTATAAGGAACTTGATAATGGCAATATCAAAGTTACATTGTCATTAACAACATCTTGGTTAAGTGAAGAAGACAGAGTCTATCCTGTTGTTGCCAGATCAAATGTGGCAGTTGAAAATGTGGATGTTATTGATCTTGAATCAAGCTATATCCGTTCAGGAAGACCAAATATCCAAAGTCAATATTCAGATTTGTTTGTTGGATATGATGATAACTTCTATGGTGGTAAAAACAGTAATATTAAAATTGCAAGAACATTCATCTATTTTGCAATGCCAAATATCGGTGAAAATCAAAGAGTTGAAAATGCTGTTTTGAAACTTTATAAGGAACAGGATCTGGATCGTGCCAATGAGTTAAATGATATCAATATCTATAACTCCAGCTATGTTGATCCCGGTAAGGTTACATGGAATACACAGCCGGCAGATAACCAAAAACAGTTTATTTCAAATACCAAGTTTTCTAAACCAAAAGGATTTAAAGAATTTGATATTACAAAGCACGTCCAAGAATTAAAGGATGGGCAAAAGAAAACATTGATTCTGCAAGTTACGGATGAATCGCCTAACTGGAAATGTAATGTTTTTAATTCAGAATCAACAGGAAATCTGCCAAAGGTTGAAATTTATCACTGTGATGATTTTGATGTCGATCCAAATCTGGACATCAACGAGTTTGACAATGAATTAAGAGTTTACAGTAAAGACGGTCAATATTTCGAAGCAATCAGCATGGATGGTATTGCTAAGCCAAACAGTGATATTGATTTTGATCTTTATGCCAAAACAAATGAAACAGATTTTGAACTTGTAAAATCACAACAGGCCAAAGAAAAAAGTTCACCTTATTTCATTGATCCAGTTTATATAACTGATCCAATTGATGGAACCCAAAAATATGAAAAGGGTGAAGTCAACTATACAACGAGCTATCTAAAAATTGGAGATATTCCAAAATACGATACGTTCTATGAATATCGAATGAAAGTTAAAAAGGATGGCACTGAGTCAGAAAAAGAACTGATTACAGACGGATTTATTATCTATAAGGTAAAACTTGGAGATAATCTTAAATCTATTGCATCACACTATGGCTTGAAGGTAGATGATATTAAAAAAGACAATAATACATCTACAAACAAGGTCAAAGAGGGAGATGTTCTTTTCTTAAGATTTGCAAAAGATAATCCAAAAGTACCTAAGGATGTCTACAGACCACCATTAAAGCTTTCATCTTTTGAGGCAAAATATGTTTACAGAGGGCCTGCATGCTACGGAAACTGTGCAGTTGCCGATCCAGTTAATACAAGTATTGGAAACTTCTATCATGAATCAAAAGATTTTACTTTAACAGATTTTGATGAATTAATCTTGACGCGTGTCTATAACTCTTATGGAGAAGATAATGCATCGATTTTTGGAAACAATTATTCATCAAATATTGAACAGTATATTTCCTATGATAAAGACGACAACATGATCTTTTACAGAGGAGATGGAAAGATCTTAAAAATTGAAAAGAAAGATGGAAAATATGTACCTAAACTTATTGATCGTCTTACTGTCAATGTTGATGGTGACTATGTTTCTATTAAAGATGATAAAGAAGATGTTACATATATCTTTGATGAATATGGAATTCTGACATCTATTAAAACGAAAACGGGATTTGAATCACGTATCAACTATGATGAATATGGATTTATTACAAATATTGATATGGGAAACAAACAAGTAACGTTTGAATACAATGATTATCATCTTGTCAGCAAAATCAACTTGCCAAATGGTACAAATGTACAATATCAATATAACGCAGACAGACAGCTTACAGTATTTATTGATGCCAATGGAAACAGTGAACAATACAGTTATGATAAAAATGGCAAGGTAAAAAGTATTACAGACAAAAATGGGAATACTTTGGCACAAAATACTTATAAGGATAACGGAGTTGTCGTTTCACAAACGGATGCCAATGGAAACAAGGTCTCTTTTGACTATAAGGGAAATACGACAAGTGTTACCTATAATGATAAGGAAACAGAAAAGTATGTTCTTGATGACAGCTATAAGGTAACAAAAATTACAAAGGCGGATGGATCATCGAAAAGTTACAGCTATAATGATGCTGGAAATATGATCAGTGAAACAGATGAAAAAGGTCAAAAGACAACATATGAGTACAATAAAAAAGGCTATCTGACATTGCAAAGCAATCCAGATGGAACAAGTGAAAAATATACCTATGATGAAAATGATAATGTAACATCAAAAACATCTGCGGATGGTACGAAAGAAACCTATAAATATGACAGCAACAGCAATCTGATTTATGAAAACAGTGAAGACAGAAAAGGTGTGACTTATGAATATAATGAACAGAACCTTCTTGTCAAAGAAACAGATGCTCTTGGTGTATGGAAAAGCTATGCCTACGATGGTAATCAGGTTGTAACAGTTACTCACAGCAATGGTCTGGTAGAAAACTACAGCTATGATGCCATGGGAAATATTGTTAATGAATCTGATTCAAACGGTCGTACAACAACGTATGTCTATGACAATCGCAATCAGATCATCAAGAAAACAGATTCCTATGGAAACAGTGAAGAATACAAATATGATGGAAATGGAAACGTTGTTGAATATATCGACAAGCTTGGAAGCAAAACAGTTACAGTATATGATAAAAATAACAACGCTATCCAAACTCAAAAGGGAAATCTAAAAACATCTAAGAAGTATGACAATCGTGATCGTATTATCAGTGAAACAGATGAACAAGGACTTACTAAAAAATATACGTATGACGCCAAAGGACAAATCGTAAAGGAAACAGATGCCTATGGTCAGGTTACAACGCATACTTATGATGCAGTCGGTCATGAAATCAAGACAGTTGATGGAAAAGGAAATACAACATCAAATGAATATGATGGAGATAATCTTGTAAAGACAACAGATGCAAGAGGAAATGTTACATCCTATGAATATGATGAGTTTAACAGAATTGTAAAAACAACTTTACCTAATGGAAAAACTGAAACAAAAGAATATGATAAAAATGGAAATATCATTAAGACAGTAGATCAAAGAGGACTTGCCAATACCAAAGAATATGATATTTTTGACAGGGTCATTAAAGAGGTCAATGAGCAAGGTGTTGCTATTTCAAATAAATATGATGTCTATGGTCAACTGATTAAAAAGACAGAAGATAAAAAGACAACAACATACAGCTATGATGTTTATGGAAACACTCTCAGTGAAACAGATACCTATGGAAATACAAAGACAAGTGAATATGATAAGCTCGACAGACTTGTTAAGGAAACGGATGAACTAGGCAATGTTACACAACATAAATATGATGCAATGGACAATGAAACAGAAACGATTGATGCTAAAGGAAACAGCGAAAGAAAAATTTATGACATCAACAGTATTCTGGTTCAGGATATTGATAAACTTGGAAATATTACAACTTATAAATACAATGACAAGGGTCAACAAGTCGAAACGGTTGATGCCTATAAAAATACAACGAAATTTGAATATGACAAGTTTGGTAATGTAACTAAGACAACAATCAATGATACACCGGTAGAAATCAAATCTTATGATGAATACGGGCGTGTTACAAAAACAAACAAGATCAGTGAGGTCACTGTTGAAGAATATGATAGTTTTGATCAGGTCATCAAGTCTACGAATCAGACAACAGGACTTGTTACAGAAACAGAATATGATAAAAATGGAAATGTAACCAAAACATCTGATAATGGTGGAAAAGTAACAACTCATGAATATGATGACTTCAGTCAGGAAGTCAGCTCAACAGATCCATATGGCAGAGTTTCAAGCAAGACATATGACAAGTATGGTCGTGTTGTTAAAGAAGTAAGCAATACAAATGAAGCAACAGATTATGAATACGACAAATATGGAAATGTAGTCAAGACGACGAATCATCTTGGTTCGGTAACTGATTCGACATATGATCTGTTAAACAGAAAAGTCAGTGATTCAACAGATGGCAAGAAAACATTGACATACAGTTATGATGCCAAAGGTCAGCTTGTTTCAACACACGATTCATTTACTGATAAAACAGATACGGTCAAATATGATGCTTTAGGACAGGCTGTTGAAAAGACAGACAAGCTTGGAAATGTAACCAAGACAGATTATGATGCCAAGGGTCAAGTCATCAAGGAAACAGATGCTGCTGGAAATGCAACTCTTAAAGAATATGATATCTATGGCAATGTTATTAAGGAAACGGATGCCCTTGGAAACAGTTCACAGACACATTACAATGCCTTCGGACTTGTTGAAAAAGAAGTTGACAAGAGAGGATTTGCAGTATCTTACGTTTACAATGACAAATTCCAGCTTACTGAAATGACAGACAAGCTTGGAAACAAAGCAACATTTGAATATAATGACCAAGGATTTGTATCAAAAGCAACAAACCAAAATGGATTTGTCAGCGAGTATGAATATGATATTTATGGTCAAAGGACCAAAGAAACAGATCCAAATAAAAATGTTACAGAAAATGAATACGATCTGCTTGGTCAGGTAGTAAAAACTGTTGAACCAAGAAAGACAACAGTCAATAAATATGATTCTCTTGGCAGACTTGTTTCTGTCAAAGAAAATGATAAGACAACAAAAGAAAATGAATATAATGATTTGAATCAAATCGTTAAATCAACAAATGCCTTAAAATATGTTTCAACTTATGAATATGACAAATATGGAAATAAGACAAAAGAAACCTATGAAGAACATGAAACAGTTAACAAATATGATGTCAATTCACAACTTATCAAGAAAACAGAAAAAAAGGATAAGGTGACAACATACAGCTATGATGCTTTAGGAAGAGAAGTAAGTCAAAAACAAAACGACAAGGAAATCATTTCAAAAAAATATGATGCTGTAAGCAATGTTGTTGAAAAAACTGAAAAGGGTCTTACAACACAATATCGCTATGATGCTTTAAAACATCCAGTACAGTATCTTTACCCATCATTGGAAGATGGAAGCATGAAAGCAATTGTATCTGTTGATTATGATGAAGAAGGCAACGCTGTTCAATATAAAGATATCTATGATCATGTTATCAAAAGAGAATATGATGCCAACAGCAATATGATTGCAGAAACAAACAGCAATGGCTTTATTACAAGATATCAATACGACAGCTTAAATAACATGACAAAGGTACAAAGTCCTCTTGAAAGAGTGATGAAGTACGATTATGACGGAAACAACAATCTTGTTGAAAGAAGTTATAATGATAAAAAAGCAACTTATGAATATGATGAAGCTGATAATCTTATTAAAGAAGTAAGCGAATATGGACTTACTGAAACTTATCAGTATGATGATTTCGGTCAAATGACATCTTATACAAAAAACGATGGAACAACGATCGATTATTCATATGATGCATTGGGAAGAAAGCTTTCAGAAGGAACAAGACAGTTCAAATATGATGCCTATGACAACCTTTTAGAAGCTGACTATAACAATAAGAGTGTCAAGTATACCTATGACAAGTTCAACAATATTACAAAGGTTAAAGATGCCAACGACAATAATGTTGAATATAAATGGGATATCTATGGAAACAGAACTGAAATTAAGTATAATGATTATACAATAGGCTATACCTATAGTCAGTTTGATAAAATAGACAAGGTTTCTAAAAATGGCAAGGAATATGCATCTTACAGCTATGATGTAAGAGGAAATACAAAATCATTAGAAAGAAATGGTATTACTACAGATTACAGTTATGATGAACTGAATCGTAGAACAGCTTATGTCAATACTAAAGGTGACAAGATGCTGTCAGAATACAAATATGAGTATGACGGACAGGACAATGTTATTTCAGAAACAATCAATGGTGTCGTTAACAGCTATGACTACAATGAATCGGATGAATTGAAAGCTTCAACAAAAACGATTGATGGAAAAACAGTCATAACTGAATATAGCTATGATCTTTTTGGAAACAAAGTAGAGTCATCAAGTGATGGAACAAATAAAATCTATCGCTACAATGACAAAAATCAGTTGACAAGTATTAAATCAAAAGATGGACTTACTGATATCTATTATGATAAAAATGGAAATGTAAGAGACATCTACTATGCAGGTGGATACAAAGAATATTATCAATATGATGAATTTGGTCAATTGACTGCTTTAAAAACAAACAGAGACAGAACTTACAATTATGAATATGATGGTGAAGGTGATCGAATTCATGAAGAAAAGATCATCAACAGCCCATATGATTTAGATTACAAACAGGATACAGAAGAATGGTTCGACTATATGCAGTCATTACCATTTACTGAAGTAGAAGAACTGTTGGATGCGAAAAAATCAGATGAATCATTTGATGCAATGAGATATCAGCTTACATACAGAAGAAAAAATGGATTGTGTGCAAGTAATCTCATTAAGGATCCAAAATCCAATGAAAAATGTGAATACAAAGATTATCTTTTAGATAAGACAGCTGAAAATACACTTGTGCTTTCTGAAAATGATGATGTTCATATCTATGGAGAAGAACGAATCTCAACAGAAAGTGCAGATGGAACACAAACTTATCTAAGTGGAAACAATCAAAGTGTAATGGCTGAAATATCATCAAAAGGGACAATGTCACAGATTGAATATGATGACTTTGGAAAAACAGATGATAAAACAAGCGGTTATGGTTATGATGGAGAAAAGCTTGATACAACAGGAAACATCTATTTAAGAGCAAGATACTACAATCCAAGAATTGGACAGTTCGTACAGATAGATGATTATAAGGGAACACAAGATAACATTACAAGTCAAAACCGATACACATACTGTTTGAATAATCAATACAAGTATGTAGATCCTAGTGGACATTTTGGAATTACAACAATGGTTGTTTTAGGAATACTATCATATACTGGAATTGGTTTATTAGGCATAGGACTTGCTGCTAATGAAAAAAGAAAAAGAGAAGAAAAGGAAAAAGCCATTAAAGTAGCAAATAAAAATTCTAAAAAGAAAAAGAAGGATGACAACAATCATAATCTAAATCCAACACCTAGTAAAGGAAAAGGTGCTACTTCATCTGTTACAAATGGAATTAAGAAAACAGTTTCAGAAACAAGAAAAATAGTAAATAAGACTGTAAAACAAACGGCTAAAACCATTCAGAAAAAAATACCAGAACCTTGTCCAAATGATAAAGTAGTGAGTGATTCGATTGAAAAATACTGTAATAAATTAAAAAAAGACTATTACGGTAAATATAAAGATAAAGGCACTCAAAAAGCAATTTCTAGTACAATTGAGCAGTTGAGAAACGAAGCATATAAGGAAAATAAAGTTTCTTGGATAAAGAATAAATATGAAGAATATAGAGATCGCATTAAAATACCACCTTATAAGTCTGATATAGGAGTTAGTTATCTAGGCGGAAGATATATAAGTCTTAACGGAAGTAAGACATCGGATGCTTTTGTTTCAAAATTTAATGATTTTGGAAATGGATATACATTTACTATGAATACAACTGAGTTTGTAGGTAAAGGCTCAATCAAAACGATAACTGTTGTGGAATTTGGTGCGCAACTTCCTTCTATCGATTTAAAAACAGGTTCTTTCGATCATAAAATAAAATGTCAGCTAGTATTTTACGAAATTACATATAGTATAATGGTTAATAGCTTTACAAAACTTGATTTAGGAATAGTTACGGGAATAGGAATAGAGTTTGGATGGAGTTACGATAGTGTGGAAAATGTTTTTGAAATTGTAAATATTGCTGATTTAGGTATAGGTCTTTTATTTAGAATAAATATTTTTATTAATAAACTTTTAGCATGTTAGTTATATACAGGTAGAATATTAATTGTATTTTACCTGTATAATCTTTAATAAATAAAAAAATATAGGTAGGTAGGATATATATGAAAAAAAATATTAAATTAATTTATAACAATGTGGAAAAAGGAATAATCGGTATTCATTTATTTGCTTGTTTATTCATTTCAGGAAATATTTTTTTTATACTTCTTGCAATGATAGGATCGTTAATTATCATGAAATTATGTGAAATTAGTGTGAGTTTTATCTATACAATTCCTTTTATAACTGAAGATGACCGTAGAAGAATAGCAGAGAAAGATCCTAATTCATACAAACTAAACTTATATAAAAAATCAGTTAAGAATAAATATATACAAGCATTTATGTTTTCGACATTACTTATTGTGTTTTTATTTGTTGATTTTGGGATTGTTTATGATTATTTTTTTAAACAAGCAGTCGACTTTACAAAAATGTTGTCTAATGCACTTTTTCTTGGCTTTGGCTTAGGTGGTTTAAAAGCAATTTGTTATAAAATGATTGAGTAGATATGTAGGATATACAATATTTATTCATTTATAGATAAGCTACTAGGAATGTAACAAAAAAGGAAACAGAAAATAATGAAACAATTTTCATGCTACTTACAATGTTATAATTATTATATTTTATAAAGGAAATATTTTGTTAATTATCAGTGTAATGATAAAATTATTAGTTGTGATTGAAATAGTGGAAATATCTATTAGCTTTATATTTATAATATCTTTTATTAACGAAGATGAATGATAAAAGAAAATCTATATTCTCTAAACAGGCATTATATAACCAATCTGTGAAAGTGAAATATTCACAGGTTATTATATGTAGCATAATATTAATCTTTATTCCAATGGGGAATATAGAGATATAATCTATGATTTTCTTTTTTAGTATGTGATATCTTTACCGGTTATTGAGATGCTATTTACATTTATTTTTCTAGGATTTGATGATCTAAAAGCTATCGTATTCAAAATGATTGAATGATACATATTATTTTTCTTATGTTATCTATAAAATAATTTAATAATAACTAAAAAAATAGTATAAGCTGTAACAAAATCAATAACATGAACTATTCCATTTATTTCCTATGTTAACAGAAATTAAATAGCTTTAAGAAGGAAAATAATATGTTTATTATTATGCTTAGGTATTCTTGTGGGGTGTACATCTTTTGATAATGTTTCATTTGAAGATTGGATAGAAGAATTAATAGGTAATGTGACGAGGAAAATGTTAAACATATGACATTGCAATTTAATTATAATAATGAAGATGTTGAATTGATATTATGGGCACTTGATTTAAAGAAAGATGTTAAATTTGATTATAATAATTTGAATTTCAAATAGATAAGTGTATATAAATGAATAAATTAAAATATTATGATAAGAGAATACATCTAAAAGTATGGTAAGTACAACATTCGTAAATACATTTTTTAATAAT
>ENA-USUG01006317-USUG01006317.1-human-gut-metagenome-genome-assembly--contig:-NODE-6317-length-12569-cov-5.848623_pt1 | contig 12569 bp, 10 predicted proteins | sample MGYA00250059_ERZ773394 | MGnify/ENA primary metagenome ERZ773394 (study PRJEB29103, sample SAMN06111957) | human gut metagenome | biome: human gut; feature: ankylosing spondylitis patient; material... | reverse complement strand
ATTGCATCCTTTGCATTGCTTGCACGTCTTTGCACCTGTTATCCATCCTTGCGATGTGCAGAAAATGTGCAAAAGTGCAGTAGTATGTGTTCACAGGGAGGTTTTCATAACATTTAAAATTTTCCAGAATTCCTGTACCGGACTCTGTATCATCTACATTTCATCATATAATTTTTCATATTCTTTTGCAGAATGGCTCCAGGAGAAATCTGCTTTCATGGCACGTTCTGCGATCTTATTCCAGGAACGTTTTCTGTCATAGTAGATCTCCTCTGCATAGCGGATCGCACCCAGCATCTCATGAGCATTGTAATTGGTAAAGGAGAATCCGGTCCCGGTCTCCTCATACTCATTGTACGGCTCCACCGTATCTTTCAGTCCACCGGTCTCACGAACGATCGGCAGTGTTCCATAACGCAGACTCATGAGCTGACTCAATCCACACGGCTCGAACAGAGACGGCATCAGGAATGCATCGCTGGCTGCATAGATCTTATGCGACATCTCATTGGAATAATAGATGCAGGCTGCCACTTTATCTCCGTATTTCCATGCGAAATGACGGAACATATTCTCATAACGCTCCTCGCCGGTTCCCAGCACCACAATCTGTACCGCATCCTGACAAAGCTCATCCATAATACAGTCAATCAGGTCAAATCCCTTCTGATCCGTCAGTCGGGATACAATACCGATCATCATGGCTTTCTTATCCTGCGCAAGTCCAAGCTCCTTCTGAAGCTCCAGCTTGTTCTTTACCTTTTCCTTACGGAAATTGTCCACGGAATAATTCTTATAAATATGTTCGTCCGTCTGTGGATTCCATTCGTTATAGTCAAGACCATTGACAATTCCGGTCAATTGTCCGGCTCTGGCACGCATGAGCCCATCCAGATGTTCTCCGAAGAACGGAGTCTTGATCTCCTCTGCATAGGTACGGCTCACCGTCGTGATCCGGTCTGCATATACGATGCCTCCCTTTAAGTAATTGGCATCTCCAAATGCTTCCAGCTTGTCTGCTGTAAAATAAGACATATCAAGTCCGGTCGCATCCTGCACGGTCGGGATATTCCAGACACCCTGGAATTTCAGATTATGGATGGTCATCACTGATTTCATATTGGAATAAAATCCACCTTCGTGGAAACTGTCTTTTAAGTATACTGGCACCAGACCTGTCTGCCAGTCATGACAGTGGATGATGTCCGGCTGATATCCTACTACTGGCAGGATAGACAGAGCCGCTCTGGAAAAGAATGCGAACTTTTCCACATCTTCATGAATGTAGCCATATGGTTTATCCCCATTAAAATAATATTCATTGTCGATGAAATAATAATGAATCCCCGCGTATTCCATCTCCATGATTCCCACATACTGGCTTCTCCATGCCATATCCATATAAAAACTTGTTACAAACTGCATGCGTTCTTTCCATTTTGCAGAAATAAACCGATAGTTCGGAAGTATCACACGAACCTCGTATTTTTCTTTATCAAAATATTTCGGAAGTGCACCAACAACGTCTGCAAGCCCCCCGGTCTTCACAAATGGAACGCATTCTGATGCAACAAAAAGTATTTTCTTCATCGCTTCCCCTCCAGTTTTTATACTCTTGTATTATTATACCGCAAAGAGAAGTTCTTTGAAAGAAGTTTTCGTCCGGTTATGCTCTCTTTTTATAATCCAGTCGGATCTTGTCGGCAATCAATGCGATAAATTCTGAGTTGGTAGGCTTCCCTTTCCCAACACTGACCGTATATCCAAATAATTCATCAATGGTATCCATCTTTCCGCGGCTCCATGCTACTTCAATAGCATGACGGATGGCCCGTTCCACACGGCTTGGTGTAGTCTGATGATTTTTCGCAATGGTCGGATACAGGATCTTGGTAATTGAATTCAACATGTTCATATCCTCTACTGCCATCATGATGGCATCCCGCAGATAATGATATCCCTTGATATGAGCCGGAACACCGATCTCATGGATCATATTGGTCACATCTGTCTCCAGATTCCGTTCCACATATTCTTTTTTATTTTCATAGGGAACCACTTTCCTGCTTTCTGTGCGGATCTCAGATCGCACTTTCGTTCCTGCATGCTTCAGGCTCTGGATCCGGTTCAGCAGCATCTCATGGTCAAAAGGTTTCATAATATAGTAACTTGCGCCTAACAGAAATGCATCTTCTGTGATCCGTTCCTGTCCAATGGCGGATACAACAACAAACTCCGGCTTCTTTTTAATCTTCGTATCCTGGCTGATCCGCTCCATCACAGACAGTCCGTCCAGCTTTGGCATAATGATATCCAGCAGCATAATGTCCGGCCCTTTGTCCCGGATCAGCTGACAGGCTTCCTCTCCATTGTGGGCGATTCCCACAACCTGCAGATCCTCATCCTGTTTCATGATCTCGCTTAAAATCTCTGTCATTCTTTCATTATCATCTGCAATCGCAACGCTCCATTTGCTCATATACAAACCTCCCCACTATCCTATTGGATTTCTACATCCTTATACAAAACGTATCAGCATTTACAGTCAGATTATAAAAAAGGCTGTAGTATCTGACAAGCTCATCCCGTCTACCGGTTTCGACAGTCATTTTCGACAAGCCCAATATCTCCTGTCAACTATCTTCAAACCGGTGAAAGGTCTGGTGATACAGATGCCCATTGGTAAATTCAGCCCAGCTGTAATTGGACATATATTCACCTCGATAAGCATTGACTGCTGCCACGTTTCCATCAATAAATTCATACAGATCACAACAGATCTTTGAGACATCCACAGCTGTCCTGTTCCTTGATTTGACCAGAACATCTGTCACCCCGGCCTTCCTCAGGGTCTTTCGAAGAGATGAAATGATCGTCTGTACACTTCGGATCTTGCTGTCATCGTCCCACAATGCCAGGGCGATCTCCGCCGTTGTCGCGGATGCTCCCCGCTTGTCTACCAGATATGCCATCAGCTCCCGTGCTTTTTTCCGTTCCCATACCAGCGGTTTGTTATTCACAAATACTTCAAATTCGCCAAATGTCTGCACTCTTACCACAACTCCAGACTTTTTTGACGGCTTGGTCAGAATCTGATCCAGCTGCCGCAGCACATCCCGGATGTCTCCTTCACTGACTGGCTTTAGCAAGTAACCTACTGCATGGACGGAAAATGCTTCCATAGCATAATCCGAATAAGCGGTGCAGAAGATCACCTTTGTCTCCGGGCTTCTTTCTCTGATGTCCTTGGCCAGTTCAATTCCTGACATCCCACGCAGCTTGATATCCAGAAATGCATAGGCGATGGATCCCTTCTCCTGTGCATCCAGCCATTCCATCACATCATCCACTTCATCAAATCCGCTGACTCGATATTCCGGTTTCTCAAATATGCGTTTCAGATTTTCTGTCAACTGCCACAGCATCAAAGGCTCATCATCAACTGCCAGTATATTCATGTGTCTTCCTCCTCCACGGAACCTTGATCGTCACGATCGTTCCCCAGTCTTTTTTGCTGAAAAATTCAAGGCTTCCTCCTGCCATCAGCTTTACTCTCGCCTGTACATTGTGCAGTCCTACATGGGTCTTTCCATCATCCCGGATAGGAAGTTCGTTCAGGTTGCGTGCATCTACACCAACTCCGTCATCTCTGATTTCTACCAAAGCACTGTCTCCTTCCCGCCGTACAGAAATCCATACGGTTCCTCCGCCCTTTTTATCTCCTACGCCATATTTGATGGCATTTTCCACAATAGGCTGAAGACTCAACACAGGAATGTCAAAATCCATATCCCAGCCTTTTTCAAATTCATAGCAGACTTTGAGCTTCTCTCCGAATCGGATCCTTTCCAGCGTCACATAATTCTCCACATGAGCAAGCTCATAAGGAAACGGTACCAGATTTTCGTTGCCGATGGCATCCATATTTCCCCTTAGATAACTGGAAAAGCAGGCAACTGCTCCGGCTGCTTTCTGGGGATCCTTCAGGCAAAGCACCTGGATCGATGCCAGAATATTGTAGATAAAATGTGGCCGGATCTGCGTCAGCATCATCTGTGTCCGTACTATCTGTTCTTCCTCTGATCCTTCTGTGTACCTGTACAGCAGGATCGTAAACCGGTCTCTGGACTGATTCCACGATACATAGAGTCCAACCAGCATGGCGATCAGACTGTTGGTCAGATTGATTACCATGATCTCGCCATGCTCAAACAGAAGCTCCACACAGATGGTGAGCAGATATGCATACAGAACCATCTTCAGGTGATTCTCCGGATATTCTGCGAAGATCAGTTCCATCCCGATGGAGATTGCACAGAGCATACCGTTGATCTCTCCCGGCCGCATCATAATATCGTAATATAATGCCATTCCGTAAATGGTCCAGATGAAAATCTGGGTCAATTCATGGATGTGTTTCTTCAGCCTGATCCGCGATTTCAGAAGATCTTTTGTAGAACCCAACAAATACACAAATATTATGATGGCCAGCACCATGGGCCATACATTTGCCTTCTCAAATCCTCGTGCCACACTTCTTACACAAATCAGCAGGAACATAATCGGAATACCAATACACAGACAGTTGATCAGCACTTTTGCGTTATATTCCGCCAGCGAAAATTCCAAAAACCGGATTTCTTTTGCTTCAAATCCATAGTTTCTCCATATATTCAGTTTTTCTTTTATAAAGTCCATTTATTCGCCTTCATCTTCTGTTTTTTTACAGGAACAGAATACATGGCAGACTACAACAAAACAACAACAGGCAATTACGCCTGCGGCAAATCGAAAAGGAGATTACGGTTCTCCGTAATCTCCTCTCTTTTCAAAGCTTTTATACTTCTTCCAAAGGCTTTTCTGTATTTGTTTTTCTCTTCCAGAAATAATATTTCTGTCTCTTTTCCCGTCTGTCTTTCTTGCTGGTTCCATATACGATCAGATAGAATACCGGCATCAATACCAGGATCAGGATCGTAGACGCTACCAGCCCTCCGATGATGACCAGTGCCATACCCTGCATCATAACAGAACTTCTTCCGCCAAATCCAAGGGCACTTGGTGTCATGGAGATGACTGTTGTCAGTGTAGTGATCAGGATTGGACGAAGTCTGGTCTTGCCGGCTTCGATCAGGGCATCCTCCACATCCATCCGGCGGCGCATCATATTTACACCGTCAACATAGAGAATACCGTTATTTACTACCGTACCGACTAATGTCAGCACACCCATCAGACCGACCATACTGAAGGCAATTCCGCTGATAAATACCAGACCGAAGGCACCAATCAAACTGAATGGAATACTCAGCATGACCATCAGCGAATATTTTGGTGACTCAAACTGCATCGCCATTACCAGAAATACCAGAAATACTGCAGTTGCCAGGGCTTTACCCATATCGCCAAACATATCATCCTGCATAGTATCCATCAGAGTCTTAGCCTCAGATACGCTGTCTGGCAGATCCAGTGTGGTCAGTAACTGATCCATAGCATCCTGAATATCGGATTTGTCATCAGACAGACAGGACGCTGTTACCGTCACGGTATACTTGCCATCCATCTTCATAATTGTCTGCGCTGCATTGGTATATTCAACTGTTGCCAGCTCGGACAATGGAATACCTCCAATATCTGCATCCATCAGCTGACTGGCATTATCATAGGTTCCCTTTGGAAACTCCAGATCCACATCATATTCCTCACCGTCTGAGGTAACTGTCATGGCTGTGGTTCCGCTCAGCATGCTATAGAGACCGCCTGCTACCTGCGCCGGTGTCATACCGTGGCTCATGGCACTTAACGGATCTACCACAACACGAAGCTGTGTCGTGTTATTTCCTGCATCAGACGATACATTCAGCACACCTGGAATATTCCATGTTGCTTCCTGAATCATCTCCGAAGCTTCTTTTGCATCTTCCAGATTCACAGATCCAATGGTAATGGATGCTCCGGAACTGGAGCTTGTTCCCATTGACATGGAACTTGACATGGTGATATCAAGCTGCATATCCACAATATCACTGGTATCCTCGATCCATTTATCCACCACTTCCTGCGTGCTCATCTTTCTCTTATCTTTTAAGTTGACAGAGATGGTTGCACTTCCAGAAGAAGCCGTCATCGTGTAATTCTCTACATTTTCATCAGCTGCGATCATATCTTCAATCGGAAGGATCTGCTCACTGACAGTCTCCACTTTTGTTCCGGGACGGAACGTAGCTTCTACGCTGACCATGCCTTCATCCATGGTTGGCATGGCTACAATATTGGTAAAGCTCAGGATTACGAAGGAAGCAATCAGCAGTAACACTGCTACCAGCACACTGGTTTTCTTCCTGCGAAGAACCTTTCTCTCCATATGGTCATATTTTTCTTTGATGATATCCAGCAAATGATTGATCTTCAGATCTTCCTTCTGCTGCGGCTGATACATCTTAAAGAACAGCGGCACAAGCGTAATTGCGGAGATCAACGAAGCTACCAGTGAGAACACAATAGTCAATCCCAACTGCATAAAGATCTGTCCGGTCATTCCACCAGAGAAGCACAGCGGCAGATATACAACAACCGTTGTGATAGTGGATGCCACAATAGAAGAAATCACTTCTGTGGTACCCTGCAGTGCTGCCTCTTTAAAATCCGGCACTCGATCTCTTGCACGGAAACAGCTCTCAATCACGACACTGGAGCTGTCTACCATCATACCGATGGCGATGACCAGACCACCCAGAGTCATAATGTTCAAGGAGAAGCCCATCAAAGCCATAACGATCACCGTCATGAGCAGCGAGATCGGCATTGAGCATCCTACGATAATACTTGCTTTCCAGTCGCCGAAGAAAATGAACAGAACGATCATGGAAAGGATAACACCTAAAGCCAGTGTACTTCCTACAGAACTTAAGGATTCAAAGATCATTTCCGATGCATCATAGGAAGCTTCGATCACTGCATTTTCATTCTGCTCTGAAATATTTTTCATGACCTTCTTCACATCATTTACCATACCGATGGTACTGGCACTCTGATTCTTGGTCATGGAGATTGTTACGGTGTCTTCCCCGTTAAATCTTGCAATACTGTCTGCATCCTTCACAGACCAGTCAACATCTGCCACATCAGACAGATGGATCACGCTTCCAGTAGCTGTATACAACGGAATATCCCGGATTGCCTGTACGGTATCATTATCCGAAGTGCTGATGGCACTGATGGACTGACTTCCCTGCTCCAGATTTCCCAACGGGATCGTAAAATCCGTTGCCTTGATATACTGAGCTATGGAGTTCATATTCAATCCATACTGGCTCAGTGCATTTCTGTCGAGCTCTACTTTTATGTACTGTTCCTGTCCACCGGACACAGTGACCTGTGCCACGCTGCTCAGTGCTTCCAATTCCGGAACTACATCCTGATTGGCAAATGCCAGTGCATCGGTTCCATCGGAGGTACTGACAGAATAGGTAATGCTTGGCATAGAATCCATATTCATCTCTATGATCATAGGATCCTGACTGTCGTCCGGCAGATCTGATTTTACCTGATCCAATGCTGCCCGCAGATCCAGATATGCATCATTTACATTCTGATCATAATCATACTGCAGAAGTACCATGGAGACATTTTCCATGGAACTGGAAGTAATGGATTTTACACCACTTAAGCTTCCGACTTTATCCTCGATGGGCGTCGTCACCAGATCATCCACAGACTCGGAATCTGCACCCGGATATACAGTATATACGATTTTCATCGGCATCTCCATATCCGGCATAAGCTCCAGACGCAGAGTGGTCAGTGATGAGAATCCAAATACTACCAGAGCAAGTACTGCCAGCAGAGTTGTTACTGGCCGTTTTAACACTAACCTCGTCACTCTATTCATTACTCGGCAGCCTCCTCATCCGCAGATGTCTCATCCGTTGCCTGTTCCTGTGACTCTTCTGTTTCCTCAGATGTGTCTTCTGTATTGTTTACCACATCTTCTCCGTTGAGAGTCACGATCTCTACTTCTGCACCATTTCTTAATTTGGCAGACCAGTTATCCACAACCAGGCTGTCAGTTGTCAGCCCGTCTTCGATCACTGCATGTTCATCATCCATAAGACCTACTGTTACAGAAGTACGGACCAGCTTATTGTCCTCCACGCAGTACACATAAGCATCTCCACCTGAGAAATACAGCGAATCAAATGGAATCAACATTTTATTGTCTTCTTTTTCTGTGGTGGCACTTACCTTTACAGATACACCGTTTGGCAGGGCATCTCCGGCTCCTGTCACGGTTGCTTTGACACGGAACAGCTTGGTCTGCTGACCTGCCATCGTTCCGATCTCGGTGATGCTTCCGTCAAAGGTCTGTCCATTACGTTCCACTGTCACATGATCACCAATGTTCAATGTATTTTTTGCAGCCTCTGCCACATCAAAAGTCACAGTCATGGAATCCTTGTTGGAAATGATATATGCCACATTACCTGCTGCTGCCATTCCTTCTTTTTCTACATTGATTGCTTCGATCACACCACTGATCGGAGCTGTCACCGTACAATAATCCAGCTGCATCTGCGCAGACTCAATACCTACAGCTGCCTGGTTAAGCTGTGCGGTATACGTTGCATCTGTCTGCGGATATACCTCGTTCTGTGTGATGGAGTAAGCCTGTTTTGCAGTATTTAAGCTGTCTGTCAAGGTATCCTGGCTGGTCTCGATCTGGTCGATGCCGGATTTGAGCTGGGATTTTGCACTGTTTAATGAAGAAAGAGTTGTATTTGCTGTTTCCAGTTCCTGCTGCGCTGCTGCTTTCTGCGATTTCAGAAGTTGTAACTCTGTTTCTTTCGCTGAAGTATCTGCAGACGGATCTGCCTTTTTTACATCCTCAATTTCTTTCTGCTTTACACCAATCTGCTCTGTCAGACTATCCACTGCCGTTTGTGCCGCCTGTTTCGCTGCACTCATTGTCTTGATGGTTTCTCTGGTGTCATCCAGATCATCTTCCATATCATCTTTACTTTCATATGTATCATTCAGATTTTTCTGAAGCTGACGGATCTGCTCCTCAGTCTGATAATTCTGGAGATCTCTGGCTCCGCTGGTCGCCGCCGTAGCTCCTGCCTGTGCCGTATTGTATGCTGCCTGTGCGCTGTCCATCTGAACCTGATATGCTTCATCATCGATTTTGAACAGTACGTCGCCTTCCTTTACCGTATCTCCTACTTTATAATTGACCTGGGTGACTGTTCCGGACAGCTTCGGCATCACATATACCTGTTGCTGCGGTTCTACTGTACCTATGTAAGTAGTATCACTGGTCAATTCACCCATCTGGGGATTTTCCACTTCTACAGAAACCTTGCTGACCTGGGTCGTCTCCTTATTCTTACCGCAAGCGGTCGCGGATACGCAGAGTGTCACTGCGAGTCCCATTGCCATAAGTTTCTTTGCTTTCATGTTGTCTCCTCCTGTCATTTTTTTCAATTTTTAGCCGTGTACAGATTATAACCCGATTATAAACAAAATGTAAATTTCTGTAACAAAATTCAAAAAACAGGAAGCCATCGGTTGATATACTTCCTGTTCTTCTTTTGCCTAATCCAGCAATCTTCCTTCTCTATAAGAACACTCAAGATAATCCGGATTCTGATAATATAAATCTGTATTAAAATTTGATATTTCATCACTGATAAATGAAGAAAACAGTTTTATTGACTCCTGCACTTCTTCTCCCGGTTTCGCACAATCTTCTATCATAATACTATATAGCTTCCCTATATCCAAAAAACTCGGAACCTTGTATTTACAATTTGAAACCGTACTTGCATGATATAATTCCAATCTGCTGTTCCTCCAATCCAAGCAGATTTTGTCCTTTCCATTTGGATCTGTCCAATCTGTCAGGATCTTTCATTGACAAACCAATTCCCCAAATACCGTCTTTAACAGCACACTCTGTTAATATTGTATTTCCAGTAGCTTTGAGTTTTTCTTTTAAATCTTGATTTTGCGAAAATTTTCTCATAAGACCTTCATAAATTACAATCTGGCGAATCCCGTTCCATTGATTTTCGTCATGCTATCCCAATCTTTCATACTTTTCTTCCATTTTATCCGCCAATCATCACTCATGCAACCTTATTCCCAAAATATCTTTTTCAAATTCACAATCCGTTCACAAACGTCCTTTATGATAAATCCAGTTATGATAAATGATAATTTATATTTGAGGTGACAAGCGTATGTTTCACATTTTAGTTGTTGAAGACGATCAGGCTTTGAACAAGCTGATCTGCCGTGTATTAAATAAAAATGGTTATGAGACTGCTTCTGCCACAGACGGCGAAGAAGCATTGGCTCTGCTGGATCAGATGTATATTGATCTGATCATTACCGATCTGATGATGCCGAACATGGACGGATATGATCTTACCAAAGCACTCAGAGACAGTGGGTATCAGCTGCCGATCCTTGTGGTTACAGCCCGTGATACATTTCCGGACAAAGCCAAAGGCTTTAAGCTGGGCATTGATGACTATATGGTAAAACCTATTGATGTCAATGAACTTCTGCTTCGCGTGGAAGCGCTGCTTCGAAGAGCAAAGATCATCTATGAAAAGAAGCTGGAATTTGACCATGTGTGCCTGGACTATATCAATCTGACTGTCACAATTGACGATAATTCCCAGATCCTTCCTCAGAAGGAATTTCAGCTGCTGTACAAGCTTCTGTCTTTCCCGAACCATACCTTTACCCGTCAGCAGATCATGGACGAGTTGTGGGGATATGATTCCGAGACCGATATCCGTACCGTGGATGTGCATATCAACCGGCTGAGAGACCGGTTCCGGGATATTCCTTATTTTCAGATCCAGACCGTAAGGGGACTTGGTTATAAGGGGATGATCACCAAATGAAAATGAAAAATAGTTTTTATTCCATCTGGGCAAAAGTGGTCGTCTGCTGTTTCTGGATGATGATTTTTTCCTTTTTGATCGTAGGTCTTACGATTCACTTGATGAACCAGCTGAATGTGTGGAACCTGCTTCCCTTGCCCTTGACCGGACTGCATTTTATCTTTGTGCTGGCGATCATCACAACGATCCTTGGGGTGTTTATCAGTATGTTTATCTTCAAGCATGCGCTTAACCCGATCACTCAGCTCTCCAGATCCATGCAGCAGGTGGCAGAAGGCAATTACAATGTAAAACTGGATGCAGATCCGCACAAGGGTGAGATCCATGATCTTCTGACCAATTTTAATCATATGGTGCAGGAACTGAACAGTACTGAGACACTTCACTCTGATTTTATCTCTAGTGTCTCCCATGAATTCAAGACCCCTCTCGCCACCATCAGTGGATATGCCACCCTTCTGCAGGACGATACTCTCTCTGCTGAAGAGCGAAATGAATATATCAATATCATCATCCGGACAACAAGAGAATTGTCTCATATGACCGGAAATATCTTAAGTCTGTCCCGTCTGGAGAATCAGACGATCATCACGGACCAGGAATCCTTCCATGTGGATGAACAGATCCGGCAATGCATCCTGCTGCGGGAGACGATCTGGTCCGAAAAAAATCTGGTGATCGATCCGGATCTGGATTCTATCATCTGGAAAGGCAACCGGGAACTGACTTCGCATATCTGGAATAATCTGCTGGACAATGCTATCAAATTCACTCCGGCAGGCGGTGAGATTACGATCCGTGCCTCCATGGACAAGGACTGGCTGACCGTCAGCTTCACAGATACGGGCATCGGTATGACACCAGAGGTAAAGCAACGGGTCTTTGACAAATTTTATCAGGGTGATACTTCCCACAAAAAAAAGGGAAACGGCCTGGGACTTGCGTTAGTCCGCCAGATCGTTACCCTTTACGGAGGCTCTGTGGAAGTGGAAAGTGCTCCCGACATGGGAAGCACTTTCACTGTCCGCCTTCCGGCACATACTATTTCTTCGGAGTCTTCTTCAGAGCAGCGTGCTTTACACTCTTTACCTTAAATATTCTTGCTGTAAACGGCGGCAGGTCCAGACACAGGGCCTGCTCCTTCTTTTTATATGGCTTGTTCTCCACCGACCAGTTCTGATCCTCCGGCTTTGTATTTCCACCAAATTCTTCCCAGTCTGTGTTCAGAAGCTCTGTCAGTTCATACTGTTCCGGCAAAGCTACCCGGAAATCTTTCCAGAACTGATCAGACAAGTTCATAACCGTCACGATCGTCTGACCGGATGCTTTCCGTTCCCACGCATAAGTCACATAGTCCGCAGCATCCACTTCCAGCCATCCAAAGCAGTCTGAATTATATTCTCCATCATACAATGCCGGCTCTTCCAGATAAAGATGAGAAAGCTTCGCATAAAACCGCTGGAATGCATCATGAAGCGGATATTTCAGCAGATCCCAGTCCTGTTCCCTGGTCTCATCCCACTCCCGGAACTGAGCAAACTCATTTCCCATAAAGTTCAGCTTCTTGCCCGGGTGCATGTCCGTGAACTGCCCCAGCGGATCGCGGTCCAGGAAGTCGTTGCAGGATGTCAGTGAGAGGGCTGTTGCACC
>ENA-USUG01006311-USUG01006311.1-human-gut-metagenome-genome-assembly--contig:-NODE-6311-length-12591-cov-50.033403_pt1 | contig 12591 bp, 8 predicted proteins | sample MGYA00250059_ERZ773394 | MGnify/ENA primary metagenome ERZ773394 (study PRJEB29103, sample SAMN06111957) | human gut metagenome | biome: human gut; feature: ankylosing spondylitis patient; material... | reverse complement strand
TGCTGTTCTGCGGCGCGCTCAAGGTGAACGCACTGCTTTTCGGCTGCTGTGATTTGGGGCTGTTCCGGCAATTGCAGGAGGCAATCCACCCTGTTGCGCAGCGGGTGATCGTGCGCATCGACCACTTCATCTACGCGGGGGAGGACGAAATTGTCTCGAACCTCGTGGGCATTCAGCCGATGGTGGATCAGCCGTGCTATCATGCCTATCTGGTGGATGCGGAAAACTGTCCGCAGGAGCGGCTGGCACATTACAGGACGGGACAGATGACCTTCCATGTGATGCATCAGGATGGCTCGGAAAGTACCGTGGCGCTGTTTCTGCTGGGAAAGAACGAATTTACCGCAACGGTCATGTCGACGCAGGATTTGTGGATGAGCCGGAAGGTGCTTTGCGACCGTGAGCGCTTTTCCCCCATACGCCTGCTGTGGCAGCTGAACGATGAAAATTCGGACTTCATTGTCTACACGCAGCAGTATTGCAAAATGGAGCATGGCGCGGCGATTTACTACATTCGCCCGGACGTGCCGTTCCAGTATATCCCGCTGGAGGTGCTCTACCCGGTTGTGCGGGAGGGTTTTGCGCGGATGGGGATGACGCGCGAGGAGTACGAGCCGAATGTGACGGCACTGGCGGAAATCCATCAGGCGCGGATGACGAACATGATGCGCCGCCGCCGCCCGACATACATTGTGCTGAACAAGGCGGCAATGGAGGAGTTTGTCCGCACCGGGCGGCAGAGCGACCACCTGCACTTCCTGCGCAATTTCACGCCGAAGGAACGCAAGCAAATCCTCGATGTGCTGGTGCAGCAGGCGCGCGAGAATCCGTTTTTCCACCTCTATTTTGCGCAGGAGAAGCTGCCGTACACCATGGGCGAAGTCGCGCTGTATGACGGGCGCGCGCTCATCACCATGTCATCCGGCAGCGGATACGACCTGCGCACTGACCACCGGGAAAGCTGCATTACCCATCCGTTTGTTCTGCGTGCATACAAGCAGTTTTACATGAATACCGTCGTTGCCCGACTGGCAGACACGCAGACGGAATCCCTGAATCAGCTGGAAGAACTGGTACGGCGGTGTGAAAAAATGATTCGGGAGGGGCAAAAAGGGAACGCGGGAAACGAACAGGAAAAATTATCAGGACAATAAGAACCTAATACTATTTCCAGATTCACCTGCGCCATCTGCTTGCGCCTTTTCCCTTCTGGCGTCCGCTCATTCCACTTAGCGTAGCGCTGCTACGCTGCGTTTCATTCACGTTAGCCAGAATGAAAAATTCGCGGCGCATCTTGGCGCATTCTTATCTGGAAATAGTATAACAACGGCTGCCTGCAAAGTACAAAAAAAGTACGGGTAAGAATTCGCAAAACACAAAAAAGCGTGTACAACCACGCTTGCGCGCTGAAAATAAGTATGCTATTATACAGAAGATGAGGGAAAACGAGAAATAGCGGCATCGCGCAACGACATGAAAACGCGGGATGTTTCTTGCGACCCTTCGTTTCAATCGCAAGCGTTTTATCCTCCGCAAGCTGCAAGGTGTCACTCCCTGTGCGGGGAGCGTGCATTGAATTATCATTTATCCGAGATTCACGAAAACTGGAGGGATTTACGAATGCCAAAGGTCTGGACGGACGATACCGCGCTCATGGAGGGAATGACAGACAATCTCTTCGAGGCGCTCTACAAAATGCCGAAGTATTTCCTGCGCATTGATGACATTGCGCATTCGCTGGGGATGCCGATTTCCAGCCTGCTGGTGCTCTGCGTGCTGCGCGAGGGGAAAATCAGCATTGGGGAAATCAGTGAACGGCTGTGCATCGCCAAGCCGAACGTGACGCCGCTGGTGGAAACACTCTGCGCGCGGGGGCTGATTTCACGCCAGCGCAGCGACAAAGACCGGCGCAAGGTGCTTGTCGGGCTGATGCCGGAAGGCGAGGCAATGGTAGAGCGCATTCGTGGCGCAATACGCGACCAAATGATGAGCTGGCCGCGCGACTATAACCTGAGCGAGATGAAGCGCGTCAACAACGCACTGGCGGCAACGCTGGAAGTGGCGGATGATGTGATGCGCCGCCGCCGCTGAGGTTCGCAAAAATAACAAGTGGTATCCGACGGGCAAACTATGCCCAAAATAAGAACCGGCACATCCGCGTCAAGGGCGGGGCATGCCGGTTCTTTTCATGTGGATTTTCTTACTGCGAATCTTCCTCCGCACGGCAGAACAGCACCGTCAGCACGCCGTTCTGCGCGGATGCGTGAATCTGCACCCCGTACGGCAGCAGATTCACAAACGTGAAGTCGCTGTAATGCCCACGGCGGCATCAAAAAACTGCGGCACATACACCGCGCCCTGCTTGCTGTGCAGCGCCCACTCCTCGATTTGCAGCGGCAGCGTCAGCGCGGCGTTATAGAGCGTCGTCGTTACTTGACACACCCCGCCGCCGTACCCGAAGCCGTCCGTGCTGACATTCGGCGCAAGCTCATAGTCGTTTGAATGGCGGTATGGCGCACACAGCGCGTTGAAGGAGAATGTTTCCTCGCGCTCCACCGCCACGCCGTCAATGCGCTTGACCCCTTCGCTGATGTTATGCTCGCGCGCCGCTGCCTTGCCATGCCCCTGCTGCTTGCCGTAGAAGGTGGTGAAGCCGCCGATGATGTCGCCGGGTTCGGCGGTTTCCCAATCTGCGAAGGGATGATAGGCACCGATTTCGTCCGTCAGATGCATCTCGCCGCGCCAGACGGGCAGCAGGTACGCGCCGTCCGCTTGTGCTTCCACACAGGCGATTTGCCCGGCGGACGCGGTGCAGCCTTTGAATTTTCCACCCGAAATCAGCGTATCCTGCGAAAATTCTACATATCCGCTCATGCGATGCGGCAGATTTTGCAGGGGATAATGCAGCGCATCCAGCGACTGCACGCGGTACAGCCATTCCGGTTTGGCATACCCGACCTTATTGCCGACCTGCACCTTGCACCACGCGTCGTCCCATTCCAGAATGAGGATTTTTGTCTTCTTCTGCACGCTGATGCCGCGGTCGCTCTCGCTGGGCGTTCGGCGCAGGCTGAAAGTGGTGTAGGAATATGCCTGATACTGCGCTTCGCTGTCCTCAGCGAGGCAAGCGGTGGCGGCAAGGGCGAAAATCAGCAGAGAGGTCAGCAAGGCTTTCCAAATGTGCTGCATGGGGTGATGCTCCTTTTCTCTGGGGTGGATGAGGGCTGGAAATGTGCGCCCTGCATATGAAACGAACGTAGGATGAGGAAAATTCCCGAAAAAAGGAAATTTGTGGGGGAATTTCGGCACTTTCTTATCTGGAAATGCTATTACAGGTTGCTTTTTCTATATTCAATTGGAGAGATTCCGTAAATTTCTTTGAATTTGCGGTAAAAATATGGGACATCGTGAAATCCGCATTCTTCTGATATGACCGCAACCTTCATTTCCGTGTTTGCCAGCAGTTCAGCGGCTTTTTTCAGTCTGTACTGTATTAAGTAGGAAACTGGAGACTGGCGAATGCCATTTTTGAAGATTTGCATACAACTGTTATTGCTTACATGGGCAAAATTTGCAATATCAGCAAGGGAAATCTGGTCAGCATAATGACTATGAATAAAACTCATCATCATTTGCAGGCGAGAAGCATTGAGGTCTCTTTTAACAGGCTGCCCCTGCTGAAGCCTGGATTCCATATTTTCATACAGCACTTCCCAAATGGAGGTCAGCAGTCGCAAAGTTGTCAACTCCCTGAAATTTGGCTGCTCTTGTGTTTTGAAAACTTGATTCAGCAGTGAAAGTATCTCCTTATGCCATAAAGAAAGCGGCTCAAAAACCAAATAGGGAATGTCGGAAACAAGCAATGGCTTAACATATTGTTGATATACAAAACTTTCTGGTGAAGCTAACAGCACCGGAGAAAAAACAATATTAGGTATCACGGTGGGGTGCTCTGCTGTAAATTGATGTAGTATTTTCGTATTGATAAATAAGCCGCTGCCTGCTGGCAGAGAAAAACGATCTTTTCCGACACAGCAGTGTGCTTCGCCGCTTTGCACATAAACAAATTCAATTTCTTGATGCCAATGCCAACCGAGCGTATGAAAGTCGAAATCCCAGATGTCTTCCAGATAGTATTGGAACGGAAATGCCGGTTGACCGTGGTTTCGCTTTTCCATGAGCGTTTCATCTGTGATGATTTTCAATTCGTTATTATTCTCCAAACATGCCAACCTCCTCTGTATTGTGATATTGTACAACAATAAGGTGGAAAAGTCAATTGCTATTCCAAAATAAACGTGATATTATTCAAGAGAATTCTGAAAGGAGCGCTTCGAGTCATGAAGAACTACAGCAAAACATTAAGAGCCTGCTACCTTGGCCTCATCACGCAAGCAATTGCCGCTAATTTTGCGCCATTGCTTTTTTGGTCGTTTCATTCTGATTTCAACATTTCGCTGGGTCAGATTGCCTTAATTCCTGCGGTGTTCTATGTGACGCAATTGGTCGTAGACTTAATATGCGCAAAGTATGTAGATGCTATTGGCTACCGAAAGTCCATTGTGGCGTCGCAGCTGTTAGCTGGTCTTGGTCTGATTGGCATTGCGGTTTTACCCAATATCGTATCGCCCTATATCGGAATACTGATCGGCGTGTTTTTTTACGCATTCGGGAGCGGCCTTATTGAGGTACTGTGCAGTCCGATTGTGGAAGCCTGTCCCTTCGAACATAAGGAAAAGGTGATGAGCCTTCTTCATTCTTTCTATTGCTGGGGCAGTGTGGGCGTGATTTTGCTTTCTACGCTGTACTTTGCAATTTTCGGCATCGACAAATGGCAGATACTGGCTTGCATATGGGCAATTATTCCGCTGTATAATATCTACAATTTTGCTACTTGTCCGATTGAGCGTCTGGTAGAAGACGGGCAAGGAATGTCGCTGCGTCAATTGCTGAAAAAGCCTATTTTTGCAGCTGCAATCATCCTTATGATTTGTGCTGGAGCATCTGAAATGTCAATGGCGCAGTGGGCATCAGCTTTTGCAGAATCCGCATTAGGATTAACGAAATCTGTCGGCGATTTGGCAGGGGCGTGCTTGTTTGCAACCACAATGGGAATTTCGCGTATGCTGTATGGTAAATTCGGAGAAAAGATAGATTTGATAAAGTTTATGCTTATATCGGGCGTTATTTGCGTCGTGAGCTATCTTTTGGCCGGTCTATCTGCAATGCCGATTTGGGGCTTAGTTGGCTGTGTCATGTGCGGCTTCTCAGTGGGTATTATGTGGCCCGGAAGCATCAGCATCACTGCTCCGAGGATTCCCAAAGGCGGTACGGCGCTGTTTGCGCTGCTGGCAATGGCAGGGGACATGGGCGGCGCATTTGGGCCGAGTGTGGTGGGATATTTTTCGCAGCATGCCGGAGATAATCTTCGGGCGGGTCTGCTGACGGGCTGTATATTCCCTTTAATCATGCTGGCAACGCTGATTGCAATGAAAAAAATGACCCCCGAAGGATAAAAGCGGATATATCAGGACTGTTCCCAATTGCAGCATAGCATTGCAAACCGCGGCACATGTTCTTCTTCCTTTACAGCCAAATCGGTTCATGCCCCAATGTCGGCACGACCTGCGTCCAGAAAACCTCCTGCGCAAACACCACTGTCGCCGTATTATCACATGGATGGAACGCAATCCGTCCTTCCCGCTTCACATCATGGTCAAAGACCAGCTGAATCCGCTTCTTCTCGTCAAACCACAGACCCAGCGGCGACAAGCTCCCTGATTCCAGCCCCAGCATCGTCGGCAGACATTCCGATGGCGCAAACGACAACCGCGAGGAATGCAGCAGCTTGCTTGTGTCCGCTGTGCGGAAGGGTTTGTCCGGCAGGGTCACATACAGATAGAATGCCGTCTGCTGGCGGTTGCACAAGAGAATGTTCTTGCAGAAGGTGACATCCGGCGCGGCGTAGGGCAGCGCGAGGCACTCCTCCATGGTGAAAACCGCGGGATGCTCGTAGACAGCGCAGGGAATGCTAAGCGCCTGCAGGTGCTTGAGGACGCGCGCTTTGTTCGACATGGGCAAAATCCTCCTTTTTCGGCGTGATGGATGGAGAAAAACGCCGCAATTTGCGTGTGTTTCTAATACTATTTCCAGATTCAACTGCGCCAACTGCTTGCGCCTTTTCCCTTCTGGCGTCCGCTCATTCCACTTAGCGTAGCGCTGCTACGCTGCGTTTCATTCACGTTAGCCAGAATGAAAAATTCGCGGCGCATCTTGGCGCATTCTTATCTGGAAATAGTATAAATTCGCCCGGCAGCATTTTCGGCATCTTTTCTTGCACTTCCGCGTCTTCAAACCTCGATTTACCGCCAGTAAACCTTCGGTTTTCATCCTTGAATTGCAAGAAAATCTGCTCGAAACTGCATTGGTCTCATTTTAGAAACACACGATAGACACAGAACGGGCAATTTCGTCAAAATGACGGTGGAAATTTGCCTGCAACCATGTTATAATACGCTTGAATCCAGCAAAAATCAAGAGGAGGTCAGGTTTGGCAATGAAAAGAAGAATCGGTATTCTGACCAGCGGCGGTGACTGCCCCGGCTTGAACGCAGCAATCCGCGGCGTGACCCGCGCGGCGTATGAATTGTTTGACGCGGAGATTGTCGGCATCCACGACGGCTATCGGGGTCTCATCACGGGCGACTATCAGGAGATGAAGCGCAGCCAGTTCTCCGGCATCCTGACCCTTGGCGGCACGATTCTTGGCACGGCGCGCACGCCCTTCCGCGATATGCGCAAGATTGGCGAAGACAACGTGGACAAGGTTGCTGCCATGAAAAAGACCTACAAGGATTTGAAACTTGACTGCCTTGTCACCCTCGGCGGCAATGGCACGCACAAGACGGCGAACCTCCTTTCCAAGGAAGGGCTGAACGTCATCGGTCTGCCCAAAACGATTGACAACGACCTGTACGGCACGGACTTCACGTTCGGCTTCCACACAGCGATGGACATTGCGACGGAGGTCATCGACCGCATCCACACCACGGCGGCATCGCACGGGCGCTGCATGGTGGTGGAAATCATGGGCAACAAGGCGGGCTGGCTGACGCTGTATTCCGGCGTGGCGGGCGGCGCGGATGCCATCCTGATTCCCGAAATCCCCTATAAAATCGAGAAGGTTGCCAAGGTCGTCGAGAGCCGCGCCAAGAGCAACAAGGGCTTCACGATTATCGCCGTGGCGGAGGGCGCAATGACCCCCGAAGAAGCGAAGATGGGCAAGAAGGAACGCGAAGCCAAGCGCGCGGCGGAACATTTCTCCTCCAGCGCGTATGTGGCGCAGCAGCTCCGCGACCTCGTGGGCGTGGAAGCGCGTGCGGTTGTGCCGGGTCACATCCAGCGCGGCGGCAGCCCGAACGCCTACGACCGCGTGCTGTCCACGCAGTTTGGCGTGCACGCGGCGGAACTTATCCGCGACGGCGTGTACGGCGTAACCGTGGCACTGAAGGGCAACGAAATCACCCACAACAAGCTGTCCGACATTGCCGGCGTGCCGAAGCTGGTTCCCCCGGACAACACGATGATTACGACTGCCCGGAATATCGGCATCTCGTTCGGTGACTAATCATACTGCTTTATCTGAAAATAGTATAATTGCGCAAGAGGCTGCGGAAGGACAAACCGTTCTTTCACAGCCCTTTTTCATGTACGAAAAGCAAAACGGAAAACGAAGTTGACAAATTCCTGTATTGTTGTATAATGGAAACAAAAAAAGATGCTGACAAGCACGAAAAATGGTGAATTACACGCCGTCAGCAGAAATTCGTAATTTCAAAAGGAGGCAGTCTATGCGCTTTTTCCACCTATCCGACCTCCATCTGGGCATCAAACTCTACGAGCATGACCTGCTGAAAGATCAGAAGGCAATTCTTGATGAAATCGTCGCGCTGACCCGGCAGTATCAGCCCGACGCCGTTGTTTTCGCGGGGGATATTTACGATCGTTCCGTGCCGCCTGTCGAAGCGGTTGCGCTGTTTGACGACTTCATGACGCAGCTCCGCGCGGCGCTCCCGAACGGCGAAATCATGCTGATTTCCGGCAACCACGACAGCGCGCAGCGGCTCGATGTCTTCCGCAGCGAACTGTCTGATCGCGGCATCCACATGATCGGCAATCCGCCCATGCAGAAGGGCGAAACCATCGAGCGCGTCACCCTGACGGACGATTTCGGTGCGGTGAATTTCTACCTGCTGCCGTTCGTGCGGCCGGGCATGGTGCGCCTTGTGACCGGGACGAAGGAAAACGGCGACAATTTGAGCTATCCCGAAGCATTTTCGCGTCTGCTGGCGCTGTCGCCGCTGAACCCCGACGAGCGGAACGTGCTGGTCAGCCATCAGTTCTTCCTGCCCGATGGCGGCGACGCGGAGAACATCGAGCGCGCGGAGAACGAGGTAAAGCAGGTCGGCAATGTGGATGCAATTCCCGCGTCGCTGATTGCGGATTTTGACTATGCTGCGCTGGGGCACATCCACAAGCCGATGAAGGTCGGCAGTGAAACGCTGCGTTACTGCGGCACGCCGATGCCCTACTCCCTCAGCGAGGAAAATCAGCAGAAGGGCATCTTGATGGTGGAAATGGGCGCGAAAGGCGACGTGCGGACGACGGTTTTGCCGCTGCACCCCGTGCATCAGGTGCGGAAGCTGCGCGCGACGCGGGAAGCGCTGCTGTCCGGCGCGAGCGAGGATTTCGTGTCCATCTGCGTGATAGGCGCGGAGGCGACGGAGATGGTGGGTCTGCGCGAACTGCTGCGGGAGAGGTATCCGAATCTGCTGGAGCTTCGGCGCGAGCGCGAGGAAACGGTGGAGCTGGCAGCTCTGCAGGAGCGCACGGAAACGCTCTCCCCCTACGAGCTGTGTCTGCAATTTGCGGGCGAGCGGCTGAACGCCGAGGAAAAGGCGCTGCTGACGGAGGTCATGAACGCCATGAAGGAGGAAAACGCATGAAACCGATTCTTTTGACGATGCAGGCCTTTGGCTCTTACGGCGAAAAAACGGAGATTGACTTCCAAAAGGGCGGCGATTTTTTCCTCATCAGCGGCGACACGGGGTCGGGCAAATCCACCATTTTCGATGCAATGATGTTCGCGCTCTACGGCGAAGTGAGCACGGTTGGTATCAACAAAGACAAAAAGAAGAATGAGAAACTGGACGAAATGTTGAGCCAGTTTGTGGATGTGCAGAAAACGAAGCCGTATGCTTCGCTTGTTTTTACGGCATACCAGCACGGGCAGGAAGAAACGTACACTGTTAGGCGGACACCACGGTATACACGCCCTGCCAAGCGGGGCGACGCGAAACTGCAGGATGAACGTGAAACGGTGGAACTCCTGATGCCGGATGGGTCGCAGTATCCGGGCAAGCTGTCGGAAACGAACCGGAAAATCGAAGAGCTTGTGGGCTTGACGGCAGATCAGTTCCGCAAAGTGGTGATGATTGCGCAGGGCGAATTTATGGACTTCCTGCGCGCGGGCAGCAAGGAAAAGACGGAACTGCTGCGCGATTTGCTGAAAACGGACTACTATTATCAGTTGAGCGAACGCCTGAAGACGCTGGCGAAGGACAAGAATACTGCGGCGAAGACCCAGCGGGCGAATATGTCCTTTTTTGCGGGGAGAGCGGTGACGGAAGGGCTGCCGGAGGAAGATGCGCAGGCGCTGGAAGCGGCGAAAGGCACGGTCGTCACTGGCGCAGAAAAATTGCAGCCCGAACAGGTGGATGCGCTGGTGGAGGTGCTGTCCGGCGTGTGTGCGCGCTTGCAGCTGCAGCAGGGCGAATTGACGCAGCAGCAGAGGGCAGCGCAGGAAAATCGCGACGAGTGCATGAAGCGCATCGAAGCCGCACAGCCGCTGATGCAGCGTTTTAAGGAACTGGAGGATGCGGAAAAGACACTGCAAGAATGCGCGGCACAGGCGGATGAAATCGAGAAAAAGCGCGGGCTGATTGGCAAAATCCGCGATGCGTGGGCCATCGAACCGAAGTATCAGCGCATGAAGGATGCACAGAAGGCATTGACGGATGCACAGCGGGAATTGGCAGCGAAGCAGCAGGAACTTCCGCAGTTGAAGCAAACGGCGGCGGATGTGGCGGCGTTTCATCAGCAGATGGAAAAGACGAAGGATGCGGCAACAACACAATGCGCGGAGGTTGAAACAAAGGTCGAAAAGGCGCTGAAAACCTTTGATGCGCTGGATGAAGCGGAAAAGGCGCTGCGTCAGGCGGAAGAAGCGGATGCGAAGGCGAAGGCGAATGCGGAATCAGCCAAGAAAGCACTGGATGATTTCAAGAAGCAGGAAGACGCATGGCGGAAGCAGGAAGCGGAATTGCAGGGCGCAGAAGCCGCTTATGAGGTCTGCAAGCAGCAGAATCAGCAGTATCGCGACCTGAAGAAATCGCTGGAGGACTTGCACGGCAACCAGAAAGACGTGCAGGAGAAAGCAAGGCAAGCAGCGGCGGCGAAGGAAGCGTATGCCAGCGCAACGCAAAAATATCAGCGGGCACAGAATGAATATGATGATTATCGCTTGGCGTTCCTCAACGCGCAGGCGGGTCTATTGGCGCGTGAACTTGTGTCCGGAAAGCCTTGCCCGGTCTGCGGCGCACTGGAGCATCCCGCGCCGTGCCAGCTGACGCAGGAAAATCAGCAGCTGAACCGCGAGCAGCTGGAGCGGCGGCATAAGGCGGCGGATGACGCGGCGAAAGAGCAGGAAGAGAAAGCAAAAGAATCGGAATCGGCGCAGGTCAAGCTGACAGAGCGGCAAAAAGCTGCTGAAGAAGCGGAAAGGAAGCTGGTAGAGAACGCGAAGAACATCCGCGAAAATGTGCCGATGGCGACGGCGGCGGATGTGGAAGCGATGCTGACGGCGTGGCTGCCGGAACTGCAAAGCGCGTCGAAGTCGGTTCAGGCGAAGGTGAAGGCGCTGGACGACGTGCGGAAAAATCTCGAAGGGGCGAAGGCAGAGCGCGACAAGCTGGAAAAGGCAGCAGCCGACGCGCAGGAGACGGCAAAATCCACCGCAGTGAAAAAGGCTGAAGCAGAAAAAACGTGGAAGCTCCATCAGGAAGAACTGTCCGGCGGGACGTACCGCACGCGCGAGGACGCGGTGGCACAGCGCACACAGGCGCAGGAAGCGAAAGAAAAGGCGGAAGCAGCGGCAAGTCAGGCTGCGGAAAAAGAACGTCAGGCGCAGAAAGCGGAAACTGACTGCGAAACGCAGATTCGGCGGCTGAACGAGGAGATGCCGCAGAAACAGGCGAATGCGGAAGAATTAAACCAGCAGTATCAGCAGACGATGGCGGAAAAGTCGCTGGATGAAACGCAGTGGCAGGCACTGACGGCGAACTATGATGCAGAAGAGCCTGATCGCTTGCAGAAGGAAGTCAGCGACTTTGACCAGAGGAAATCCAAGGCAGAGGGGCAGTGTGCGACGGCGCAGAACGCTATTGCCGGGCGGGAAAAGCCGAACATGGAGCAGCTGAATGCGGCATCCGCGGCGGCAGAATCGGCGCTTAAGGAAGTATCGGATGCGCTGGAAGCCGCGAAACACCTGCATTCGGACAATGCAAAGGTGCTGAAAGACCTGCACAATGGACGCGAACCGCTGGCGGAGGCGTGCAAGGCAGCGAACACTGCGCAGCACCTTTCGGACGTGATGGCGGGCACCGAAAGCGGCAACCGGATGAATCTGGAGACGTTCGTGCAGCGCAATTATATGGAAAAAATTCTGTGCGACGCGAACCGGCGCTTCCGCGATATGTCGAACGGGCAGTTTGAACTGAAGCTAATTCCTGTCGAAGACGCGGGCGAGGGCAAAAACAAAGGGTTAGACTTGGAGGTATATTCCATCGTGACAGGCAAGACGCGCTCCGTCAACACGCTGTCCGGCGGCGAGTCGTTCATGGCGGCGCTGTCGCTGGCGCTCGGCATGGCTGACCAGATTCAGGCGGCGACGGCGGCGATTCATCTGGATGTGATGTTCATCGACGAGGGCTTTGGCTCGCTGAGCGACAACGCGCGCAACGAGGCAGTGAATATATTGAAGGAAATGGCGGGCAAGCAACGGCAGATTGGCATCATTTCGCACGTTTCGGAGCTGAAGGACGAGATTGAAAATCAGCTGATTGTGAAGAAGGACGACCGCGGCAGCCACATTTCTTGGCGATAATGAGCGGATCGGGCATCCGTGGCAGAGAAAGGCTGCGGATGCCCCTGCTCTTTTGACGGACAAAAGGTGAATGATGGACGGAAAAGGTTCGCCCAAAAGCGACGAACAATGGACTGCTAAATCAGGCATATTCGTTCGTCTTTCTAAAAAGTCTTGAAAAAAGCCCAAAAACAAAAGAAAAAAGGGTTGACGCAGGACAGAAATTGTGTTAAGATAACAAAGCTGGTTGCGCGAGCGGCTGAAAAGCCGCTTGCGAGACCGGTACGAACCTTGAAAACGATACAGAACAAAAACAACGCAAACAAGACAGTAATTCCGAATGAGTGAAACTTGGTCGGGGAAACCTGATTGAGGAATAAAGGATTAAA
>ENA-USUG01006307-USUG01006307.1-human-gut-metagenome-genome-assembly--contig:-NODE-6307-length-12596-cov-43.284448_pt1 | contig 12596 bp, 8 predicted proteins | sample MGYA00250059_ERZ773394 | MGnify/ENA primary metagenome ERZ773394 (study PRJEB29103, sample SAMN06111957) | human gut metagenome | biome: human gut; feature: ankylosing spondylitis patient; material... | reverse complement strand
GGGTTCGGATTTTTTGTATTCTTCGGAAAACAGAACGAATCCCTTGCTTCCATCGAAAAACGTCCTAGACCTTATCATAAGAAAGCACGACAGACCACTGTAAGAGTGCCGTAAGGTGGAAAGGACACAAACATGAAGTACGATGCAAGAGCTTGCCATTTCAACATGGACACCGGCTGCGTGGAGCTGTTGCTCCGGGATGGGAGAAAAATTTCCATTGACTGCACCGGGGCCGAGGATGCGCTGGACGTTACCATGGCGCAGAGGACGGAACTGGACTACCTCATCTACAACGATCCGCTGGGCTATGCGGATTTGATTCTGAACGGTGACCCGGAGGAATATTTGAAAAACGTAACCGGGAGCCATGGGTTAGAAGATTAAACGCAAACAAAAAACAGAGTGCGCCCCTGAATGAACAGCACCCCATTTGTCCGACAGGATTCGGTCTGACAAATGGGGTGTTTTTATATGTCGGAAAAACGAAAGGCGTATAGCGGAGAATGAGACCAATTTTTATAGTGCAAGATGCTTTGCACGATAGTCCCGTGGGCTGATGCCATATACATTTTTGAACGCACGGGAAAAGTGAAGCTGATTGGGATAGCTGACCATGGTGCTGATGGTGCTGATGGGCAGGCGGCTTTCAGTCAGCAGCTGTGCCGCCCGTGCCATGCGGTAGTGCAGCAGGAACCCCTGCGGGCTTTCGCCCATGGTATCCCGGAACACCTTGCTGAAATAGCTGCGGTTCAGCCCGCAGAAGGAGGAGATATCCTCGATGGAAATGTCCTCGCTGTAATGCTGCTCTATGAAGGACAGAGCCTCTTTCATGTAGAAGTCCCGCAGGCGGCGGGGACTTTGTGCCTGATGGGAGGCAGAGGACTGTACAAGCTGATCCAGAAACAGAAAGCCGTAGCCGATCTGACGCATGGGGCTGTCCTGACTGTGATTTACCAGAAAGAGCATCTGCTCTTGCAACAGCTGCCCGGCTTTGGCACTTGCAGGCGAGTACACAGGGTTCTGTCCGCTGATGCCTGCAAGGTTCAGGGCTTCGTGGGCACGCAGACCGTCAAACTCGATCCATGTGTATTCCCACGGCTCCTGTTCATCGGCACGGTAGGTGGTGACCTGACCGGGAGCAATCAGAAAACCATGCCCGCCCTCGATGGTGTATTCCTGCTCGTTTGCAAGCAGAAGCCCTTTGCCGGAGATGACATAGTGGAACAGATAGTGGTTGCGGGCATAGGGACCATAGGAGTGCAGAGGCTCTGTCTGCTCCCAGCCATATTGGTATAAGTTGAGATCGACGAATCGCTCATCCTGAAACACATGGAACCTGCATTTTGTTTCCGTTGATACGTTTCTTTTTGTACATTCTTGCATACAAGATGCCTCCTGTCCGCTTTTTCTTATTATATGCCAAAATGCGTTATGACTTCAACATAATTCGTAGTATTCCTTCAAATTGAGATATAACAAGTCGCATTTTTGCATTTACGAAACTGCTGGCGGATAGTATAATAATGACACAACAAGAGAAAAGAAACTGTGCAATGTGATGATGCACAAAATTTTCTCGCTGCTTTTGTAAGAGTTAACAAAGGCAGGAAAAATCGACCCGGCCGGTGCGACACAGTACGAAGATCACCCTACGGAATAAGGACTTTGGAGGAGAACAAAAATGAAGATCTCTCGCAGACAATTCGTAAAGGCAATGGCAGCAATGAGCGCTGCATCCATGCTGGCAGCCTGCGGCGGCAGCAGTGACAGCGGTTCTTCCGGCGGCAAGAAGGCACTGACCTTCCAGATCTGGGACGTTGCACAGAAGGAGGGCATGGAGGCTATGTGTGCGGCCTACACCCAGCAGCACCCGGAGGTCAGCATTGAGGTGCAGGTCACCAGCTGGAACGAATACTGGACAAAGCTCGAGGCTGCCGCCACCAGCAACCAGATGCCGGATATTTTCTGGATGCACACCAACGAGCTGCTGAAGTATGCCGACAACGGGATGCTGGCAGACTGCACCGACATTGTGGAAAAGGACAAGTTCTCGGAGATCTCGCTGTCCAACGCCATGGGCTCCAACGGTACCCTGTATGCAGTCCCCAAGGACAAGGACACGGTAGGTCTGGTGTATAACAAGGAGATGTTCGATGCTGCCGGTGTAGCTTACCCGGACGAGAACTGGACTTGGGACGATCTGGTCAGCGCATCCGAGAAGATCTACGCTGCCACCGGCAAGTACGGCTATATGGCATACGCCGATGACCAGCTTGGCTACTGGAACTTTGTGTATCAGGCCGGCGGCTACATCCTGAACGAGGATAAGACCAAGGCGGGCTTTACCCAGCCTGCCACCGAAAAGGCAATGAAGTTCTACATCGGTCTCCAGCAGAACGACTGGTGCCCGGACCAGACCTACTTTGCTGAGACCGCTCCCGGCACTGCCTTCTTCTCCGAGAAGGGCGCAATGTTCCTGGAAGGCGACTGGAACATCCTTGCCGAGCTGCAGAACTACCCCGAAATGGTGGGCAAGTGGGATGTGGCTGTTCTGCCCAAGTGCCCCGACCCGGAAAGCGGAGACGGCCGTGCCACCATCTCCAACGGTCTGTGCTACGCGACTGCTGCCAGCAACAAGAATCTGGATACCGTGAAGGATATCCTGAAGTTCTTCGGCAGCGAGGAGGGCCAGCGCATTCAGGGCGAAAGCGGTGCAGCCATCCCTGCCTATCAGGGTCTGGAGGATACCTGGGCAGGCTGCTTTGCAGAGTATCCCATCAATATCCAGTGCTTCATCGAGATGTTTGAGTACAGCATCCAGAGCGTCAACAACGCCTCTCGCCCGGAGTGGAAGAGCAAGGTCAATGATGAGCTGCTGAAGATCTACGCAGGTACCGAGGATATCGAAACCGGCCTGCAGAAGATGCAGGACATCGTGGATCAGGCCAGTGCGGGCTGAAAATGCAGCTTGGGAGGAACCAAATGAAAAGCACATCAAAACTGGACCGTGATGGACGTTTCTGGGGACTTTTGATGATAGCTCCCACCATCATCGGTCTGATGATCCTGAATATTATCCCGTTCTTCCAGACCATCTACATGAGTTTTTCCAAGACGAAAGCCTTTGGAGCCTATCAGTTCTGCGGCCTGGAAAACTACCTTGAAATGTTCCGCAATGCGGAATTCTGGAAGGCAAACTGGAACTCCATCTACTTCTGCATCCTCACTGTGCCGGTGGGCGTTTTTCTGGCGCTGATCGTGGCAGTGCTGCTGAACGCAAAGATCAAGGGCAAGACCGCCTTCCGCGCCATCTTCTTCCTGCCCATGGTGGTGGCTCCTGCTGCGGTTGCAATGGTCTGGAAGTGGATCTTCAATGCGGAGTACGGCATTCTGAATCAGGTCCTTGGCACGAACATCCGCTGGCTGACCGACCCCAAGATCGTTCTGGTCACCTGTGCCATCGTTTCCATCTGGAGCTCCATCGGCTACGATGCCGTGCTGCTGCTGTCCGGCATCCAGAACATTTCCCAGTCCCTGTACGAAGCCGCCGAGCTGGACGGTGCATCCAAGATCCGCCAGTTCTTCAGCATTACGCTGCCCATGGTGTCGCCCACCCTGTTTGTGGTGCTCATTATGCGGCTGATGGCTTCCCTGAAGGTCTACGATCTGATCTACATGATGGTGGAGCAGACGAACCCTGCGCTGACCAGCGCACAGAGCCTGATGTACCTGTTCTACCGCGAGAGCTTTGTTGCCGGCAATAAGGGCTACGCATCGGCCATTGTGGTGTGGACCGTGCTGCTGATCGGTCTGGTCACCTTGGTGCAGTTCATCGGTCAGAAGAAGTGGGTCAATTACGAGGTGTAAACTATGAATGCCAGTCTGAAAACCAGAAAGAATGTCGTAACGTTCTTTACCTATCTGGTCTTGATCCTCGGCAGCATCAGCATGATCTTCCCCTTTGTATGGATGGTGCTCACCAGCTTCAAGACGCAGGCCGAGTCTATGGCGATCCCGCCGCAGATCCTGCCCTCCCATTGGAATCTGGACAGCTTTGTCAAGGCATTGCAGAGCCTGCCCTTTACCAACCTCTACGTCAATACGGGTCTGCTGATCCTGTTCCGTGTGATCTTTGCGGTGGTGTTCAGCTCCATGGCAGGCTATGCCTTTGCCAAACTGGAATTCCCCTGCAAAAAGCTGCTGTTCGGTCTGGTGCTGATCCAGATGATGCTGCCGAGCCAGATCTTCATTATTCCGCAGTACCAGATGCTGGCAAAGATGGGGGCCACCAACTCCATCTTTGCGCTGGTGTTCCCCGGTCTGGTCAGCGCCTTCGGCACCTTCTTTTTGCGGCAGGCGTATCTGGGCATCCCCAACGAGATCGCAGAGGCGGCGTATCTGGACGGCTGCAACAAGTGGCAGACCTTTGTCAAGGTCATGCTGCCGCTGACCGGCCCCAGCATGGCGGCACTGGCCATCTTTACGGCGGTGTTCGCTTATGCCGACCTGATGTGGCCGCTGATCTGCAACACCGATCTGAACATGATGACCCTGTCTGCCGGCCTTTCCACCCTGAACGGTCAGTACACCACCAACTTCCCGGTGTTGATGGCAGGCAGCCTGCTGGCCATGATCCCCATGGTGATCCTATACCTGATCTTCCAAAAGCAGTTTATTCAGGGCATTGCCATGACCGGCGGTAAATAAGCAATTCACATTTCTCCTTCATCATAGCCGACAGGCGGGTAGCCGTTCCAATACGACCGCCTGCCTGTCGGCATTTTTGTTGGAAATAATTCTTTGAGGTGTTGAACCAATGAGCATTCGATTTGATTCTGACTCCCGCATTTTTGTATTGGAGACCGCCCATACCAGCTACCACATGAAGGTGGATGCGCTGGGACATCTTCTGCACCTGTATTATGGTAAAAAAATCGGTACAGGCGATCTGATGCAGCTGTATCCCCGCACAGACCGGGGATTCTCGCCGGATTACTACGCTTACCGCACCCACCGGGGCATTTCCCCGGATCTGCTCCCGCAGGAGTATACCGGCTGCAACGTGGGCGATTTCCGCATCTCCTGCCTGACGGTGGCTGACAGCCATGGTGCCTTTGGCGCAGACTTTACCTATGTGAGCCACACGGTGGAGGCGGGCAAATATCAGCTGACCGGTCTACCCTGTGCCCATGCAGAGAAAAACGATGCCGAGACCCTGATCGTCCGAATGCAGGACGAGACCACCGGTCTGACGCTGGAGCTGCTGTACGGCGTGTTTGCACAGCAGGATGTCATCACCCGCGCGGTGCGGCTGACAAACCACGGAGATACCCCGCTGCGGCTGGACAAGGCGGCATCTGCCTGTCTGGATCTGCCCTTTGGCAGATGGGATCTGCTGCATTTCCACGGCAGACACGCTATGGAACGGCAGCTGGAGCGGGAAGCTGTGGGCACCAATATCCAGACCATTTCTTCGGTGCGGGGCAGCTCCAGCCACCACAATAATCCCTTCCTGATCCTCTGCCAGCGGGATGCAACGGAGACCAGCGGTGCCTGCTACGGGGTGATGATGGTCTATTCCGGCAGCTACCAGATGGACGTGGAGCGCTCTCAGACCGGGCTTGTCCGGGTAGTGAGCGGCATTCAGGAGGAACGCTTTGCGTGGAACCTGAAGCCGGGCGAGACCTTTGATACCCCGGAGGTGATCCTTTCCTTTGCGGCAGAGGGTCTGACCCCGCTTTCCCAGCAGTACCACCGCTTTTTGCGGCGCAACATCTGCCGCGGCCCATGGAAGGACAAACGCCGCCCGGTGCTGATCAACAACTGGGAGGCCACCTATTTTGATTTCAACACCGAAAAGATCGTAAAGATCGCTGAAAAAGCGGCCTCTCTCGGCGTGGAGATGATGGTGCTGGACGATGGCTGGTTCGGTACCCGGAATGACGACAATCAGGGTCTGGGCGACTGGATCGTGAACTGCGAAAAGCTGCCCGGCGGACTGGACCCACTGATTGGGCAAGTCAATGCGCTGGGCATGAAATTCGGCCTGTGGATCGAGCCGGAAATGGTCAACGAGAACTCCCAGCTGTACCGCGCCCACCCGGACTGGGCACTGACCCTGCCCGGACGTAAGCCCGCCATGGGACGCAACCAGCTGGTGCTGGACCTCTCCCGCCCGGAGGTGGTGGACTATCTGGCAGAGGCGATCGGTAAGCTGCTGCGGGAGCATCACATCGAGTATATCAAGTGGGATATGAACCGCAGCATGAGCGATGTGTACAGCCGTGCTTTCCCTGCTGAGCAACAGGGAGAGATCATGCACCGCTATATGCTGGGCGTTTATGCGCTGGCAGAGCGGCTGACGCAGGGCTTCCCGGAGGTTCTGTTCGAGGGCTGCGCAGGCGGCGGCGGACGCTTTGATGCCGGAATGCTGTGCTACTATCCCCAGATCTGGTGCAGTGATGATACCGATGCCATTGAACGGTTGACGATCCAGCACGGCACCTCCTTTGGCTATCCGGTCTGTACCATGGGTGCCCATGTTTCTGCCTGCCCCAACCACCAGACCGGCCGCACCACGCCCATCGACACCCGCGCTGTGGTGGCGATGAGCGGTACCTTTGGCTACGAGCTGGATCTGGGCAAATTGAAGCGCACCGAGTGCACCGCAGTGAAAAACCAGATCAAGCGGTTCAAGCGGCTGAACGACCTGATCCGCACCGGCAATTATTACCGGCTGACCGACCCGGCAGAAAACGCATATTTCACGGCATGGCAGTTTGCCGCAGAGGACGGCAGCGAGGCACTACTGAATCTGGTGGTGACCCATCCGCAGGCGAATCCCTTGCCCATCCACCTGTGCTTCCGTGGGCTGGAAGAAGACGCTGTGTATGAGCTAGATGGCATCGACTATTTCGGCTCTCAGTATGACCGCGACGGAGGCAACGCCATAGAGGACGGCATTCACAAGGGGATGCGGTTCAGCGGCAGCACGCTGCTGTATGCGGGGCTTGTCCTGCCGCAGCTGTTTGGCGATTACCCCAGCGTGCAGCTTCATCTTACACGAAAAGGATAAAAGGATATGAAGGATCAAACTGCATTTTCCACCCGCTTTGCCCACCATAAGGACGAGCTGGAATGGCTGTTCATGGAACTGTACCACAACCGGGAAGGGCTGGAAGTTCTGGAACAGGAGATGGCAGAAGCCTACAACGCCCGCAGCGCCGAGCTGAAAGCGCTGGACAAGGCACGCTCTGCTGACCCGGACTGGTACAAGCGGGGCAATATGTTCGGCATGACCATGTACACCGACCTCTTTGCCGGAAATTTAAAAGAGCTGGTAAAGAAGCTGCCCTACCTCAAGGAGCAGAAGCTGACTTATCTGCACCTGATGCCCCTGCTGCAGATGCCCCACCCCCACAACGATGGCGGCTATGCAGTGGAGGATTTCGATACCGTAGACCCGGCCCTTGGCACCAACAAAGATCTGGAAAACCTGACCCGGGAGCTGCGGAAAGCAGGCATCAGCCTGTGTCTGGATTTTGTCATGAATCACACCGCCAGCACCCACCGCTGGGCGATGGCGGCAAAGGCCGGAGACCCGTGGTTTCAGGCCTATTACCACCTCTACGAGGACCGTACCATCCCCGACCAGTACGAGCAGACCGTGCCGCAGGTGTTCCCCAACACCGCACCCGGCAACTTTACCTGGTGCGAGGAAATGCACAAGTGGGTGCTGACCACCTTCCACGACTACCAGTGGGACCTGAACTACGCAAATCCGGCGGTGTTCGTGGACATGACCAAGAGCATCCTGCACCTTGCCAACCTCGGCGTGGAGGTGTTCCGCATTGATGCAGTACCCTACATCTGGAAGCAGCTGGGCACCACCTGCCGCAACCTGCCGCAGGTGCACACCATTGTGCGGATGCTCCGCATGGTGCTGGAATGCGTCTGCCCGGCGGTCATCCTCAAGGGCGAGGTGGTCATGGCTCCCAAGGAGCTGGCAGCTTATTTCGGCACCCCGGAAAAGCCGGAATGCCACATGCTCTACAATGTGTCCACCATGGTCAACCTGTGGAGCGCACTGGCAAGCCGGGACACCCGGCTGCTGAAAGCGCAGTTGGATGCTCTGCACGCCCTGCCGGACAACTGCTGGTTCGTGAACTATCTGCGCTGCCACGATGATATTGGCTGGGGTCTGGACGAGGCGGTGGAAAACCGGCTTGGTATGGACCCCCAGAAGCACAAGGAGTATCTCTACCACTTCTACGAGGGCAATTTCCCCGGCAGCTGGGCAAAGGGCGAACTGTACAACTACGACCCTGCTACCGGCGATGCCCGCAGCTGCGGCACCACTGCCAGCCTGTGCGGCGTGGAGCAGGCACTGGAAAAGGACGATAAAACCGCACTGGACTATGCGGTGAAGCGTGACCTTTTGCTGCACACTGCTATGGCATTCTTGCAGGGCTTCCCCATGCTGAACTGCGGAGATGAGATCGCACAACTCAACGGCTGGGATTACAAAAACGACCCCGACCGTGTGGAGGACAGCCGCAATTTGCATCGCAGCAAATTCAACTGGGAGGACGCAAAGCAGCGCACCCGAAAGGGCACGCTGCAAAACCAGCTGTGGCAGGGCATGGAGCAGCTGCGCCAAATGCGGGCAGACCCCTGCTTTGCCCCGGATGCGTGGGTGACTACATGGGACAGCCATAACCCCGGCGTGCTGGCGCTGGTACGCAAGCGCGGCGAGGAAACGCTGGTGGGACTGTTCAACTTTACCGAGTACCCGGCAGGGGCCAGTCTGGACGCTCTGGGCGGCGAGTATCAGACCGCAGATGGAGCTTCCGTCTGGCTGGCGGATGTGGAGCTGAAGCCGTATCAGGCACTGCTGGTGCGCCGCTGAAAGGAGCAGCCATGGATATTGTAACGATTGGTGAAGTTTTGATCGACCTGACCCAGACCGGCAAGGATGAACGCGGCATCCCTCAATTTGCCGCAAACCCCGGCGGTGCCCCGGCAAATCTGGCGGTAGCTGCCGCCCGGCTGGGCGCACAGACCGCCTTTATCGGCAAGGTGGGTGCAGATGCCTTTGGCCGCTACCTGAAAGAGGTTCTGGCAGAAAACAAGGTGGATGTTTCCGGCATGGCTGTGGATGCAGACCACCCCACCACCATGGCGGTGGTCTCGGTGGATGCCGCCGGTGAGCGGGATTTCAGCTTCTACCGCAGTGCCAACGCTGACGTGATGCTGAGCAAGGAGGATATTTCGGAGGGCGCTCTGAAAGCTGCTAAAATCGTCCACTTTGGCTCGGTCAGCCTGACCGCCGACCCCTCCCGTACTGCTACGCTGGATGCTGCTGCCCGCGCAAAAAAGCTGGGGGCTGTCATTACTTATGACCCGAATTACCGTGCCAACCTCTGGAAGAACAAAGAGGATGCCATTGCCCAGATGAAAGCCCCCCTGCCGCTGGTGGATATCCTGAAAGTTTCCGATGAAGAGCTGCCCCTGCTCACCGGCACCACCGACTGCGAAAGCGGTACAGCCCAGCTGGCTGAGAACGGCATCCGGCTGATTTTTGTCACCCTGGGTGCAAACGGCGTGTTCTACCGTTTTGGGGAGAAAACTGGTCATGTGGCAGGCGTCCCCTGCAAGGTGGGCGACACCAACGGCGCAGGCGACACCTTCTTTGGGGCGGCTCTGTCCAAACTCTGCAAGGAGGAGCTGGACACCCTGACGGTGGACAAACTGGAAAGCATTCTGGCCTTTGCCAATAAAGCTGCCAGCATCACCACCAGCCGCCACGGTGCGATCCCTGCCATGCCTGCATTGGAAGAAATCGAAAAATAACAGAACCGGCCACCAACCTGTAGCAAATCATACAGGCTGGTGGCTGGTTTGCGCTATGATACCCAAAGTATAACAGGAAAACCGCAGACAGTACGGATGAAAAATCGTGAAGCAAGATGAATTTTTTGGATTATCATAAATAGCACGACTTTTTGACCGGCAACACAAATTTTTGCACCCTTATTCCGTGGGATTCCCTCTATAATAAGAGCAGAGATCAAACGGAAAAAGGAGATGTGGATGATGCAAGCAACAAACCTGAAAACGAATCATCTGACCCAGCCTCTCGGTATAGATGCCGGGACGCTGTTTTTATCGTGGCAGTGCGCCGAAGGCGTGCGCCAGACCGCCTACGAAATCGAAGTGACCGCCGGAACTGAAACGCTGTGGGCAAGCGGAAAGATCTTGAGCAGTGTGATGCACATCGAAACGCCCACCCCTGTGCCGCCCAAGACGCAGGGACAGTGGTGCATCCGGCTGTGGGATGAAAATGACCAGCCCGGTGCGTGGAGCGAAGCCGTCTTTGAAACGGGTCTGCCCTTTGCCGACTGGCAGGGCGTGTGGGTCTGCCCGGAAACGGAAGAGCCGGATATCGACTGCACCGATGCAATCAACGCCTTTGCAAAGCCCAACTGGGAGCAGAAGCAGGCTGCACTGGAAGCCTCCGGCAAAGGCACGGCGCAGCCGTATCAGCCCCACTGTCCGGCAAGCTATCTGCGCAAGGTGTTCACAGCCCCGGCAGGAGAAGGCAAGCGGCTGTATATTACCGCCAAGGGTCTGTATACGGCATGGCTGAACGGCAAGCGGGTCGGCGACATGGTGCTTGCTCCCGGCAGCTTTACCGCAGACAAGCACCTTGGGGCACAGACCTACGATGTGACAGTGCTTGTTCATCCCGGCGAAAATGAACTGCTGATCGCGCTGGGCGATGGCTGGTACCGCAGCACCTCCGGCGTGGACGGTGACCGCGACCTGTTCGGCAAGGAACTGGCTGTCCTGTTCCAGCTGGAAGTGGATGGCAAGGCGGTCTGCGTTTCGGATGATGCCATGGAAGCCACCCAGTGCGGCCCCATCCGCCAGAACGATCTGCAGCAGGGCGAAGTGTACGATGCCCGGCTGGAAGGAGAACTGACCGGCTGGCACGGCGTGAGGACTGCGCCCAGCACGCTCCCCCTCATTGGCATGAACACCGTGCCCATCCGGGAGCAGGAAGCCTTTGCGGGCAGGCTGTTCCGCACACCCAATGGAGAAACGGTTCTGGATTTCGGGCAGAATATGGCAGGCTATGTAGAAATGAAGCTGACTGCCCACGAAGGTCAGAAGATCCGTCTGCTCTGCGGCGAAACGCTGGACGAGAACGACAACTTCACCCAGGAGAACTTTCAGGATCGGAACCGCCACAAAGAGGGCGGCACGGCACAGCTGCTGGAACTGATCTGCAAAGAGGGCGAAAACCACTATAAGCCCAGTTTTACCATCATGGGGTTCCGGTACGTAAAGGTGGAAACGGACATCGACCTGACCGGCGCAGAGTTTACCGCCCATGCCGTCTATTCGCAGATGCCGGTCACCGGCAGCTTTGGGTGCGGCAATGCGGATGTGAGTCAGCTGGTGCAAAACAGTGTGTGGAGCCAGAAGGGCAACTTCTGTGATATCCCCACCGACTGTCCTACCCGTGAGCGTGCCGGCTGGACGGGCGACATGGGGGTGTTCATTGAAACCGGTCTGACCCTGATGGATTGCTACCCGGTGGTGGAAAAATGGCTGGCAGAATGCCGCCTGAACCAGTACCCGGACGGCCGCATGGCAAACATTGCCCCGCCCACCAGTCGCCCCGGTTATATGACCCCCATGCTCTGTATGTCGGCGGGCTGGGGCGATGCCTCCATTCTGGTGCCCTACGCCCTTTATAAGCGTACCGGCGACCGCAAGATTCTGGCAGACAACTACGAGATGATGCAGAAGTGGTATGCGTTCCTGCTGGGTCGTGCCCAGCAGACTACCGAGGAACAGCAGACCGGTGCATACGCCAAGTACACGGTGCTGAATGGTCTGGATTACGGCGAGTGGTGTGAGCCGGGCATTACCCCCATGCAGGCCATGATGAACCCGCGCAAAAGCGTGGGCACGGCCTATCTGGCTTATTCCGGGCGGCTTCTGGCAGAAATTGCACAGGCGCTGGGCAAGGCAGAGGACGCAGCGCAGTACCGCGACACGGCAGAAAAGGCGGTCAAGGCATACCGTGCCGCCTTTACGGACAACGGGAAAATCACATCCGACCGGCAGTGTGAATATGTCCGTGCCATTGCATTCGGTCTGTTGGACGAAGCTGAGAGCCAAGCCGCTGCGGATACGCTGAACCAGATGGTGCTGGAAAACGGCTGCCACCTGAACACCGGCTTCCTTTCCACGCCCTTCCTCTGTGAGGTGCTGGCAAAGTATGGCCACACCGACACCGCTTACAAGCTGCTGCTGCAGGATACCGCCCCCAGCTGGCTCTATGAGGTCAAACAGGGCGCTACCACCGTCTGGGAAACGTGGACGGGCATTGACACCAATGGACACCCCAGTGAATCCCTGAACCATTACTCCTACGGTGCGATCTGCGGCTGGCTGTTCGGCGGTGTGTGCGGCATTCATCTGGCGGGCCAGACCCTGACCATCGCCCCCACCCCGAACCCTGCACTGGGTTGGGCAAAAGCGGTGTACGATTCCCCGGTGGGGCGCATTGAAAGCGGCTGGCA
>ENA-USUG01006301-USUG01006301.1-human-gut-metagenome-genome-assembly--contig:-NODE-6301-length-12605-cov-147.956178_pt1 | contig 12605 bp, 10 predicted proteins | sample MGYA00250059_ERZ773394 | MGnify/ENA primary metagenome ERZ773394 (study PRJEB29103, sample SAMN06111957) | human gut metagenome | biome: human gut; feature: ankylosing spondylitis patient; material... | reverse complement strand
TGAGCAATCATTCGCTCTATCCGGTGCTTTTGCTCGCTTTCGTTTTCTTTACCTTCTCGTTTACCGACCTGATTGGCGGGAACGGATACTTGGCTGTTTACCTGGCAGGATTGGTGTTGGGTAATAACCAGTTGACGCAGAAACGTTCGCTGACGATCTTCTTCGACGGCTTCACCTGGCTGGTACAGATCGTGATGTTTCTTACGCTGGGTCTTCTCGTCAACCTCGACGAACTCTTGCAGCCCGACGTGCTGATGCTGGGCTGTCTGGTAGGAGCCTTCATGATGTTCATTGCGCGTCCCGTCACGGTGTTCGCCTGTATGGCTCCTTTCCGCAAGTTTACGACCAAAGCCCGTCTTTATGTTTCCTGGGTCGGTCTGCGCGGTGCTGTGCCAATTATTTTTGCGACCTATCCTTTGCTGGCCGGTACGGAGGGAGCGCGGTTGTTGTTCAATGTGGTTTTTCTGGTGACGATTCTTTCGCTGCTGGTGCAGGGTACGACCGTAAGTTGGATGGCGAATCTGCTCGGGCTTGGGTATGCCGAAAAGAGTCCTGCCTTCGGGGTCGATGTCCACGAAGATATTCCGTCGATATTTACCGAGGTCCTTGTCAATGAATCGATGCTTCAGGGGGGCGCTACGCTCAAGGAGATCAACCTGCCGGAGAATACGCTGGTGATGATGGTCTATCGTGACGGAGATTATTTCGTTCCACAGGGCAATACCGAACTGAAGGTCGGTGACAAGCTCTTGGTTATTTCAGACCGGGGCGAGGAGCTGGAGTCCACCTATAAGGATATGGGAGTCGATGAAGTGCTGAAACTTTGAGATATTTCCTGCAGATCGGTTCTCTCTGTTATCGAAACAAAAAAGCTGTCGTTTTCGACAGCTTTTTTGTTTCGAATATATCTTGAAGATTAGATCTCCCAAGTAGCGCCCGAGTGGAGCAGGTCGTCCACGCAGTGGATCTTGCTCTGGGCTTTCACCTCTTCCACCTGCTTTTCAACGGCCTGATCGTAAACGATTTCGTCCTCGACCGAACGGATTACACCGAGTGCGACCGGATAGTCGGGATATTTCATTGCGGCCAGCATCGAGTGCAGCGTCGTGTCTTTGGTGTGGGCGTCGTGCGTCAGGATCTTGTCCAGCGTATAGCCGTCCTGTCCGACCGTTACGACTTTCAGGCGCATATCCTCGAACACCAGACCTTTTTCGTTGTTGGCGCCGAAGAGCATCTTCTCGCCGTGGCGCAGCGTGATGGTGTGCTCCTGGCGGGTAGCCTTGTCTCCGGCGAAAGCCGCATGGGTCTTGTCGTTGAAGATCACGCAGTTTTGCAGAACTTCGGTGACCGACATACCCTGATGTTTCGCCGCTGCGATCAGACACTCTTTGGTCAGATTCACCTCCATGTCGATCGAACGGGCGAAGAAGGTGCCTTTCGCGCCGATCACCAGTTCGCCGGGGTTGAACGGCTTTTCGACCGTACCGTAGGGCGAGGTCTTGGTGATTTTGCCCAGCTTCGAGGTCGGCGAGTACTGACCTTTGGTCAGACCGTAGATCTCGTTGTTGAACAGGATCGCGTTGAGGTTGATGTTGCGGCGGATCGCGTGGATGAAGTGGTTGCCGCCGATGGCCAGCGAGTCGCCGTCGCCCGAGGTAACCCAAACGTTCAGACGCGGATTCGCAGTCTTCACACCCGTAGCGATGGCATTGGCGCGTCCGTGTACGGAGTGGAAGCCGAAGGTCTTCATATAGTAAATGAAGCGCGACGAGCAGCCGATGCCCGAGATGAACGTGAAGAGGTTGTGCGGCGTATCGGTCTGGTCGGCAATTTCGGGCAGGGCCCGCTGTACGGCATTCAGAATTGCGTGGTCACCGCAGCCGGGACACCATCTTACTTCCTGGTCGCTTTTGAAGTCTGCCGGAGTATATTTGTAATCTGCCATGGCTTTATTTCAGTAAAGAGTGAAACTTGTTCGTGAGCTCGGTCACCGTGAACGGCTGGCCTTCGCACTTGTTGTACTGTTCGTAGTCGAATTGCTGCAATTTGCCGCGCAGGTAGTTGGCGAACTGTCCTTCGTTGAGCTCGCAAACCACGATCTTCTTGAAGCGCTTGAAGATGTCGGCGACGCCGTGCGGCAGCGGGTTGATGTAGTTGAAGTGGCAGAGCGAAACTTTCTTGCCTTCGGCACGCATTTTATCGACGGCATTCTGCAGGTGTCCGCGTGTACCGCCCCAACCTACTACGAGCAGATCGCCTTCCGGGTCGCCGTAAACCGTCTGGTGCGGGATGTAGTCGGCGATCTTGGCGATTTTCGCGGCACGCAGGTTCGTCATTTCCTGGTGATTCTGTGGGTCGATCGAGATACTGCCTTTCAGCTTGTCTTTCTCCAGTCCGCCTACACGGTGCTCCAGACCTGCTTTGCCGGGGAATGCCCAACTGCGTGCCAGCTTCTCGTTGCGGGCGTAGGGCATGAAAGGGCCTCCGTCCTCGGTTTTGTCGATGATCGGCGGGTTGATGGTCGGGTAATCCTTCATCGAAGGGATCTTCCACGGTTCGGAACCGTTGGCGATGAATCCGTCCGAGAGAAGCACTACCGGCGTCATGTGCTCCATGGCGATACGACCGGCCTCGAATGCGTAGTGGAAGCAGTCGCTCGGCATCGAGGCGGCGATGACCGCTACCGGGCTTTCTCCGTTGCGGCCGTAGAGGGCCTGCTGAAGGTCGCTCTGCTCGGTCTTGGTCGGAAGACCCGTCGAGGGGCCGCCGCGCTGTACGTCCACGACTACCAGCGGAAGCTCGGTCATCACGGCCAGACCCAATGCCTCGCTCTTGAGCGAAAGACCGGGACCCGACGTGGTCGTCACGGCGAAGTTACCGGCGAACGAAGCACCGATGGCCGTACAGATACCCGCGATTTCGTCTTCGGCCTGTACGGTTTTCACACCGAGGTCCTTACGTTTGGCGAGTTCCTCGAGAATGACGGTAGCCGGAGTGATGGGGTACGAACCGCAGAAGAGGGGCAGACCGCTCTTCTCGGATGCGGCGCAAAGACCCCATGCCGTTGCGACGTTACCGCTGATCGACCGGTAAGTGCCTTTCTCCATCTGGCCCGATGCGACGGTATATGTATTGGCGAACTGATGCGTGTTGGCGGCATAGTTGTAACCGGCGTCGATAGCGCGTTTGTTGGCTTCGGCTATAGCCGGATTTTTCTTCGCAAATTTTGAATCGAGGTAGTGTTTCGCATGATCCTCTGGACGGTTGTAGAGGTAGAAGCAGATACCCAGTGCGAACATGTTTTTGCACTTGACCATCGCTTTGTTGTCCAGACCGGAATCCGCCAAAGCCGCCTTGGTCATCTCCGTAATGTTCGGAACGACTACGTTGAAATCTTCCAGGTTCAGCTCCCGGATCGGGTCGAGCGTTGCGAAACCCGCTTTCCGAAGGTGCTCTTCGGTAATGGAGTCCTCGTCGAGGATTACCGTTGCACCCGGCTTGAGCCATTTGCGGTTCGCCTTCAGTGCCGCAGGGTTCATTGCGATCAGTACGTCGCAGAAGTCGCCCGGGTTGAGCTGTCTTTTGGCTCCGAAGTGCACCTGGAATCCGGATACACCCGCTACGGTACCTTGCGGGGCGCGGATTTCGGCGGGATAGTCGGGGAATGTCGAGATTCCGTTGCCGAGCAAGGCTGAAGTGTCGGAAAAGAGCGTGCCAGTAAGCTGCATGCCGTCACCGGAGTCGCCCGAAAAGCGGATCACGACATCTTGCAGCTCTTGTACCTTGTTTTCATTCATTGCTGTATGTGAATTAGTAATATAATAAGGTTGCTTTATTGGGTCGTTTTCTGTGTCCGGCACGGTTTCGATCGATTCGACCCTGCCTTCCTTTGTCGAAAACATTATAATATAATGCCACAAATATAGGAAATATATTCCGGATAAAACTCACAAATCGTAATTAAAAAAATATTATTTGGTTAAAACTTTGCTTTTTTTGTGCTTTTTGTAATTATAAATAGGAAGAAATCCCGGCTGCGGGCATCGCAACCGGAACATTTGGAACGCTGCACCGAAATCCGGTTTCGGGTACGGCCCGTAACGGCTCGCGCGATTTCGTGCTACCGGATCGAATTCATCCGGATACTGGCCTTGACCAGGGCGAGGGCCCGGATGCGGTCCACGGCCACCTCTTTGTCGGCGTGATGGGGGTTCTGACTGACGAGTTTCACGTACCCTTCCCGCTCGGATTTTTGGATGTATTTGACCGTGATGTACTCTTCGCCGTCGATGTCGATCGAGAGCAGGTACATGTCGCCCCAGAAGATGTCGCCGATATCCTTGAGCTGTTTGTAAAGTACGATGTCGCCGCTTTTGAGCAGCGGGTACATCGAGTCGCCCACGATATAGATGGCACCGTCGCACTTGGGCAGGTTGGGGATGTGGATGAAATTGACGGGCCGCGTCTGCGCGTGATCGGCGAAGAGCGGCACCAGGCCCGCCGTCCCTTCTATGGAGTAGAGGGGGACGCTTTGCAGCGGCAGCGTGTTGTCCGTGCGGTGCATGTAGGCGGTCAGATCGGGTTCGGCATTGAACATTTCCCCTTCTCCGCCGTCGAGCCAGTCCGGATTGACATTCAATTCTTGAACCAGGATGTTCTTGTTCCGGGACGAGAGCGCCGCCTTGCCCGTTTCGATCATCGAAAGGGCGGCCTTTCCGATGCCTAATCGTTGAGCTAACTGCTCTTGTGTCAGACCTATTGTCTTTCTCAATAGTTTTAAGCGATCCCCCGTCATATCGTATCAAAATTTTTTATGGTAAATATTTTGATTCTCTTGTATTAAATTCAAAAATTGAACTTATCTTTGTCTTGCAAAGTTAAACGATTTATTTTGTTTATGCAAAATTTTTATTGAACTAAATTCTTTTACGATGACCTATCCAATTATTCCGGAGTTATACGGTATCGTCGCTCGCAAGCTGTTGGATGAAATCGGGGAGAAGAGTTTCTATTCCGGTTCGTTTTCATTCGACTACGGTTCGAAAGAGTGTCGTTTCGTCGCCTCGATCGTAATCTATCGTTCGAAGGAGTGTCTGCCCGAAGGCGACGCCGATCGAATCGACGACCTGGTTCCCGTCTGGTGGGAATTCCATACATCCGACCAAGCGGGGGAACGCCCCAACGATTTCTCCTTTTCCGAGCTTAAGGAGTACCTCTTCTGATTCGACTCCGCAAGATCGCACATCCCATCCGGAGCGGCGCCTCCTGCGGTCTTTTTCCGAACACATTGTTCTTGGTTTTCGATACCCGCTGCAACGGGCGGTTCCGTTTTTCCGTTGTCGTTCGAAAAGTTGAACGCTGTTCTGCGATTGTCGGATGCGGCGATTCTGGAATCCGGCCGACCCGTGCGTATCGAAACCCTCCGCCTCCCTTCGGCAGCGCCGTGCCACCGGGCGGAGCTTAAAAACTACTGACCTATGAATATAGATGTATTGAAGGACTTGTCCCCCGCAGAACCGGCTTCTGCGGGGGATTTGCCTCCGTTCGGCCTGTTTGCCGCCGGAGTCTATCCCTTTCTGGAGTTCCGGTGGTTTCACGAGGCCTACTACCGCGTACTGGAGGCATTCGCCGCCGGGCGCGTCCGCCGGCTTATCGTCACCATGCCGCCCCAGCATGGCAAGAGCGTCGGGGCTTCGACCCTGCTGCCCGCCTACCTGTTGGGGCGCAATCCCGATCTGCGGATCGCCATCGCCTCCTATTCGGCTTCGTTGGCTTCGAAGTTCAACCGGCGCGTGCAGCGTATCATCGATTCGCCCGAATATGCGGCCTTTTTCCCGGAAACGACCATCAAGCGGGGAGCCAGGCCTCCGGAGTACCTGCGTACGGCTGATGAGGTGGAGATCATCGGTCACCGGGGCGGCCTGCTCTCTGTCGGCCGCGAGGGGGCGCTCACGGGCAACCGTGTGGACTGCTTCATTCTCGACGACCTTTACAGAAAATAATCAAAATTGTCGCAAACTAACTAATGAACGAAAAAATTTGCCTTGTTTTTAATCTGAAATTTTATGTATAAGGGAAAACGCCGCATTTTTTCGGCCCTTTCTCCTTAACCTTTATAGATACGATGCAATTCAATTCCACCGAATTATTTTACAAACTGCATCAGATAGTTTTCGCAAAATCCCGCTAACGGGAATTTCACTACCTCGTCCCGTCCGTCGGGTGTGACGTATTGGAATAGGATTGTATCGGCTTTCACGTGGTAGTCGAACAAATTCACCTTTTCGCCCGTTCCCTCGATTTGTGCCTCGTTAGCCGTCATTGTGCCGATTATCCCGTCCATATCTTCGAGTTCGCATTTTCATCCAAATATGTATTGTCGGTTCTTTGTAAGGACAATTTCGACGGGTTTTGTAATGTCTGCCATATTAGGGGCAAACAAGTAGATAAATGTTTCGGGAAATATTTCGTCTTTGGGTTTTCCTACAAGCAGGACTATTCCCTCTGTTTGGCTCCATTTAACCGCCTTTTGGATTATCTGCTTATCCTCTCATGCGTCGGTCTTTCATTCTGTTTTAGGTTGTTTGTATCTGTTCATTTTAGCTAAAATTTGATTGTTATTTATCTTTATAAAGATAAGATTATTAGCGGAATAAACAAAATAAGAAAGTGACAAACTCTGCAAAAGGGTCTTATAGATTAACCTTTTTACAAAGTCTGTCACTCAATTTACAAATCAGTGTTGCCCGAAATATTTGTCAATTATTGCATATATTTTAGCCTCTAAGATTTTATCATTATCATCATAAACTATCTTATTGCCTTTTATAACTCCGAGTGATTCCAACTCTTTTAGAGCCTTTGGCCCGTTTATTTTTCCCTTTAGTCCGAAGAATATTAAATCAAGAGTTTTCATAAAATATTGAGCTTAATTTAATGCTGTAATATTTGTAAAATTCTTCCACTCATTTGCTTGTTTATATGCCTCAATGCTTTCCTTTGGTACCGTCAATATGGTATATGAATTTAATTCTGAGAAAGCATCAATGCCGCAAGTGGGTGGAATCATTGTACCAACCTTGACCGATTGCAGTTTAGAACAATGATAAAAGGCACTTGGTTCAATTGATTCTATTTGCGAGCAATTAGAGGCATCGAATGTCGTAAGATTTGCAAGTCCTCTGAAACCACCGCTACGATAATAGCGGTTATATCCGTTAGGACTGTGACCTACATAGATTTTTTCGTAACTGCCTTGAATGATTTTTAATTGCGATTCGTGTTCAAAGGACACTGTTATTAAAGCGGAACAACCCCAGAACGCTTCAGGTTCAATTACCTCAACACTTGCAGGAATTTCAATTGATGTCAATGCCGTGCATTTTGCAAATGCCCCATGCCCATAAAAATAGCCATCTGTATTTCTATTTTCAGAATAACCGCCGCTAATTTTTTTGAGATTGATTCCTTTCTCAAAAGTAATTTTTGCTAATGCCAAACACCCCTTGAATGCCGCCGCTTCAATCGTTTCTACGCTTGCTGGAATTTCAATAGAGGTTATAGGACAATCCGAGAAAGCACCATAATAATCAGAAGAATTAGAATAGCCACCACCGATAGTTTTCAGTTGAGAACCTTTCTCAAAGGTTACGGTTGCCAACTTGGAACACCCCTTGAATGCAGCAGCTTCAATCGTTTCTACGCTTGCAGGAATTTCAATGGAAATCAACGAAATGCAATCAGAAAATGCTCCGCCGTAATAAGAATAGTCATAGGTTGCTCCACATATCGTTTTTAAACTTGAGTTATTCTCGAATGTGACGGTCGTTAGAGCTGTGCAATTTTTAAACGCCGCTTCTTCAATGATTTCTACATTTGCGGGAATCTCAATGGAAGTTAATGCCGTGCAATTTGCAAATGCTCCATAATAATATTTCTCTCCATGGCTCAAAAAACCTTTTCCTCCGCATATTTTTGTCAGCATAGAACCTTTTGAAAAGGTAATGGTTGCTAATGATGAACAATTCATGAAAGCCGCTTTGTTTATCGCCTTTACACTCGCTGGGATGTTAATGGATTTTAATGGACACTCGTAAAATGCATATTCTCCTATCGTTTCCACATTTGAGGAAATTATTATCGACTTCAGTGAATTTTGATAAAATTCACTGTCGTTAATGATCGTTAATGTATGCGGTAATATAAGATTCTCAATGGTTTTCATTTTATAAAAAGCCTTTGTCGGAAGCTCTGTTAGGTTCACTTCTTCAAGATCGAGATTCTTTAGGTTTATCATATTCTGGATTGTCAAAAAATCCTCGGCATCTAATTCCCCTATTATTTTCATGGAAATAATAGATTCGGGATTTAATTCTTTATCAACCAGTACATCAGATAATCCTCCCTTTTGAACGACATGAACGGTTACATAAGATGCCGCTTTTTGATTGATGATGATTTTTTCTGAAAGGCTATATTCCGTATTTGTAAATAAAATCTCCGCACTTCGAGATTGATTAGGCGAATTAGTAGCTATTTTAAAATATTTTGTATGTGTCGAGATAGCCCGTGTCCATGTTTCTTTTATCCAATCTACATCAGATGGAATCGTTACTTGAAAATCAACATTGCTATTTATTTCCACCTTTATCGTTTCCCCATCACCTGAAACATCGTATTTATTTTGTGTCAGTACAATAGTAGGCTCTTCTCCCGCTTGATAAATAGTTATGGTTTCGGACAATCCGTCGCTAAAAACAGTAATCGTTCCTTCCCGCTTTTCAAAGTCTGTATTTTGGGCAACATCAAATGAAAGCATTGTTGTCTGAAGTGCGCGAGTTTCCTTGAGTGTTACCCAATCCTTGCAGTCTTTTCCTATTTCATATTCAATTATAATATTGGCTTTGACTTCAACTATCGCAATTCCTCCATTGGAGTCCATTTCAATTTTGGACGATGTAACAGTCAAGGCATCCTTTTGTTTCTGCGTTACGACAAGTTTAGTCGAAACCGATCCACATGTAAAAGTAAACGTTGCATTTCGTTCATCTGGATCATTATTCTCTGTTACCTCGAAAGTGATTTGTTCGTTGTCTCCTCCACTCGTTTTAGATGCCGTACACCAAGATTCGCCGCCCGTCAGTTTCCATTGAGCATTTGTGGAAGTTCCGCTATAATTGAGATTAAGCCAAACAGTTTCCGATCCTCCCGTTGATTCAAAGGTCAATGCGTCGGGGGTCAGCCACATTCCTGTTACGGATGATTCTGGATTTGGGTTGGGGTTGTCTTCTGTTTCGCTTTTCGAGCAACTGCAAATCATCATTGCAGTAAGCACAAATAAAAATAATTTTTTCATAGTAAGATTATTTAAGTTGAACAAGTGTTTCAAGTCTTACCGTATCAACTCCTGTTGCGGTGGGTTATATGCAAAAAGAAAGTGTGGAGTTGTTCGCTTATCCACATAGAGGTTCTGACAAAACCTTGGTACAAATAAGCAAATCCCCACACTTGGCAGTATATATCGGGATGATATATAGCTACACAAATGAAGAGTGTCTGTCTTGCTTACTCCCGTACCTATTGAAACTGTCAGATTTCTATGTGAGAGTAAACGCGAAACACTTTCACGTTACTAATATGTTAGTTACCTATTCGGTAACGACACAAAGATAGAAAATGTTTCTAAAAGACAGAACACTCTATGGAAATTTGCTGCGCTTTTATTGTGCAAAGTTCTTGAAAACAAAGTTTCTATCCAATAGTCGGGAGTATGGAATCGAAACTTTGTTAGTTGTAAGTTGGGTTAATCGTTCCCGCAGATTTCTTGTATTACGCCGTCCATGTAAATAGCCTGCCCGCTTGTCAGCCGTCCCCACCAACGACACCCTAATTCGTCGATGATGATTTCGCCCTGCTCTTTCAGTCGTTCGGCCAGCCACGGAGTAACAAGCCACCATTCCAACACCTCGTCCCCATTAAAGGGATAGAGGTATTCCTCGTCGATTTTCCCCGCTTGGATCAGCTCTTCGATAACCGTGCTTTGTCCCCATAAAACATGGATGTCCGTAATCCGTTTAGCTCTCTCTTGTGTTTCGTACATAGCGGTTAAGTTTTTGTTTATCGCTTATCAGTAGTAATCCAACTTCATGTAATATCAATAATCTTATGCTGTTAGATGGTTTCGGGCATAAATAGGGGGTGGTCTGTTTTATGTGGAATCCTATTAATGGAATAGATAAAAATTCGGTTTTCCATCCGAAAATGGGGAGGGGTGAAAAATAGGGATTGTCCGCTCGGTCGGGGTATCAAAGCAAAACGCCCCGACTATAAAATCGGAGCGTCTGAACGAAAGTATATTATGTGAGTAGAAAAGATTGTGAATGTAGCTTGTTTGCCTTTATCGGGTCTTGGGTGCATAACACTTTAACGAAATAAGCCAGCGACACGGATTCGGGAATCATCTTGCACCGTTCATTAAGGGCATAAGTAACCGACAGCGGATTATCGGCCGACAGATTCGTAATGTTGTATTTAGTAAGAATCCGATTCATTGCCCGTTCATTTCATTGTGGCGGATTCGTTCCCTTTGTCATGCAGAATCGGCATATTTCATTATAGACGGCGTGTGCCGTGTCTTTCTGCGGCGGGTTTATAAAGCAATCATCCGTTATTTCGTAGCCGTTCGGCAGGGCCTTAATCAGACCTAATCCGTTACTCTCTTTAATAAGAGCGGAAACCGTATTACGATTCATTCCGACAGCATCGGCAATCTGTCCGATATTTCAAAGGAGGATAGAATTCGTATTATTAAGACATATAGCCTTTAATAAGAGCAGAAAGCCCGCAATTTTCGGCGGGTGGCTCTTTGTAAAGAATCGGTTATCCACGAAATAGAAATCCGTTTGGGGATTGGCTATATAATAGGAATTACGGCGTTTGCATCCGTCGATTATGCGGGTTGTAACCTGCATTGCTCCGCACTCCTTTAATCGTTGGACAGACCGTTTGACGGTACGGATATTTACTCCCGTTATTTGGGACAGCCTTTCTTCCGTTATATGGCTTGTCTGTGTCTTGTAGTCCGATTTGCATTTAATCGTTGCTCAAACGTAAATGTCGGTCGGTTTGCCGTTGCCCGTCTGAAGCTGGCAAATTGATTTTGGAATCGTTGTATAATTCATCGTTAGCGACGTAATTAGTAAATAGTATTTCTTTTGTTTTTAATAATTTCCGAAAGCAGGCGGAGCCTAATGCGGCTTTGGCGGCTTTTCGGTTGTCGAATCATTTGTTTTGCGTTACATAGTACAGCATAGTCTGAAAATCGGGTTTGAGGCTCTTCAGAGCCGAGAGCCTAAATTAGGTGTTGGTTGGGTAGGTAGTGGTATAAGTGCCACTTTTGAGCACGAAGCAGGGGACAGATTTAGGCATCGCCCTTATCCCTCTTGCTGGCTTCTGTAAAGGTACAGAGGTTATTTTCAGCAAACAAATGAATCGGGGAATTCTTTATCGGGAGCCGAAATGAGGGCTTTTCAGCGAAATTCGCTAAATTTGGAAATAAAATAATTTGGATTATGAGTATTAGAACCGACGATTTAGGATTTGTCTTTTATGAAGCCGACGAACAAGAAGAAAAAGAGTTGGAATATGTATATGCGATTACCGATTCTTGGAATTATATGGGTGATGAAGTCATAGACACTTTCCCACGCAGATTTTGGGATAGGGTCTGTCAGGAGAAGATAAAAGCCCCGTTTACAAAAGAAATGTTTTTGCAGGAAACGGATATTATAGCGACAATTAAAGGCTTCGGATTGGACGTAAATAAATTTTGGTGGGCTGTGCTGTTTGTTTACGATTGGTCGATTGAAAAGTTTACCAAATGTTTTTGGGTTAAACTCCCGCCAAAATCATTAACCAAAATATTGGACTATATCGGAGATTCAAAAGATTTTGAGATTACATTCCGCGTAAAGGGTAAAAAGAGCCGCGAAGCAGACCCAAATGTAAAAGCAGCAGTTATGTATGGATTAAGGCAAAAACTCAAAGAGTGGAAAGACAAGGAGTTTTACCGCATAATAGATCATTCTACCTACACAACGACATTCACAAATTCATCCTATTATATGTGCTTTGCGGCGGATAAGTTCAAACATCTGTTCGATGCTTTGAAATTGCCGAATCGAGGTGCGGCGAATGAACACAGATGCGATAAAGAGGTATCTTATAATAAAATGTTGCTTATTTCCCGTCTGTTCTATTTTATGCGGCTGACACGAAATGTAAACTTTAAGGATAGCGATGAATCGCTGAAAGGAGTGCTGAAAACCTATGCAAACAAGCTGCCGCATACTGAATCCGCTATCTATGGATTTTAGGGAGTAGGAAATGGGCTGTTTTTTACTCCCTGCAAAGGGTCGCTGACAATAGTATTTTTGCAGTGTCGAATGGGATAAACCCGACGACCTGCAAACGCTTGGGCAAGGGATGCAGCATAATTTAGGGATAGTCATTTAATTCCTTCAATTTGAATTAACCAGCAGACTTTCCCTTATTTTTCCGATCATACTCATCGTTTTTTATATCATCGGCTCTGTTTTTAGGGCCGA
>ENA-USUG01006299-USUG01006299.1-human-gut-metagenome-genome-assembly--contig:-NODE-6299-length-12606-cov-65.141113_pt1 | contig 12606 bp, 10 predicted proteins | sample MGYA00250059_ERZ773394 | MGnify/ENA primary metagenome ERZ773394 (study PRJEB29103, sample SAMN06111957) | human gut metagenome | biome: human gut; feature: ankylosing spondylitis patient; material... | reverse complement strand
TAGCGGGACCCGGGATTGAACCGGGGACCTCATGATTATGAATCATGCGCTCTAACCAGCTGAGCTATCCCGCCATTGTTTCTTGATTGCGGGTGCAAAGATATAGCTTTTCTTTAAACTGCCAAAATTTTTAGGCGTATTTTTTTGTCGCATATTTTATGATCTGAGATAAAAAAAACTTTTTACTCTTATTGTTTTGTATCTATTGTATAACATTATCAACGTTTTAACTTTGAATAGAAAGCAAATGAGAATAAAATCAATGAATTATTTTTTCTAATTAGAAAAAAGTATTTATCTTGGCTGGCGCAATAAAAGCAGAATAGACTATGGAAAGGGAAAAAATACATTTGGAATATCTCTTGAATGCGACTTCTAAAAGTATTCTTTGGACAGCAATAAGTACTCCTACAGGTTTGGAGGGTTGGTTTGCAGACAGGGTGCAATCGGATGATAAGATAGTGTCTTTCTTTTGGGGAAAGACAGAGAGACGTGATGCTGAAATTATTGCAGTGCGTGCATACTCTTTTATTCGCTTTCGTTGGTTGGATAATGAAAAACCGCGTGAGTATTTTGAATTAAAGATGACAAACAATGAGTTAACCAATGATTTTGTACTTGAAATAACAGATTTCACCAATGCAGACGAAGCAAATGATTTGCGTGAATTGTGGGAATCTCAGGTAGATACCTTGCGTAGAACATGCGGTTTTTAGTTAACTTTCAATTAAAAATTTCCCGTACTCCCTTTTTTGTGCTACTTTTGTGCGTTTATTGCATGAAACAAGTAAAATGCTGCGCATAAAAAAGTTAGATATATTTATTTTAAAGAGCTTTTGCATGCTCTTTATGGGCACTTTCTTTATCTGCCTTTTCATCTTCATGATGCAGTTTCTGTGGAAATATGTAGACGAAATGGTGGGAAAAGGATTGGAGATGAATGTTCTTGCCCAATTTTTTTTCTATTCGGCGCTGACGCTGGTGCCGGCTTCATTGCCTTTGGCTATTTTGCTGGCAGCTCTTATCACTTTTGGCAATTTTGGAGAGCGGTTTGAATTGCTTGCCATGAAAGCGGCAGGTATTTCTTTGCTTAAGATTATGCGTCCGCTGATAATTTTCATATCCATTATTTGCTGCGTTTCCTTTTATTTTCAGAATGTTATTGGCCCTAAAGCGCAGACTAAGTTATGGACATTGCTGGTATCCATGAAGCAGAAGTCGCCCGAAGTGGACATTCCCGAAGGAGTATTTTATGATGAGATAGACGGGTATAACCTTTACGTAAAGCATAAAAACCGTAAGACAGGTATGCTGTACGATGTATTGATTTATAATTTCGAGAAAGGGTTTGAGAATGCGCAGATTATCAAATCGGATTCCGGCAGATTGGAAATGACAGCGGACAAACAGCATCTTTATCTTCACCTTTACAGCGGTGAGCAGTTTGAAAATCTGAAGTCGCAGAGCATGAATCAGAAAAATGTGCCTTATCGTCGGGAAGCGTTCGTTGAGAAGCATGCGATTATAGAGTTCAACTCGGATTTCAATATGGTGGATGCCGGATTTATGAGCAACCAATCCAATAGCAAGGACATGAAAATGCTGCAGGCCGGCATTGATTCTATGAAGGTGCAGAACGATAGCATCGGGCGTACTTATTATAAAGAGGCTATGGCGAGTACTTATAAGGCGACCTCTAATACGCTGAGTAAGGCTGATACGATAAAAATAGAATCTGCAACTTTGGGTAGCTACGATGTGGACAGTCTGTTTAATGTGGCTACTTTAATGCAGAAACAGAAGATAATGTCTACGGCTGTCAGCCGTGCGGAGAGTGCTGCAAGTGATTGGAGTTTCAAGGGTTTCAATATATCGCAGACGGAAAACAGTTTGAGGCGCCATATGACTTCCTGGCACGAGAAACTGACGCTTTCGTTGGCATGCCTTATTTTTTTCTTCATCGGTGCACCGTTGGGTGGTATCATCCGTAAAGGCGGTTTGGGCATGCCTGTAGTAGTGTCCGTGCTTATTTTTATCATCTATTACATTATCAACAATACGGGTTATAAGATGGCTCGTGACGGTAAGTGGATTGTGTGGATGGGTATGTGGACCAGTACAGCTGTGCTGGCGCCATTGGGTGCATTCCTTACTTATAAATCCAATAATGATTCGGTGGTGCTGAATGCTGATGCCTATATCAATTGGTTTAAAAAGATAGCAGGTATCCGCAGTGTCCGCCATTTGTTCCGGAAAGAAGTGATTATTCACGATCCTGATTATGTACGTTTGCCGGGAGAACTTCAGCGGCTGTCGGCGGATTGCCGTGCGTATGCCGAAAAGAAAACTCTGATGCGAGCACCCAATTATTTCAGATTATGGATGAACGATGCTCCACACGATGAGGAGGTGGTGGCTCTCAATGAACGGTTGGAAACTTTGATAGACGAGATGTCTAACACAAGGTCTATACCGTTGTTGACAGCATTGAATAATTACCCGGTAATAGCTGTTCATGCCCATGTGCGTCCTTTCCGTAATTATTGGTTGAATATGCTGTGTGGAGCGATAGTGCCTGTCGGCTTGTTCTTTTATTTCCGTATTTGGGCATTCCGTATCCGCTTGAATAAAGACATGGAGCGGATTATCCACACAAACGAAGAGATACAGAATATTATAAAAGTCAATCAGAATAAATAATAAAGATATGGAAAAAGTAAAGTTAAATACGATAGAGGAGGCCATTGAAGATTTTAAGGCTGGCAATTTCGTGATTGTAGTCGATGATGAAGATCGTGAAAATGAAGGAGACTTGATTATTGCAGCAGAAAAGATAACATCGGAAAAAGTGAATTTTATGCTGAAGCATGCACGTGGAGTATTGTGTGCTCCGATTACGGTGTCTCGTTGCAAAGAGCTGGATTTACCTCATCAGGTGACGGACAATACCTCGGTATTGGGTACTCCTTTTACGGTGACTGTCGATAAATTAGAAGGTTGTACAACCGGTGTTTCTGCAGCAGACCGTGCTGCAACCATTCAGGCACTGGCCGATCCGCTTTCCACTCCGGCTACTTTCGGTCGCCCCGGACATATCAATCCTTTGTATGCGCAGGAGAAAGGGGTATTACGTCGTGCTGGGCATACCGAAGCTACGATTGATATGTGTCGTTTGTCGGGTTTCTATCCTGCCGGCGCGCTTATGGAGATCATGAACGAAGACGGTACGATGGCACGTTTGCCCGAATTGCGTAAAATGGCAGATGAATTTAATTTGAAACTGATTTCTATCCGCGATATGATAGCTTACCGTTTGCAACAGGAATCTATCGTAGAAAAAGGTGTAGAGGTGGATATGCCGACAGAGCATGGACATTTCCGCTTGATTCCTTTCCGTCAGAAGTCCAACGGATTGGAGCATGTGGCCTTGTTTAAGGGTACTTGGGCTCCCGATGAACCGGTGTTGGTGCGTGTACATTCTTCCTGTGCTACGGGGGATATATTCGGTTCCATGCGTTGTGATTGCGGCGAGCAGTTGCACAAGGCGATGGAGGTGATAGAAAAAGCCGGTAAAGGAGTTATCGTATATCTCAACCAGGAAGGTCGAGGCATTGGTCTGATGGAAAAAATGAGAGCGTATAAACTTCAGGAAGACGGTATGGATACAGTAGATGCCAACATTTGTCTCGGGCATCTGGCAGATGAACGCGATTATGGTGTGGGGGCTCAGATACTGCGTGAATTGGGGGTGCATAAGATGCGTCTGCTTACAAACAATCCGGTGAAACGTGTCGGTTTGGAAGCTTATGGTCTGGAGATTGTAGAGAATGTACCGGTTGAAACTACTCCGAACCAGTATAACGAGCGTTACTTGCGTACGAAGAAAGAGCGTATGGGACACACTCTCCATTTTAGTAAGTAACTGTCTTTTTGTTTTATTATATCAAAGAAAATCGTTTATTTTGCAACCGGATTTGCATAACAACCATTAAATAGAAATAGAATGAACCAATTATCAGACCGTTTGAATAGCTTGTCGCCCTCTGCGACGCTGGCTATGTCTCAAAAAAGTGCAGAGTTGAAAGCTCAAGGTGTAGACGTAATTAATTTAAGTGTCGGAGAACCTGATTTTAATACACCCGACCACATTAAAGAGGCTGCAAAAAAGGCGATAGACGATAACTTCTCTCGCTATTCTCCCGTTCCGGGTTATCCAGCTCTACGTAATGCTATCGTAGAAAAATTGAAGAAGGAGAATGGTCTGGACTATACAGTTGCGCAAATTTCTTGTGCTAACGGAGCTAAACAGTCGGTTTGCAATGCCATTCTGGTATTGGTGAATCCAGGTGATGAAGTGATTGTGCCTGCGCCGTATTGGGTCAGCTATCCTGAAATGGTAAAGCTGGCAGAAGGTAAGCCGGTGATTGTCACAGCGGGCATCGAGCAGGACTTCAAGATTACACCGGCTCAATTGGAGGCTGCTATTACGCCAAAAACAAAAGCACTAATTCTCTGTTCTCCTTCCAATCCTACGGGGTCTGTATATAGCAAGGAGGAATTGGCCGGATTGGTTGCCGTGTTGGCAAAGCATCCGCAGGTAATTGTCATAGCTGATGAAATTTATGAACATATCAATTATATCGGTAAGCACCAGAGCATAGCACAGTTCCCTGAAATGAAGGATCGTACAGTGATTGTAAACGGTGTTTCCAAGGCTTATGCCATGACAGGCTGGCGTATTGGTTTCATTGCAGGACCGGAATGGATTGTAAAGGCTTCTAACAAATTGCAGGGGCAGTACACATCAGGGCCGTGTTCTGTATCTCAGAAAGCCGCTGAAGCTGCTTATACGGGAACGCAGGCTCCGGTGGAAGAGATGCGTAAGGCTTTTGAACGCCGTCGCGACCTTATTGTGAAACTGGCTAAGGAAGTACCGGGATTCGAAGTAAATGTACCGGAAGGTGCTTTCTACTTGTTCCCGAAATGTAGCTCATTCTTCGGTAAGTCTGCCGGTGACCGTAAGATTGAGAATTCGGATGATTTGGCTATGTACTTGTTGGAAGTAGCTCATGTAGCTTGTGTAGGCGGCACATCGTTTGGTGCTCCCGAATGTATTCGCATGAGTTATGCTACCAGCGATGAGAATATTGTGGAAGCTATTAGCCGTATCAAGGAAGCATTGTCAAAACTGGTATAATCTTTTGATGACAGAAGTTCATCTCAGGTGTATGGGGTGTAACTCTGCAATATAAAAAGCCAACTAATTCACGTTTGAAATGTATTGTGGATTGGTTGGCTTCTTTGTATATTTAGATATTTTACGCAAAAAACGGGTTTGGTCAGTATAGATAAAGATGTACATTTTTCTTCTTGGCACTGAGCCTTTTTAGTACTGAAATAAAAAGGCCCGATTTCATTGAAACCGAGCCTTTTTTCTTTTTCTTAGGATTGTATTATTCTCCCGGATGAATTGCTTCAGAAGGGCAAACATCTGCACAAGTACCACATTCAGTACAAGTTTCAGGATCGATAGAGTAGATATCGCCTTCAGAGATAGCGCCTACCGGACACTCGTCGATACAAGTTCCGCAAGCAATACAATCGTCACTAATTACGTAAGCCATTTTCTTTAATTTTTTAATTATTAGTACTAATTGATTTGGCAAAAATAGTTGTTTTCTTCAATACTTGCTATCAATCTTGATTAAAAACATTTAATTTGTATCTTGTCTAAATAACGGTTGAGGTGAATGTACATATAATCAGGTTATAAGCGCTGGATATGTGAAAAATATAATCGGATTATTTTCACAGTTCTCTACACGATAACTTCCGTTGAAATGTTCAAAAAACAATAGATTGATTTTTTGTAATATAGCTTCTTTTTGTGAGGCAAATGCCGAATCAGCAAGTGGACTGTTGTCTATTCGGAAGTTTATTTCCTGTTTTTCCTGATTGTAAACCAGTTGCATACCTATTCTTCTTGGCTTTTTGCACTCTACAGGATAGAGTAGCATGCTGGAAATTATTTGTGTGAAGCGGCTGACATCCGTGTATATGATTGCATTGTCCACATCGGCTTGAAGCTCCAGATGTATATATCCTTCACTTCGCATCTGCACCAGATAGGGGAGTTCGTTGCACCACTCTTGCTCATTGCAGTTCTGTAGCTGAAACTTCATCATGTTGGCTTCCAGACGTGAAAGGTCTAATACGTTATTCACAAGTTGGATTAATTCAGCCGAGTTGCTTTGAATGATGCCGGAGTATTCTCGTTTTTCCTTTTCGTTCAGGTTCCCGTCTTCGGTCATAAGTTGCGAGAATCCTACTACATTATTTAAGAGTATACGGATGTTGTAACTCATATTTGTCAGAAAGTGGCTTTTTATTTCATTGGCTTCTTCGGCAATGGAGGTTAATCTTCTGATTTCTTTTTCATTCTTTTGCAGCCGTTTCCGGCTTCGGTATATATGGATATTGGAAAGTAGTAGAGCTAAGATAATGATGACTGAGATGTATAAACAGGTTTGATGAAACATACTGTGTCTTTGTTCTCTTTGCAGTATGAGCTTATCCATGTTGTAGAGTGAAAGGATTTCTTCCATCTGGGAGTTGGTAATAAGATTATATAATGAGTCTTTTGACTTAAGGCTGCTCTTATAATATGTAAGTGCTTCATCTGGTTTTCCGGTTTTTACCAAAGAATCGGCTTTTCGGATGCCGTTGTTTATGCATCTCTCTATTTCAATAGAATGCTGGTGGAGCACGGAATTCTGGCTTTGTACATCGGCATTGATAATTTGTACGGACAGGAGTAGGATGAGTAAGGTTGGTATGATAAATGATCTTTTCATGCGTTATTCTCCTTTTGGGGGTTAGTGGACTGTGATTGCCGGATGGGGTGGGTGAAGAAGAAGCGTGAGCCGCCTGTATAGTCGGAGTCAATCCATATTTTTCCGCCGATATGTTCAATGATAAGCTGACAGATGGAAAGTCCCAGCCCGCTTCCTTGTGCATTTTCATTTAGTTTCTCGAATCTTCGGAAGATTGCGGCTTGCTTCTCTTTAGGGATACCGCAACCTGTATCTGTGACAGAAAAGAGCAGCTCTTGTTCCGATTGCTTCCTAAGCTCCAGGATAATGCTACCCTGCGATGTAAATTTGGTTGCATTAATCAGTAGGTTTATCAGCACTTGCTGCAAACGTGCATCGTCTGTCTCTATATCCATGCTCTCTAATTCGGTTATGAAGCATATGGCTGCCTGAGTCTGTTTTATTTTGCTGACGGTATCGATTACATTTCGGCAAATATTGACAACGTTATATTTGTTGATACAGAATTGTATTTTCCCGAATTCAAGGCTTGATAGATCTATCACATCATTGATGAGTTTCAACAATAACTCGGAATTTTGCAGGATTACTTCATTGCACTGACGACGCGTCTCATTATCCAGGTTTTCTTCGGTCAGTAGTGAGGAGAAGCCGGAGAGTGCATTGAGCGGAGTACGTATTTCATGGCTCATGTTCGAGAGGAATATGCTTTTGGCGGATGTGGCATTTTCGGCATTGGTGCGCAGGTGTTCCAGCTTTTGTGTAGACAGGGCGATTTCCTGTCGCTGTTTTCTAAGCATGATGGTTATAATAATAAATATGAAGACTAATAGGATACTCCCGGTCAATATGCCAGTGATGAATTTGTTGTGCTCTTCTCTACTGGCTATTTCCATTTGGTCTATCTGATACTTGGCCCGTAGAATATTGATTTGTCGGACATAACCTTCTGCAGTGAGTGTGTCAACAGTGGAATATAATTCTTGATACAACAGGCAGGCGGCCATTGATTTCCCTTGTATCTTATATAGGTATATTGTTTCTTGCGTGATCCATCGGTAATAGGCAGACTGTTTGTTGACCGTGTATTCTTGTCGTAGCTCTTCATACAGCTGCAGGGCTTTGTTCCAATACATTCTGTTCCAGTTGCCCATTGCCCGATAGTAGGCGGCGGTAGTATATTTCAGGTGAAAACAGTAAAACTTTTCAGGATGTATCCGGTAGATGGAATCCATGTTGTGCAGATATGCTGCGGCTTCCTTGAGATAAGCCTTTGAAAGATGTCCGTGAGAGATTGCATAGTTGGCTTTTTCGATATTGGCAAAAAAACTGGTGGCATAGTCCGGTTGTTTCTGAAGAGTTTGTTCTATGTCATGCAATGTTTTTTGAGCCTTTTCCAGTTGTCCTTTACGTTGTAAAGCATTGGATATCTTTAATAAGAGTTGTATCCGGTAGGGATGTTGCTGCGAGAGATGGTTTAATTCCTTTAAAGCATCCTGATACGAATCCAATGCTTTGTCGCATTGATTGGCTATGGTGTAAGCATCGCCGATGGCTTGGTTGGCAACTGCAATTCCGAACTCATATTCCGTTTCTTTGGCTTCTTCGTACATTAGTCGTGCCCGGTCTATGGCGAGGCTGATGTCGCCTCGTAATGTATAGGCATTGGCAAGTTGCAGTTGCAGCAAAAAGTAGTTTTCGTCATTCCGATTGTTTGTCTTGATGACCGGTAGGATGTTTTCGCTCCAGCAAATGACGCTGTCTATCGGTACGTATTCATCGTAAAGTATTTTTTTTCGAAGAAAAGCTTTCAGCGTATCTAATTTGTTCGGAGTGGCTGAGGCACATATAAAGGTAGCGTATGGTATACACATCACCCACAGCACCATTAATACGGCAACGTCTTTTCTCATTGTTTGCTTTGTTTGTCTATTATTGGCAAAAATAAACATAAAAAGCGATATGCAAAATAAAATATAATGCTTTTATTTTCAATAAGTTGTGACGTGTATGTGAATATTGAGCCTCTTTACTTATAATGCTTAGTAAAGTTCCAATCCGAATTCGTCTTTCAATTGTAAAAGAGCATTGTTTTTCTGAACCATCATTTGGAATTTTTCAACACGGCCGTACGCGCGGACTTTCTCAGTGGGAGTGCTGATACGTACACTCATGGTTACCTTGCGGTTTTTCAGGCGGGTACGTAGGTACTCTTGTAATTGGGGAGTCATCGAGATAAATTCTTTTGCCACAATTTCATTATCTACGACAGCTTCAAAAGTAGTGGCATTTAGTAGAGTGACGTGCATATTCTGCATGCGTTTAGCAATGGCTACTTGCTCTTTGGGCATACGTCCTGCATACTCTTGCCAATAGTAGTTTATGTCTCTTTCATTGAAGATGTAGTCCTCTTCCGGTTGTGCTGTTTGTGGTGTGATAGTGGCTGTAGCCGTATTTTTTACCTCTTCCTCGGCTTTCGGGCGTTTAATGGATACGCCAAGTCCTGACATTTTTATAACCGGAATTTTCTTTTCTTCTTTGCCTTGTGCCAGCAAGATGGAGGTAGGGGTGGCGTGCGAAGCAGTATTTGCTGTTGTGGCGGTAGTGCCGGTGGAGGGAGCAACGGTAGGAACTGCTTGCGGTTTAGCTATGACGGGTGCTTGCGGCCGGGGTACAGCAGGAGTAGCCTGTGGCTGTTGGGTGGCTGCAGGCTGTGTAAATATAGGTTTTATGACTTGTTTAGGGCTGTGCCCATTAGCTATGTCGTCTCCTTCGGCAGTTATTTGTGCCACCTGTATTAAAGTGAGCTCTACCAGCAATCGTTTGTTTTTGCTGGCGCGATAGTTTAAATCACAGTCGTTGCATAATTTCATGGCACGGTAAAGGAAGGGTAACGGACATTTTTGTGCCTGCGTTTGATAGCGTTGCCGTATGCTTGCTCCTACTTCAAGCAGGGGAAGAGTGGCGGGATCTTTACTTACCAGCAAATCGCGGAAATGCGAGGACAGCCCGGTGATGAAATGGCTGCCGTCGAATCCTTTGCTCAATACATCATTCAGCAGTAATAGGGCATCGCCGACTTTGTTCTCAAGAAAATGGTCGGTCAGTTTAAAGTAGTACTCGTAATCCAGTACATTCAAATTTTCGATTACGCTTTGGTAGGTGATGTGTCCGCCGGTAAAACTCACTACCTGATCGAATATGGACAAGGCGTCGCGCATACCACCGTCAGCTTTCAGTGCGATGACGTTCAGTGCCTCCGGTTCGGCGGTAATACCTTCTTTGGAAGCTACATAGGCCAGATGTGCTACGGTATTTTCCACACTGATGCGGTTGAAGTCGTATATCTGGCAACGCGACAAGATGGTTGGCAATATCTTATGCTTTTCAGTAGTGGCAAGGATAAATATGGCATGGCGGGGAGGTTCTTCCAATGTTTTCAGAAAAGCGTTGAAAGCGGAAGCCGACAACATGTGCACCTCGTCAATGATGTATACCTTGTATTTGCCTATCTGGGGCGGGATACGTACCTGTTCTACCAATTGCCGGATATCGTCTACGGAATTATTGGATGCAGCATCCAACTCGTGAATATTGTATGAGCGCTGTTCGTTGAATGCTGTACACGATTCGCATTGGTTACAAGCCTCTCCCTCTGCAGTGGGACTCATGCAGTTGATGGTTTTGGCAAAAATACGTGCACACGTCGTCTTTCCAACGCCACGCGGACCGCAGAACAGATAAGCGTGTGCCAGTTTGCCTGTGGCGATAGCATTCTTTAAGGTAGTAGTCAAAGCGCGTTGTCCTACTACCGACTCGAAGGTTGAAGGGCGGTATTTTCGTGCCGAAACGATATAATTTTCCATATTCAGGGTATTCTTGTCACTTATATAGCGTGCAAAGGTTGTATGGTTTATCTTTGCTTTTGTGCAAATGTACGCAAAAAAAAGAAAATTCTCAGTTATTCGTCTTATCTTTGTGCTCAAAGAAACAATAACTGGATTACATGGATAAACTTGCTTCTCTTTGGTTGTTTGTCCGCAGACGTAAATATCTGATAACGTTTGTGCTGTTTGTCGTACTTGTCGGATTTCTGGATGAAAACAGCATTGTGCGTCGTTTGGGGTATTATCGTGAGGAAACGCGTTTGCGCGGGGAGATAGATAGATATCGTGCGGAATATGAGGAGAATACCCGTCGTCTGAATGAACTTGCGGTCGATTCGGGAGCTATTGAGAAGATAGCCCGTGAAAAGTATCTGATGAAGAAACCCAATGAAGATATTTATGTATTCCAAGAAGATATAGAAGAATGAAACAGTTGATACCCGCCCTCTTTGTTGTAGGAGCCGTAATGCTTCTGATAGGAGCTGCCGTTTATGTCACAGGTTGGCAACTTTCGCCTTATATATATACGGTAGGTGCTACATTTGTTGCTTTGGCGCAAATAAATTCACCTTCGCAATATAAAACTCCTACTATTAGGCGTCTGAGACGCCAACAAATATTTGGTGCATTGTTGTTGGTGCTTACCGGAGCTTTTATGTTTTTTACGCGTGGTAATGAGTGGATTGTTTCACTGACTATCGCTGCTATTCTTGAGCTTTATACATCCATACGCATCCCGCAGGAAGAGGCTAAAGAACAATGATTGCATGAAAACACGAGGATGGTTTTCATAAAAAAAAGGCTATCTCTCCCAGACAGCCAATCTTTTTGTTAACCTTAAATCTAATACTATGAAAAACACATTGCAAAGTTATTCTATTCCTGGTATTATCCAATATTTTTTCTGGAAATCTTTTGTTTGGTAACACGGTTTATGAGACAGTTGCTTCTGTTAACATTTAATACAACGTGCGTCTTCCTTTAACAGGTTTGTAGGGTTGTGACTTGCTTCGTGTTTTCCGGACTGCCTGCCGCCTTTCTCCTATTTCCTGTGTCTGTTCTTTTGCTGTGCCGTTGTTTTTTTGTATCTTTTTCTCTGCCGTTTTTCTGTTTGTATTTCTTTTCCTTGTATGTGTCCGTATTGTTTTCTTCCTGTGCCGTTAGTCCTGTTAGCCTTTATCTTGTGTCCGACACCCGGGTGTCGTGCATACCGAGACCCGGGTGTCGAACATGCCGAGACCCGGGTGTCGAACATGTCAAGACCCGGGTGTCATGCAATGCCCTTCCGTATCTCCGTGTTTTCTTTCCACCTTCCGTTGTTTCTTTCCGCGCGCATGCGCATATATTATAATGTATCCCTTTTGCCAGACTTTCCATCCTCCTTAAAAAATATGTTCTTCAACACATTTGTCAATCAGCGTCTTATAAAAATGTTCAAGAGAAACTCGAAAAAAATCCCCTTATATATTTGGCGCGTATATTATAAAGTCCTACTTTTGCACCCGCTTTCGAGAACGGGAGCAGCGATGTTTTGACATTCTGACAGGAACGGCGTAGGAACTCTTACATATTTCTTTTGCTTGGGGCTTGTTTCTTTCTGGAATCTCCCCTTTGAAAAAGCAGAATGAAAAAAAAACTTCCGAAAACATTTGGAAGATATGAAATAAAGTTCTTACCTTTGCACCCGCTTTCAAAAAGTAAGCAGCGTTGGTTGACACACTTTTTCTTGAATCCGGGTCGGTAAAACAATCTTTTCCTTGTTCTCCCTTTCGCAAGAGAGATGACGGGAAAAGGAAAGATGAAAAAAAATTCCGAAAATATTTGGAAGATATACTTAAAAGTTTTTACCTTTGCATCCGCTTTCCTGAAAAGAAAGCCGACATAAA
>ENA-USUG01006292-USUG01006292.1-human-gut-metagenome-genome-assembly--contig:-NODE-6292-length-12624-cov-11.341197_pt1 | contig 12624 bp, 13 predicted proteins | sample MGYA00250059_ERZ773394 | MGnify/ENA primary metagenome ERZ773394 (study PRJEB29103, sample SAMN06111957) | human gut metagenome | biome: human gut; feature: ankylosing spondylitis patient; material... | reverse complement strand
CTCTGGGTGCTTATTTTTCATAGAGTAGATTTTAGTCATTTTATTCTTTTGCTATCCAAATATTGGATTTTGAGCATAATTAACCAAGCCCTTTCGAAAACCAAAGAGCTTCCTGAAATTGAGAGCCGCTATTTTGCTTCCGAAGAAGAATTTCCCTCGTTGCTTGCCTCGCGGCAATTTATCAAGGCGGTAATTCTTACGGATGTTTGCCGGTACCGTTTCTACGCCATTCCTAAGCTTTGCATAATTGCTGAATTCTTCACTTTGCATATACCTTTGGCTCTTTGCCCTGTTTGAAGCATTCTTTGAAGTAATGAATGTTGCATTCCATCCATCGATTTTTGGACGACACTGCCCTTGGTATGGACAACCAACGCAATGATTGCAATTAAACGAAACCTTACACTGCCTTGTCGTTTTAGTATAGCTTTGCCTTACAGGTTCGTGCCCTGCAGCACATCTCAAAAGTATTGTTCCGTCATCATTAAAAGTGAAATCAGCTAATGCATCTGGAGCCTCTTTTCCAATAAGTGCGGTTGTGATTAATTTGATGTTCTTTTCCTTTGCCAAAGCGAAATTATCCTGGCCTGCATATCCGCCATCGGTAATAAGAACGATTTCTTCTTCAGACCTGTCCATCTGTGATAAAGATTCTTGAAGAAATTGACTGTCAGTATGGATATTCTTGTCATACTGATAATCGGTCACGACTGATCCGTTTTTATCAACGGTTTCTTCAAGGTTTGCAACATATCCTCTGTGAAGTTTACCGGCCTTGTTGCGATATGTGGCATCTGGATCAGACGGATTCTGTAACGCTGTTGAATTCATTGTTCCGTCTTCCTTTGTACGGAGTCTTCGTTTGCCATTTTCAACAACAGTCTGGTCTGAAAGGCACCTCAAAAACAGTTGGTACTCAGTAACTTCTTCGTAGTCTGTTCCGCATAGTTCAAGCAGCTTATCACTATCACTCAGCAAAGCCTGTATAATCTGCTCCATATTATCATTCAGCTGATGATAGAAAATTCTGTTATAGTCGTTTGAATCTGTATAGTGCTTCAAATCATCAGGAATCTTATTCGGATAGTTCTTATCAAAATATATCGCCAATTTAGAAATACAGGTGTATATCAGCTCCATGCGACTAAGAAAACGGATATTGCTCTCTATCACCATGGAGTCCATTCTTTTTATTCGTCCACTGAGATTCATCAGCTTTGCTATTTTACTACTAAGATCTTTTACACAGTCGTGGTACAGATCAATACCATGTGTTGTTTCATAATTGTAACAGCGGCTTCTAAATCTGCTCAATGTTTTATCCGAAATTGGTTGTTCTTCAAAACTTGTAGTATGAAGTGCGTACTGAAGATGAAGATCCAGCATAAGATTTTCAACAATCTCATCATCCGAATAATCGAACAATTCTTTAATGATTAAAGCTCCAATTATCACATTCACGGGCGCATTCGGGCGGGAAGCTTTACTGCTGTATAAAACAGAAAATCTTTCTTCATCAATATTGGGAAAAATCTCATCCGCAAATATTTTCGCCCATGAATTATCAAGTGCCTTTTTTTCGCGAGCAGTAAGTGAAAATACACTGTCATTGAAAGATATTTGCTGGCTGCTGTTTACTTTAAATGACATAAACCTTACCACCCTTCAAATCTATAACCATTATAACACAATAGATTTGGGGGTGGTAAGGTTGGCTGCTTATTCCATTTTCAGAAATTTCCTATACTTTTGACCCCGGCATCATGACATTGTCGCTCGAGGAACGTTTTCTTGACAATTTAACCATTACGAAAAAACAGATAGGAATTGTTCCCCGCCTCTCATTATTGCTCGCACCTTTAATCAGAACGGCGGATACAAAAGTTATTATCCCTGCTTTTGCGCACATCCAGTTTTCCCGTGTCTATCATTTTTATATGATAGCACCTGAACATCTTCAAGAAAAGATGAAAGAATGCTCTTCTGATCTGCGCCGCCAGACTTGACCGAGTTTCAGAAGCCGATAAGGCTCAACGTCCGATGCCTGAGCGATACGAGAAAGCACAATGAGAAGACGTGGATAACTGGATGAAGACTCGATAAGGCTGATTGTCGAATAGCTGAGGCTGCGTTTCTCAGCAAGTTCTTCCTGGCTCATACCGCACGTTTTGCGGAAAACTGGATGTGAAAGCGGGTATTCTTAAAAAAGGGCTTCATCGTCCGCATATTGAGATGTTCCCATCCGTGCAACACATCCATTCTAAGCAGGCTGTCTATATGATAGTTGTAATATTCCTGCGTATAAGCACCGCATTTTGGTATTATTGGGCAGTGTTTTCGCAACTAATCAAAAACAAGAGCTGGTGCGGTGAAATATTAATCGCCCTGCGGTTCGGCACAGCGTATACATGGACAGGCTGGGGAGGTATTGGTGACATTGTCCATGATGCCGATGGTGATAAACCTGTATCTGGCTGTATGCTGAACAGGCCTTGCGGTACCGGAAGAAAATGCCGGGGTTGACAGTGGCACCACGGATGGCAGGATGCGCGGGGGTCAAAGAATATCCATTTGCTTTTGGCCCCATTTATTTTGGAGCTTGGCTTTTAACGGCTAATCATTTCGTTTTGCAACTTACAGAACTCCACAGGCTTTCATGGCCTGCTTCAAATCGGCAATCACATCTTCGGCATCTTCCAAACCCACGCTGAAACGGAAGAATCCCTCCTGATAGATTGCGGGATAATGGGGCAATTTGTCGCTGTTTTTGTCATAGTATACGATCAGGCTCTCCACATCGCCCAAGGACACGGCGTGGGTCACCAAGTGCAGAGAATCCAGGAACTTCTGATGGGCCTTTTCATCACCCTTGATGTCAAAGGAGATCATGCCGGAATACTGGCCGTTCATCAGCCGTGCCGCCCGGTCATGTTGGGGATGGCTCTCCAGACCGGGATACCAGACAAAGCGGACGCCGGGGCAGGTCTCCAGATACTGGGCCACCGCCAAAGCAACGGCGCTGTGCTGCTTCATGCGAAGAGGGGCGGTTACCAGGCCCCGGGCTACCAGCCAGGCGTTGAAAGGACTGAGGATTCCGCCGTAGTTGACCATGGCCAGTTCCTTGAGACGGTCAATCAGGTCCGTATTGCCCAGAACGCAGCCACCCAAAGAGTCACCGTGTCCGTTGATGTATTTAGTCATACTGTGGATTTCCAGAGCCGCACCGTGGCGCAGAGGGAAGATGCTGATGGGCCCGGCGAAGGTGGCGTCCACGGACAGCAGGGCCCCGCTTGCTTGGGCGATGGCGGCGATGGCGTCCAGGTCGCTGATGCCCGTGGTGGGGTTGCCGGGGGTTTCCACATGAATGAGTTTGGTGTTAGGCCGTACGGCGGCCCGCACGGCGTCGGTGTCCGTGGTGTCCAAAAGGGTGACCTCAATGCCGTACTTTTTAGGCAGGTACTCCCGGAAAAGCAGGTTGGTGGCGCTATAACAGACCTCGGAGACGATAGCGTGGTCACCACTATTTAAAAAGGTGGTGAACACCGCTGCCAAGGCTGCTACGCCGCTGGCAAACACCGCGCAGTCCTGGGCTCCAGTGAGGGCGCAGAGCTTATCCTGGAGGACCATCTGGTTTGGGTTCCGATTACGGCAATATATGTTGCTGTGGATTCCGCTCCAGTCTACCGGAGTTCCGTCAGTGGGGATGCGGTAGTTGGAGGTCATGTATATGGGTTCATTGATAGCACCGAAGACGTCGTCCTTCCGGGCACCGCCGTGGACGGCAGTGGTTTGGAGATTCAGAATATGGTTCATAGGAAAATAACTCCTTAGATAATTTTAGAAGGAGATAATCAAAGAATATCCGTCTTCAGAGACTTACAATCTGTGCAAAATGTGTGCTAGCGTAACGGCAACATAAGTGCCCTCGATATTGCCTAATAAACCCATAAGAACTCCGATGGGAACCAGTGCGGGGTTAAAAGCGCCAGCCATGATAGGAGCAGAACCGACGCCACCCCAGTTTGCGGTAGAGGCAACATTCGCCGTAAAAAGGTCCAATTTGAAAATCTTGCACATCAAAATCAGGCAGATTCCATGGAAGACCATGACCAACAAACCGGCCAGGAGATAAAAGGGCGCGTCTTTCAGCGCCAGGAAATCTGTCCAGGAGGCGATGTTGCCCATAATTACATACATACAGACCTGCCCCAGCGTGACTGCCCGCAGTTTTCCAAGGGGTGTCATGGCTAAAATAATGCCGATGGTAGTGGCGATCAGGACAGACCAGCCAGAGGCATTCAGTATTGTGGTGACCGGCAGAAACTTTGCAACGTATTGAGAAAGAGATCCCACGCCGAAAGCAACGGCCAATACGGCAAGTGTTTCCCAAAGGGGAATAATTGTCGTATCATTATGCTCTTCTTCAATTTGCTTGATGGCATTTTCCACCATAGAAGTGTCAGCTTTTGTCCATTTGTTGAACCAGTCGGCCTTATTGACCATAGCAAACAGAATGCTGATCCAAATGCCATAAACGACTGTGTCCATGAGCAGGCAGTATGTCATATTGTTATCGGGCAACCCCAGTATCTGTGCCGCCGCAACCATGTTTTCAGAGCCACCAATCCATGCACCAGAAATAGCGCCCAATGTCATCCAGGAATCCTCGGGCAAGACCTTTTTGAGGAGCAGATAAGTGAGGATAAAGCCGATTACTACAGTAAGCGAGCAGCCCAGCATGGAAAGCACCAGTTTGGGTCCCATTTTTACGATTTTTCGGATATCTGCGTTCAGCAGCAGCAAGACCAGTGCGCAAGGCAGCAGATTTCCACTTATCATCCCCTGTGCCGCTCCAACACTGTCTGTTGCGCCAAAGGCTCCCGCGGTAGCGCAGATAGAAATTCCAAGGTAGATAATGACAACGGGAGAAAGAATCTGAAAAACTCTCAAGTGGCTATACTTTGTTGTAATCCAGAATGCAAGGCCGCAGAATACAATTAAAAAAGATACATAACCAAAACCGGTTTGAATCATGTGTTTCCCTCCCTTTTTAACCATTTATTGTAGTTCCGAGGAGGGTCCGGCGAATCCTCCGCCGGACCCATAGCGATTCACACTGCCATGCGATCAGTCAAACGCTTTCAGCGCCTCGGTGAAATCAGCGATCAGGTCTTCAGGGTCTTCGATGCCCACGGAAATGCGGATCATACCGGGCGTGATGCCGATTTTACGACGCTCGGCGTCGGGGGTATGACCGTGAGAAGATGTGCAAGGATGCTGCAATGCTGTGCGCACGCCGCCCAGAGAAGGAACATAGTGGGCGAAGTGCAGTTTGCACAGGAACTTGTCCATCTTATCCAGGTCCTCCGGGACAATAATGCTCATCATCGCGCTCATCTGATCACCCTTGAACAGGCGGGTGGCCAGTTCATGCTGCGGGAAGCTCTCCAAAGAAGGATGGTTGACCTTCGTGACATGAGGGTCCTGCTCCAGAGCGGCGGCCAATTTGGCGGCATTGGACATCTGCTTGGGCACACGCAGTCCTATTGTATGGATGCCGCGCATGATCATCCAGGAGGCAAAGGGGTCTCCGGGAGTGCCGCAGTACATACTGACAGGGGTGATCTGGTCAATCAATTTGGCGGAGGCCGTAACAGAGCCGCCCAGTGCGTCGCTGTGTCCATTGATGAATTTGGTCATACTGTTGATGACGATGTCCGCGCCGAAGTCCAGAGGGCGAATAGCCAGCGGGGTGGTGAAGGTGTTGTCTACAATCAGCATAGCACCATTTTTGTGAGCCAGTTCCGCGCAAGCCGGAATATCTGCCAGATTCATGCAGGGATTAGCAGCGACCTCACAGTAGATGATGGCGGTGTTCGGCTTGACAGCGGATTCCACGTCGGCCATGTTGTCAAAGCTGACGGATGTGGTTTCCACTCCAAATTTGGTCAGGAGTTTCTGCATAACATCCAGCGTTTCACCATAGCAGCAAGAACCATAAACAACGTGGTCGCCAGGCTTCAGAAAGGTCAGCAGAGTGCTGGTGATAGCACCCATGCCGGAAGAACAGATCAGTGATTTCTCACCATTCTCCAGGTAGGAGATAACTTCGGCCAGCGCCTGGCGGTTTGGATTGCAGGTGCGAATGTAAGTGAAATCCTGAGCAGAGGAGATCTTGCTGTAAGCTTCCTTCGCCTCAGACAGCGTCTTCCAGGTGAAGGCAGTGGTTTCGAACAGGGGGATCGCCTCAGGATTGAGGGAAAGGCCGGGAATAGATTCGCCCTTGTAAAGCAACTCGGAAGTGATTGAATATGCCATGATGAAAACTCCTTTCAAAATTAAATAACTTGTTTTAACAGCTTACGGATTTACAGTTTGCCAATGGAAATCAAAGGATCGCCGACGGAAACAGCCAGGGATACCACCATGTAAATATTGATGCCATCATACGGCGCGGCCAATTCCTCCAGCACGGTTCCAAAAAGGTCCCGGAGTTCGCCAATTTTCTGGCCCTTCTTTACAGTTTCGCCCAGTTCCACGCATGGATACCAGCAGCCGTCAACAGTTGCTTCTAAAGTGATAGAATCTACCAGTGTCGTTGCTTTTTTCTCCGGACGGAAGGCCTCGCCCTCCTCTACCTGCAAGAACCGGAGGACATTGTGGATGTTGGCCTTGTAGCTATCTACTTCCTCTCTGCTCCACAGTCCTCTGCCTCCGCGTTCAATCAGTAGCGCTGGCAGATTATGATAATAGCCGGCACCGCCTACAGCACCACCCCAATTAGTGGTCTTGACCTGAAAAGTGGCCTCCAGCATATCCGCCATTTCTAATGATTTACGGACGACTTCCCTGTTCTCTACATCCGGATAGTAGACGTAGTTGGGTAACTGCTCATGCAAATCTCCGCCGTGAAGGTCCAGATAATAATCCGCCCTGGACTGAAACTCTTCAGAGACCACATAAGCCGTCTGTTCTGCCAGAGTACCATCCTTTCTGCCGGGGAATACGCGGTTGATATTTTTCCCGTCTTGGGGCACGCAGTAGGAGACCCTGGCTTTGAATGCCTGCGTGTTCACAGGATGAATAAGGATCACTTGTCCGTGAATCTTGGCCGCATCCAGTTCATTGGAGAGTTCAATCGCTGTCTGAATACCGGGATACTCGCCTCCATGTATTCCGCTTGTGATCAACACAGTAGGGCCGTCGAAAGCTCCGTTAACGACGGTAATCGGCATGGAATAGCCCGTATCTAAAATAGGGGCATTGCCGTGCTTTGTCTGCCCTTGTGGTACACAAAGGCCACCATAAGTGATTGCAGCATCTTTCATAGGGTTCCTCCTTGTGTTTATAAAATAGCCTCCCAGGCCTCGTCTAGATTCTAAAGGCTATTACCATTATAGAGTCAATAGGAAGAAAACGATTATTTTTCTTCTGTTTTGCATGATTTTATGGAGTAAAAAATATTGATTTTGACAATTTTTTGAAATCTCCCCTCAAATTTTTGCGTCCGGCTAAAAGGAAAATTCGCCTGCGCGGTATGATATTTTGTGCAGCAAAGACAACATTTTCTTTTTAAATTTGTGATTTTTGCCCAATTCTATATTTACAAAAGACTTTTGCTTAACGTCCTTGCACACAGGTGATATACTGAAGTTGAGCAGTTTCCATATAACGATCACATCCCGATATTTTTGCGTATCGTCCGGCGGACTGGAGGTGTTTATGGATCAGATGTTTACGATCGGGAAGATGGCGTCTTTAACCGGCATTTCTGTACAGGCACTCCGTTATTATGATAAGCTTGGCCTGCTGCGCCCGACATATGTCAATCCCACAACTGGCTATCGCTACTATTCTTATAATCATTTGCAGATCATCAACCGAATCCGATACCTGCAAAATCTGGGGTTATCCCTTTTAGATATCAAAGAGGCCTTCGAGGCCGGCGGAACATCCGTCCTGCGCAGCAAACTCAGTGCAATCCAGAACTCCTTATATGATGAGTTGGAACAGCTGCAGGAAAAATGCAGAAACATTGAGTGGTATATCTCCTATTTCGATGAAGCTGACCCCACCCTGCCGCTGTGTATTCCTTACTTTAGGCACTTCGATGAACGTTATATTCTGGCCTGCGATGTGAAAGACGGGAACGAGGCCGATGCATATTTGCGGTTCAATAAAATAAAGAACCATCCAAGCTTTCAGAAACTGGACTGTTATCTATGGCATGTCTATCGAATGAAATTCAGTGCAGTGTCCGATAAACAGTTCTACCCACAACAGCTGGGTTTCTTTATCTGCAAGAAGCCGGAATTTTTCTCGCCCCATGTACTGGTAATACCGGAAGGTAATTATATCTGCTTCAAATGCCACATGCGTAATCCTGGCTGGAACCCGGAGTTGTTCCTGAGACTCTTCTCCCCGCATAATACGCCGGGATATGTCCTTGCTTGTGAATATGAAAAGGATCTTTTCGAATTTTCAAATTCCATTTTTGAGGTGCAGGCACTGTATCTGCCGTGATTCTTCTGGAAACGGGATGCGGAGTGTTGTAATTGACAATATCAGGTACCGCAATTTGCAAAGTCCTCAAGTAGATTCTGCGGTAAAAGTCCGCTGTTTGCATCTGAGGCAGAGTGACCGGGAATACCGTCCGTCACATGCTGTGTGTTCAGAAGTATCAGGTTATCCAGAAGCGTAAAATTGGAAAGATAGGCGATCGGGCGGAGACAGTTGCGGGCAACGGTGCTTCGGAGTGTTCGCACGGATTTCTCTGTCGGATTACCAGTCCGGTCCATGCTCCCGGCAGATTGCGGCTGCTCAGGATCTTCCGCGGGGATCGTCTTTTTTCCCGCCATGATGTAGTCCTCCCTGTCAAAGTCCTGTATTTCTATAGCCCATTGGAGCCATAAAAGCAGTGTGAGCCATCCGACGGCCGGGCGGCAGTAACAGGTCAGCAGGCAGGATGCCGCTGTTGGGAAGCCAGATGACACGGGCACGCCGGTACTGTTCCATCGCCCCTATCGGCCGGGTCCGCGCCGGACAATGCGGCTGCGGTGAAGGGTTGCGCCGCATTGGTGTCCTGGCCCCACGAAAGCCGCAGCGGCAGGGAACGGCTTCTTCGCACATAATCCGTCCAACATTCGCGGTTTGCCCCGCACATGGCGCTGAGGAAGCGTGGTGTTGCTGATCCGAAAGCTGTCAGAATACAGGCCAGCTCAATGGGATACCCTTTTTCCTCGTGTGCTTTCTGGATCGCGGCATAGATATGGCGCTGTCTCACTTCCGAAAGGCATCCCTCCTTACTATTTCGTCCAAATTTTTTAGCAAGTCACGCTCCATTTCCGCCAAATACAGCTTATGTTTGAGCTGTTCGATCTCGATCTGCGCAGCCTCCAGTTCCGTTCTCGGCTCCTGATCCTTCTTGCGCTTCCTGCGACGATCCTCCAGTCCGGCCTCGCCAAGCTCTTCAAATTTCTGTGTCCAGCTTCGCACCTGCTGGTAGCTCACCTTGTACTTGAGTGCCATTTCGCCGTAGTTTTTTCCACTGGCCAGACAGTCCTTGACGATCTGAATGCGCTCTTCCTGCGTGGTGTCCCGTCCCTGCTTCATGCAGTTTCCGCCTCCTGAATTCTTTCTGGAGTTGAAATCTCCATGAGCATGATACACCTTCAGCCAGTTTTGGAGCTGCCTTCTGTCCCGTAATCCATACTTTTTGCTGAGCTCTGCCTGACTTCCTTTTCCGGACAAATACTCCTGTACCGCCTGCAGCTTTAATTCCGGACTGTGCGCATGGTTTCGCCTGTTCGGCAGGAAGGCCGCTGCGCCTTCTGCCTCGTACTGCATGCCCCACCTTTGAAGTGTTTTCCAATCCACGCCGGCCTCTGTGGCCGCTTCGCTCATGCTTACCTTTCCGGCTAGATATCTCTTGACGATCTTTACTTTCTTTTCCGTTTCCAGTTTTTGCTTTTGCGGCATAACAATGCTCCCTCCATGACTAACAGTGTTTTATTTCACTGTCTCTCATAGAGGCAATGTCATTAAGATAAGACTGAACAAAGCGCAAGGCAGCTACCGCAAGTAAGCGAAAAGGTCTATTTTTGTGGTATTGGTCTTTTTTTGTACCATCAAAAGGAGGTTCAATCAAAGATGCCAGTACCACATTTGGAAATCCGCATCGTCCAGCGGAGTAAGGGCAGTTCTGCTGTTGCCGGAGCTGCCTACCAAGCCGGAGAAAAACTGTTCTCCGAGTACGACCAGAAATCCAAAGACCATCGAAGAAAACAGCCGGAAGTCCTTTATACGGAAATCATGTTTCCGGCAAATGCCCCGCCAGAATACGCCGACCGGGCAACGCTTTGGAACGCTGTCGAGGAAGTAGAAAAGCAATGGAACTCGCAGCTTGCCAGACGATTCATTCTTGCCCTGCCGAGAGAAGTCCCGACCGAAATGTATCCGCAGATGATGCAGGAATCCTGCCGAGAGCATTTCGTGTCCAAGGGAATGTGCTGTGATTTTGCAATCCATGACCCCGATCCTCCCGGACACAATCCTCATTGCCATGTCATGCTGACCATGAGAGCCATTGACGAAAACGGAAAATGGCTGCCCAAGAGCCGCAAGGAGGATATTCAGGATCAACTCTACGAGAGCGACTTCGATCGTTTCCTCATGTTGGAGCAGTCGGCGGAGAATTCTGTGATGGAGAACAAACTCTTATTGACTACAGCGGCCCAAAATATGAATGGGCTATTACGCCTGTTTTGGCAAAGAGGTTGGTATCAAATTATGATACCAACCTCCTGATGACTATATCGACTTTCGAAGAAGTTGCGGTGTTATCTGTGGTGCTGAGTCGATGCGATTTGCGCAGGCACTGTCTGCCCAAATCGCTGGTTGACCACAGTTTCACCACAGACAAGCGTGGAAGCAACGGAGACTGCACTTCGCGAAAGTTCTGGAAACGACGTTGTTCGGAATAAAAACGACTAAAAACAAACGGAAATTATTATAAAAAATACCAAAAATCTCTTGGTAAGGATGAGGTCACCAGTTCAAATCTGGTCAGCAGCTCCAAAAAACACCTGAAATCTCCGGATTTCGGGTGTTTTTCGTTACAAAAATGCACTTTTAGGTGTGGGTCAAAATGTGGGTCAACCGCCTGACCCACACCGTGACCCACACAACGAAATGCGTAGAAAGACTTAAAGAGTACCGGAGAGGAGGCTTTTGCCTTCTCTCTGGTATTTTTGGCTTTTTTCTGCTTACATGACCTGCGCCATGAAGCTGCCCATCGTTTGTGCTGCCTCGTCTTGCTTCTGCCTCGTAGCGTGGGTGTAGGTGCGGAGTGTGAATCCGGCATCATAGTGGCCGAGCATACTGCTGACGGTTTTGACGTCCACTCCGTTTTGCAGTGCCAGCGTTGCGAAGGTATGTCTGAGGTCGTGAAATCTGATGTGCGGCAGTCCCGCGTCCTTCAGGATCTTCTTGTGCAGGTTTACGACGGAGTCTGGGTAGTACATCTCGCCGGTTGCCGGCGAGGGAAACATGTAGGGATTCTCAGGATGCTTGCTATGCTCTGCTATCAGCAGATCGATGGCATCTTGAGGAATGGATATTTTTCTAACTGAGGTTTCCGTTTTGGGACGGGAGAGCGTCAGTTCGCCATTGGGATTCTTTACATATTGTTTGCTGACGGAGATGGTTTTGTTTTGGATGTCAAGGTCGCTCCAGAGAAGCGCCGTGATCTCACCCTTCCGCAAGCCCGTGACCAGCTCCAGATAAAACATGGGAAGCAGTCCTCGCCTGTCGGCGGCATCCAGATAATCCTTAATATGCTCTGGCGGAAGAATCTGCATTTCGATTTTTTGCACTTTCGGCGCGATGCAGTCCTCGGTCGGGTTCCGCAGGATCAGGCGCTCCTTGACCGCCCGTTCCAAGGCGCTATGCAGCATGAGATGCAGGCTCCGAACCGTGGTGCTGCTGAGTCCAGGGTTGCCGTGACCGCTCTTGCGAGCGATGCGTCCGTTTTCCAGCGGCACTGAGTTTCGCCTTGCATTCTGCCTGTGTCTTACCCAGCACATTTTTGATGATGCGCTTTCCTGTTTCGGGGTGGTAGCCTGCTGTGTAGCGACCCTCCCAACGCCCGTCTGCGCGTTTGCGAATGTTGCCTTCGCCATTTGCACGTTTTTTCGCCATTCAGTCCTCCTGTTCCGCCGGATGGCAGATGTGTTCTTCTTCCTCCCGCTCGAAGGAATAGAGCCCGTCTGCCTCCAGCTCTTTCGCCATGCCCCACGCCAGTTTGAAGCCCGCCGTGAAGCTCATCAGCTTGGATTCAACCAGCAATGTGTTCTGCGCGTCCAACAGCCGTAGCAGCTTTACGCGCCCTGCGGCATCCATGTCCCGCCGCAGTTCCTCCTGGGCACGTTCGATCTGGGTGTCCAATTCTGGATGAGACTGCCGGTCGAAACGCTTTTGCAGGGCTTTCATGTAGTCATACATTGCGGCACCTCCTTTTGGCAACCACAACACATACCACAACTCCGCTCACAAAGCTACTGTTTTTGCAAATGTTTCTTTGACTATTGCGGCGCAAAAACTGAACACCTCGACCCGCTTTACATA